>JAESGV010000527.1_pt1 | contig 16974 bp, 14 predicted proteins | sample 9269781 | NCBI WGS metagenome assembly JAESGV01 (sample SAMN15741586, study PRJNA653496) | algae metagenome | isolation source: Tildeniella torsiva UHER 1998/13D and co-occurring heterotrophs from... | place: Slovakia: Slovak Paradise National Park, Hrabusice, Kosice Region | collected 2000-01-01 | reverse complement strand
AGTGGCATCGCCTTTGCCATCTTTAGTGCATTCCTACTCATCGTTGCAGCAGTACTAGGAAATGTATTCGCGTACATTATCACCAAACCACTACTCCATTTAGCAGACGAAATGGCACTAGTCGAAAATATGGATTTAAACGCCATTCAAACAGGCGTATTTCACTATTTCTCCGAAATACTTTCCATGCAAAATTCATTCTACATGATGATCGCAAAACTAAAAGAATATCGAACCTATTTACCAAGTCACTTGCTAAATACTGGACATCACGATGATGAGGAGGAAACTGATATCAAAGGACTTGGTCACATTGGATCTGATAGTTCTCAACGTGGTATGATGCGTCATACTAGTTTGAGAAGTCGATCAAGTAGCACGAGTAGTCAAGGAAAGAGTTTCTTTGGAAATAGAAAACAAAGTACTGTGAGTGGAAGTTCAGGAGGAGGTTCAAATAATCGACCAAACACTGCAAATGATGTTCGATTCTCGTTAGGATTAGAATCTCGTGATGTTACGATTGCTATTGTTAGAATTGTCAACCAAGACAGTTTAATGTACAAGATGGAAAATTCAGATTTTGTGTTTGTACATGGATGTTTGACGAAAGAGATTATGCAAATATCGCAACGATTCAAGGGTGATTTACACGATTTTAACGCAAGTGAATTTATAATTCATTGGAATACAATTATAAGACAAAAAGCACACTGTAAACAAGCATGCGCAGCAGTGTTAGCGATCAAAGATGCGATAGACAAGTTGAATGAAATACAAATGAAAGATGGATTACCAGAAATATCATGTACGATAGGCGTTGCATCAGGTTCTGCGACAATAGGAAACATGGGAACACAACAAAAACGAAAATTTGTTGCATTTGGACAAACAGAACAACTAGCACGTGGATTAGATCAATTAAACGCCATGTGGGGAACAAAAATTCTAGTGAATGAGAAAATATTCCATTCGGCTAGTAAATTCTTCACCATGAGACCACTAGATGAAATGGTCATTCCTAAGAAACCAAAACAAATTGTATCCCTAGCTTATGAATTGGCAGATGAAGTTAAAAATGAAGCAGATGAGTGGATGTATGAAATGCAACACAAGGAAAAGTCGAATCGATTTGAAGTTTTTATTCAAGCATTTTCATTGTACCAAAACAGAGACCTAAACAATGCGCTCAAATTTTTGAATCAATTTATGGAATCGAATCCACTAGATATGCCTTCACAGAAACTAAAGACAAGATGGCAACAATTAAGAACAGAGACAAAACAAGATACACAAAAGACTGGTGTTGTACGGTCACTTTTGACAACATCAGTTATAGAAGAAGAATACATGTAAAATTTATTCTGAATCAGGAAATTCGTCAATGAATTGGTGTGTTATACCTGCTGTTTGTCTTCCCATGCCATTAGCGTTGGCAAGAATTTCTTCCACAGCAGAATCTTGGTTATCTTCTTGTTCTCTATCGTCTGCTATAGTATCTTCTACTTTACTGTCATCTCCTCCTACTGTTTCTTTTTTAGTTGCTGTTCCACGCAAGTGGTATGCTTTCAAAAATGGATTAACTGGATTTCTGCGTTGTATCGTTGTTAGATAGGGCACAATTTCGCCCATAAACGCTTCTTCAGTATGTGCGTGATTATAGTATAATGATCTTTCTATCCTCTTTGCAATTTCATGTTTCTTTGTGCTCTGATCATTTAACACGCTTCTTATCTTGGGTGCGTTAACGTTCAACCACTTTCCAGTTAAAATATTGTTCTGGTTGTGGTATTGATATCCACGATTCGCAATTAAAAACGAATACAAGAAGAATTGTCGATCTTCTACATCATCTCCAAAATGTGCAAAGGTATCGGCTAAACTTATCTTTTCAATGCATTGTTGAACTGCATCTATATCCGTGTTTGAGAATTTGAGATAATTCTCATATAAATAATTAATTTGATTGTTCTCTTGTGCATGAATCTTGTTTAAAACATCGTTTTCCAAGTCACGTTCAAGAGTACCATCTTCTAGACGTTTCGCATGTAGCACACGGCCTGTAGCGTGAAACAAATCAACATATGCGTCACGAGTTGGTTCGGTATCAGAATTTAATTTCCGTTTCTTTTTCTGAAATTGTTAGTTTGTTAATAAACAGTACTTTTTGTGTTGTTTCTTGTGGTGTGCCGTGGAATTGTAACTGTTGTATCGCTTGTCGAAGATCACCATCGGCATTATTGGTTATGTATTCAATTTCATCTTTTGTTACGTTTATGTGTTCTTTCTCTTTGATGTGATTTAACGTGGATACTATGTTTTTCTACCTTGTTAACTAGTTAAAATTATCTTACCTTTATCATTGGATTAATATCAATTCTAGTAACTTTTGGACTATTTGTAAATTCTGGTGGATAATTGTTCCAAATATTTGCATAGATAGTACTCGACTCGTATACATGATGTATAATGATAACTGGATTGCGATCACCGTGTAACAACTTGAGTAAAATCTCATGCCTCTCCTTTTGTTGTGCAGAATTTTGTCGTACAAACGGTAATTCATTGACAACTACGAATGATTTGTTCTATTTTGTTAATATGGAAACACGAACATACTCGATCTGGTTCACTAACGAGTAACAGTGGTTTGAATCGACTCGACTGGTCTAAAAATTCTGCAAAGTGTTTCAGTTTTGATTGATATCCTTGTCTATGTTCGACACGTTCTTCTGGATTCCACTCTTCATTATTTACATCGTGTTCGTATCTGACCATGCGTTGTTTTTTCAGTAGTACATCTATCATTGTTGTTTTACCACAACCAGGTGGTCCTACTAACAGTAAAATATTGCTTCTCGGTTTTTTGTGTATGATTTGTTGATTTATCCACGTTTTTACTTCTTCCAACTTTTTGTTATTCACTAATAAATCTGATTCTGAAGTAGGTGCGTAGTGTTGTGCCCATATATATTCACTAGTGTTGTGTTTCCGCTGAATATGTGAATATCGTAGTTATAAAAACAAACCTTTTTTGTCGTGGCTTTGGTATCTTTCTTTCTCTTTGGCGATTTTATCGTTGGTGCGTCTAATTCTATGATATCATCGTCAACATCGTCCTCTATGTCAAAATCGACGCTTTCTTGTGAGTCGACAATAACGAGTGTGCCAATACGCTTCTTCTTTTTAACCTCCTCTTGCGAGTCTGATTTGTCCTTTTTCTTCGGTTCCTTGTCTTTGCGTAGCACTAGTTTTTTCTTCCAACCACCACTCATATCGTTCACTTGGTCGAAATAATTTTCGCTGTGTTGTTACAAAAATGAGTACCTTTGACGATAGCTTTATTTCTAGTAGCGTTCATAGTTATCAAGTGCGCTTAGAGTTTAAAATTCGCGTGCGTCAGATAGATGGTTTAAAACATCAATACAATTTCCAGCTAGCTTGGAATAGTGAAAACGAAGCTGATGCTAAACGGCGCCACGGTGTTATAAATTGTATGGAAAGGGTTAACGATATAAAACCACCTTTGAACGAAGCATACGTTACGTGGCAATTGGATGGATCAATGCACGATCTCAACATCGAAAAAGACATATCGTTTCATGCAGTTCTCAATATAACTTACGAAGAAGGGAAAAAAGATTCAATATCAAAGAATGTATTTACGTTGAACGTAGCGTATACAGATGGTAGAGTAAGTATCTTATTCGATCTTACCATTCACAACAGAATAATATAACACTCTGTGATCCTGTTTTAATTAATTTACATGAGTTAGTAACGAAAGAAGACAAATTCATTTCCAATGGTGGCGTTGATTTAAACAAACAACTTGTAAACTCGATAGAAAATAATGCACACATCAAACTGGTCGTGGAATGGCACGAGTTATTGATTACAGAAACACCAGCGTCAAACAATGTGGAAAAACTCAAATCTATAATACAAGAACTCGTACAACAAATGCTCGAGTTACACACTGCCCGAGAAGAAGAGCAATTAATATTACCAGAATCACCATCGTCACCGCGAACACAAAATAGAGATCTAGTACAACTCAAACAACAAGTCGCACTGTATGAAGACCAGATCAAGTTTAAAGATTTACAAATAGCAACGTTGGTAGAAAAACAAAGACAATACGAAGGTTACGCCAAACATTTAGAATCGTTAGTCAAAGATATGGGTATCGAGTTGCAAAATATGCAATCAATAGTCTTTTACGACGAGAATCGAGAGTTACGACTGAGACTAGTCCAATTCAAAGAAGAGATGAAACGAAATCGCAGCCAAACAACTGAAAAAGAACACGACCTCATAACTATGCTCCAACGAAGAACGTTGATCATTATTGATTTTTTTATTTCCAACATGGACGAAATGAAAGACGAATATGAGGTCGGAGATGAAGCACAAACACCATCTATATCGGCAAACCTACAATTACTAATTGACGCAATCGAAGCAGTCATGTTAGATGGATTCTCTGGTCCTACTCGTATCTTTTTCTTTGCAGAACGTGCACATATGTGGAATTTTATAGAAGAAGTAAGAGATTTGATGAAGGGTACGCAAACCATATTTCTCATTAATCAATTAGTACAACACATGAACAAGACAAGAATATTAGAAACTGATGAATTACGTTGTTATTATGCGATTACGAGTATACTATTAATTACACAGAATAGTCCCGAATATAGAGATGATAATGCGTACAAGTTTAAAAATTGGATTCAAATGGCTTTAAAGTTTGTTAAATTATTATCACTTAACAAATAGTAACCACTCGTTAGTATCATGGATAACACTGATTTTAACGTACGATAAAACGTTAATTAACAAGTATTATGCGAACAATGCACTAGTGTTGCGTAAAACAGATTCGATTATGCTATGCTTGAGTAAGATTGACAAGTTACCGATTCGTACGATTGTTGATACGGCAGTGCAGGATACTTTTGATGAGTACTTTAGCGGGTGACGGGTGAAGTTACGAGGGAATTATAGTGAGAAGGGTATTCATGAAAACCACATCAAAACGACAAATTTCTGAAACTTTGTTGCTATTTGCACTGATTGCAGGTAAATATGTTCTTACACTTATGATAGACCTGAAAACGTAAAGACTATTCTCATAAAAGTGCACAGCTTACTAAAACCTACTCGCTATCAAAGGCTTCGTTGTGCTTAGGAGATATCAAAGCGATATAGTAGCACGATGTATTGTATCGTTGTTGTAGTCTGCGTGATTTATCTTCTTATTGTTGATTGACTCAGTTTTCATCTATTGTAGATCTACGCCACAAGCTGCAAAACGGCACAGCGTTTTAGTGTAAACGATTGTAACTTTTTGTAAAAGATGTCTAAACGTGTCGCCATCAACGACGCCTCACCAAACCGAAAAAAAAGACAAAAAAAGACAGGTTCGCTATCGTTGTACTACTAACCACTCGATGATGAATTGGACAATTTAAGACGTTTATCGGTTAATGATGCCATACAAAAATATACGTCGGAATTTGCAAAGTATCTTAACAAAGAGGAGACAGATGAAGATGCTAGCGAGAGCATTGACGCACTGTCTAAGACAAGCATAACCACGCTCGACGAACTAGAAACCGTCCTCTCATCCGAAACAAATCAAACTATTAGGAGGATGCCAAATAACTGTTTAATACTGTTGCGAACCGTAGTAGCAAGTATGTTTTGTTTCTATAACAACTAACAATAGATGTTTTAAATCCTGGTGTCGGCGCTCAAACTTTGATTTTTAGAGTTCTTGATTTATGTTGCAATTACAGCAGCGAAACAGGACATGGTCTTCGAACGGATAGAATTGCACTTGCAATGGCGTTACGAGGCGCGAAAATCTCTACTGTAGCCCAGTTTAAAAATGTTAGCATGCACACTCCGATTGAGGGAATTTCTGCAATAGATAGACAAGAGATACAGAGAACGATTGACTACAGCTATGTTTGTGCGGATGACCCACAAGCAGTTCGAAACATGTTGGAAACTCTGGTAGAAAAACTAGACACAGATACAAGAAGTCATGCTTTGACAGAAAACGATTTGCCATTCAAAGGTAGACGAGATACGGTGCAAAAGATTGTTGAAGCGTGTATTGATATTCTTGAAGCACGTTCGTTTGATAAAATGAAGCGCAAATTGCTTCACATCGTTGGTATGTCCGTTTCACATTACTTAGAATTATTAGCAGCACCAGGTGTTGGTAAATCAAGACTTGTTATGGAGTTAATTGAATCTATGAAGTCGTATTTGGATTCACTAGATGAATGTACTGATGATGAGACCAAGTTTCGTGCACAACTTGAAAAGAGTGTTTCCGTTTTTACAACATTAGCAAATTGTACGCATCCAATATGGTTAGATTATCACAATCCTCTACATGCTCTCTGCTATCGAATGTTCTATTCACATTTTGTGATCAAACGAAATAAGGTATGATGGTTGCAACTACTAACATATATAGGACATGCTGTTTTCTTCTTTTGTTAAGATCATGCAGCAAAAGATACCATATCCTTCCATGGATTTGGTTTGCCAAGTCGTAAGAGATGATAAAGATTCCTTGCTGGTTTTGGGCTTGGATGATTACAACAAGTTATTCACATCACCTGAAGTAGGTACTTATGATGAAGGTGGTCAGGCGTTGATGGGATTTTGCAATGCATTTGGGTACATTACACAAGCAGGAAACACTCTCTGTTTGTTTAGTGGTACTAGCTATACCAACATGAAAATAGCACTTTTAGGCTCCACGTATTTGTCACAAAATATATTTTTGGATCTCAATTCGGAACAAGCATTGTTTGAGATCGTACATGAAATGAAGACAAGGGAAAATTACGAATACCTAAACAAGTCTGTCAAAGAGATTCCATTTGCAACGCTTGTTCGCTCAACTGGAGGGCATATGCGTACCTTTTCAATAGCATTTGACGCTTTCCACAAAGCAGAACATGACCCAACTGACTATGGCGTAAGTTTAGTTGCTCTTTTAACAATGGTAGATGATTCGCGACGTCATTTCAAGCAATGTACAATATGTCATGACAGAAAATTTGGGAAATGCATCTTTTGTTCTTGCACTACACTTGTTGCGTATCGAAGTTGATAGAGATATGATCATTCCTGGAACAAAAATAACCATCTCTTTTCTGGAAAGTATTGGTGCTTTAGCACTGAACCAAGTTTCTACAGGAAAGTTCCTTGTTGAAATTCCGTATATTCTACTCAAGAAGTACATCCAACACAAAGTTTTTAAAGAAGATTTTATTAGTCATGCCAAACAAATGATTAAATACAGTGACGCTGTTCAAGAGAAGTACTGGCAAGGATGGGAACTATTTAATTGTCACGCCACAGCTCTTCGGTTGAGTGGCTTCGCGTATATAGCAAGTATTCTACCAACAGAATATTCTACGATACCCTACTCACTATTCTACAAAGGTGCACAGATTGGGTCTGATTCCAGAATTGGTAATATCTCTGTCAAAAACATTGATACAGTGCCTGTAGTTAGGTTGAAAGAACAATACACCGGTGATGACAGCTGCCCAAAGAAAGTAACAAGAAAAGGAAAGAAAACAGATTCAGCAGAAAGCAAACAGTTTCATAACAAAGATAGTGGAGACGCAATAGAAATCAAAGACTATGTTGTGTATCATAACGGATCTAATGCTTCATACGCAGATGAGTTCTGTTTTGTTAGAGAAGATAGTGGCAAACGAGTAGAGTTGTGCCAGCAGGTGAAATTGTATGAGAATGTAACATTTTCTATGGAGACTGTTAGAGAAGAGTACATAAAAGTGATGAAAACTAGCAAAACAGAAAAGCAGTTTGTGTTTGCAACTAATGTTGCTGTTGAGAAGCCAAAACAAAAGATTACAAAGAAAGCACAAAAGACTAAACAGCCAGAGATTGAAGTTAATTGTGACAAATGTATCATTGTTGATATGATATCTGCTCCCAAGTACTACGGCTCATTTTCGCACATGGTAAGCCAAATGTATGACGGAAAGTTTTCACTTAGGAATTTTGGTAACATCCCACCAGAGCGTTTTACAGTAATACCTTCTATGAGCTTAAACCGTGCAACAAAATTTGCAGCTGACATGAATGCTAAAATTTCAACCAATGGTGTTGCAACAATCAGTGCTATTCAAACCTGTTTATTAAATGTTCATATTTCTAACATAAATACTGCACTTGAGTACTTTGAGAGTGACCAAGAAGAAAATGAGCAAATGGCAACAACTGAATAAAAAAACTGTGTCAACTATTATGTTTGTTCTAGTGGTTCTGTCTTCATGTTATATATTTCAAACTGTTGGAGTTGACTGAGACACTATAATCCTCAACTTATGATGTATTGTAAGTATCAACAATCTGTTCTCTTTTAATGCTAGCAGACCAATTTTATAGCTCTACCATCCTCAATTGCAACACTCACAAAGTAATGAATGTAATACACAATCACTATAGTGGGCAACTTGATTAGTTAATAGATTTGACATCTGCTTAATATATCTCTTAATTTAATATACTACAATGGCTGTCACAAATGCTTCATGCATAATTTATAACATATATTACCTATTTGAGTTAAACAGCAAGTTTTAATGCCTTTTATAACTTAGTAACACATAGTTATATATTACTACTTTTAAAATGCTTATTAATACTATTAACAAAGACATATATCTAAATATCTTTTAAAGAGTTGTTTTATTTTAATTTCTTTAACTATTATCTATATATATTTTAAATTGTTTGTACACTTTTTTAAAAAATTATAAAACTAATTAAAAAAATATGTGTAATAATTTATTTGAATGTATTTCTAAATTTCAAATATAATTTAAAAGGCAAGTAAATAATAAAAAGTATTTATTAATTTAATAAAATTTATGAAATGCTTATCTTAAAATAAGATTCCAGATAATTAATAGCTTTTTTTTGATAATTTAGGCAATAATAAACTATTTTAACTAGCAAAGCATTTATATATATTAAGATCATCTAAAAAACTATCTGCAAATGAATAAGCCACATATATGCATGTTATTAGTGAAATTTAGATGTATTTATTAGAATCTTAATTTTTCTTACTTATAACAAAGAAACACATAGTTAATTTATTAATAGTAAAAGCTGTGAGTAGTTGATCACACTTGTATATTAACAGTTGTAAAGATATATAAACCAAATCAGTTTTTAAAAACACTGCAATCTTATTATGACTTACAATCCAATTAATACTAATACTAAAAACACTTTTGGTATCATTTTCCAACTTATCATTTAATTTAACATATTAGTCACTAATAGTATGTTGCTTAGATCTAGTAACAAATATAGATATATTGAATAAACTGTTAAAAATATCTTGTTCATCAACTAATAATGAGGCATTGTCATCAAAATGCTTGATAATTGATTCTAACAACTATTAAAATGCTTTTTCCTTTATAATAGTATTATGTTTAAGTGATGTCTTGTATTGATCAGTTTATACACCTTGCTTTCAATCTAAAGGGTCTTTAAATAAAAATAAAACCTTATTAGTAGTACAATAACTACCTTTTGTTGCCAAATTGTTGCTATCAGCGGTACTAATTATAAGTAGATTAAACTTGTTTAAATGTGCAATATAAAAATCAACTTGACTTTTATTAGCTTCTTTTAAAGCAGCATCAATATTAAAGTCACCAAATATATTAAAGGTAGTTTTAACTTCACTTTGAGTAATAATAGGTACAATGTTATATGTAGTAGTGTTAATGTCTACTGCATTAGCAATAATAACCTGGTTAAGTAGAATTATAGTTTGAATTAGAATAACCTCAACAACAGCAATAATAGTATGAGTAGCACTACTAATAGGGGCAAAATCTGGTATATTTAATCTGAAGTCTTGCATAACATTATTACTAATCAAAACAATAGGTACTTTGGTGTTGAGTATAACAAATGTATAACAAGTACTTAATTTACCAATAGTCAAAGTAAGATAAACCAACTTACTAAGGTAAGAGAAGTTGTTAACTAAAGTTACTTTTACAGAATTGTTACTTATAACAAATAAACTTGATTTTAACTTATTTAGTACTCTTTCTAAAATACAAAAGTTTAAAGCTTGTATATCTGGTTTGCTATCAAAAAGGGAGTGTCTGAAAAACAGAACGGAATTTGCTATTAACTTACAGAATTCTGTTTTTTTAATATAATTTCTGTATTTTCAACTAATCCTCTTCTTTTTGTTAACTTCAAATATTTCTTTTGCTTGGTCATTTTTGTAACTTTTCGGCAATACTTTACAAAATTTACACACAGATTGTTGATTATGACGCCACCTACATCTAACAAGGAACTACAAACAGAAAAACCAGTTGATACACTAGTAGTCAAAATATGGAAATACATATTCATATTTGTTTATAATTTTGGAGATTATGTAGAAAACAACTTAGTTGTGTCATATGACAGAAAATCTGACCCCTACAAAGGCGCAGACAACTTTCTAGCAATCGCATTAGTATCTAGTTTTCATTACAACATGATAATTGACTACATTTTGGACATATGGTTAATGTAAAAACAAAAACAAATGCTGATATTCAAACAAATAATTAGAAATAACTACAATGGAATTCTATAGAGTATTATACGTTACAGAAGCGCTATATACTGTTTCTTTTCTACATTAACTCTAATCAGATGCAAAAAAGCTTAGTGGCTATGTTAAATATATGGGAGAGAAGAAAAATGATAAGCGACCAGCTTTAGTCTTTACTTTAGCTAACAAGACGCTGAAAGTATCTAAACAAGAAGCAAAGAAGTCAAGGGTTGATAATGAAGAAGAATATGATGCAAAGATTCTTGTTGAAACTCAAGCAGTTGACTTACAATAACCAAATAAAAAATAATCAGTATAAATTAGTTAGCTTAAGTCCTATTTTTATATTTTACACAAATTACACTTTAAAAATAATTTTTAATATTATATAATATTGAGTTTTAACAATTTTATTCTTTATACTTGAAAGAAGTTACTATCTTAAAATTATTTTCCAGATTTTTTAAAACTTTAATTTTTATTATTTTAAAAAACTATATGTAAAAACTTATGTATTTATATATATGTTACATTAAATTATGTTTTAAATAAAATTCCGTTATTTTAAAAAATAGGAAATTCTGTTCTGTTTTTTAGACACTCCCATCAAAAACAACCTATTAAGTACCACACTAATAGATAATCTATCAACTAGTGTTAGAAGCATTGCAGTACTATCAGTGACAGATGGTGTATATTTAAAACCATTAAGCAGTTTTTTTACTTCTGCAAGGCATTTTATTGAACTAACATAGATGTATCTATTCATTAATACTTGTTTATGTTTAACTTAAATAGCAATAATGTAACTAATTTTAGATTTTCTATTAATAGTTATACTAGCAGTATTATTTTTAATATTAACCTTGTTATACTTCTTACAAAAATGGTTTAGCATGAATAAATAGGTTTTATCTGGTTTAAAACAGATGTTACTGTTATATTTAAGTAATTTGCATGAAAATTAAATAGCATTTGGTGTTATATTAGTAGTTGTTATAGTGGTTTTAACAGTTTCAACTTTATTACGTTTGACACATAATATTCTTTATCTTTTATAATTTTTAACAGCGTTAGTCAGATTTACAGACTTTTATAAAGCAAGAAAGCTGATACCAGCATATATATAAAGCAAGTCAGAAAGTATTATTTGCTTTGAGTTATTAAGGGGGTAGTAGTATCAGTTTTTTATTATAAATTTTAATAAAGCATCTAAAATAATGTTATTAAGCAAGTTATGTTGATATGAAAATATGCATCACATTAAAATGTAATATTGAATAATATAAAAAAATATTTGATCACAAATAAACATAATTATATAAGAAAATAGGTATCTAAATGTTTTATGTAGTTTTAGTATGTAATGTTGCCAAATAGTGACCTAATTAGGGTTAATAAGCCAAATTTTGACCACCATCTGTCATTGATAGCACTGTAATGCTTTTAATACTAGTTGATAGATTATTTATCAGTATAGTACTTAATAGTGTTGTTTTTGATGGCAAATTAGATATATAAGCTTTAAACTCTTATATTAAATGGAACATCAACTTAATTAACAAATTGAATAATTGTTTGATCATTTCCTATATTATATTACAAAGCAACACTATTTATTTAAGAGAAGTATGAAACTAAATAATCAATAGTTTTGTCTCTACCATACTCATACATATAATTCAAGCTTTTATTCAATTCAATGTGTCATCTTTTGATATATAATAACCTTTGACTTGCTATTGTCAAATATATTATAGTAATATCTTTTAATTACTTTTTTTCTACTTTAGTTGTAGTATTTATATACTTGGTATTAAACTTGTTCTTCAAATATTTGTAATGGTTGCTATTGTTTGAATTGTATGAATCTAAACACTCAAAATGATTATTACACTTGTACTTTGGCTAAATAATCCACATATACTTCTAATAAAGTAAAATATATGGTATATCATGACAATGTGCTATTACTTAACACTAATAGCGAACAGTAGTAGAGTATCAACCTACATTTGCTTCAAATACACCTTTAATAGACTTGACTTTTGCAACAAAATTCTTTTTTGTATGCCTTGCATTATTTGCCTCTTATAGTAGTATCATTTGCTTAAAATTTAACATTCTTGCAATTATTGGTTTGACTTTTCCATTTCTATTATACATATACACAAAAGGGCGTAATAGTAACCCATCAATGTTATTACTTGGATCAGTTATCTTTTTTAACCACTTTTGTATTGTTATACCTTTTAATATGCTATTAGCACTTTGTACTTCATTATTAATACCTTGTCTTTTTATAGTTCTTTAACAACATAAATTATATCAATAATAGAATATAATTGATCACATTCAGTTACAGTAAAAGTAAACTCCATAACACGCTATCCAGCGGAAGAATAGCAAGTATCAAAGGCATAAATAAAGTACCAAGCATCATAGCAATACTTATAGATATATTCTGCTATATCTATTGAAAAATGAGATACTTGCAATATATTCTCTACTACAGTAGTAAATCAAACTAAAACATTGTGTTTTACTCTTTTTTTTTTTAATAAACGATTGTTGAGCAAGAGTGCACAATACTAAGCTAACTTTATTCTTTAAATGATTCAAAACTGTAGATTTTACTAAAAGTTGCACATTAAAAAGTGTAAATAACTTCTCATACTAAGGATAAGTTATCTCACTTGGTTGAAAAGCCATAACTGCTTGATGGTTAACATAAGTTTGATAGTTATCAGAACAAGTATTTAATGCATAAAACACTGATTTGGTTTGATATCTAGTATATTAATATATAATATTACCAGTAATACCAATAAGTGATATATTATAGTAAGTATCCAGTTACTATAATATAAATAGGCCCAGTTTGTTCTTAGTTAAAGTTGTATACAACCCCAAATATTTCATGTTTCTGTTGTAACCTTGCATTATCTAGCTTTATATCACTAGATTTGTAATGTATAGTGCACATACAGATGATATTTATATTTGTTTGCTATAAAACATCAGACTTTACAATAAAAATTAAGTTTAGTAAACTTCTATAATAGATAGTTTTTATGAATTTAAGTCAAAATACGATTTTTATTGGAAATTTAAAACCGCCTTATTAAATTATATAAAAAAGGTCTTAAGTATAAGAAGCAAAAAAATTTAGAAAAATTAAAAATAATTATTATTAAATAAATATAAGGGTAGTTTTCTTAAAATTAAAGCATATTATACTTTAATACATATATATATAATATAAATTTTTTAAAAAATTACCTCTTTATTTTTTTAATAATTTAATGTGCAAAATCTATTAAAGTAATAATAGCTATTATAACAAGTACATTTTGTTGTTTTACACCTTCATAAAAAGGTGCATTCAATGCATTAAATTTATTTTTCATTACCCCATATAGCATCTTTACTTTGCTGCATACATAACGAAGTTAATTGTTATAAGTGTTTTATGCTCTGGTGAGCTTTTTAATACCAACTCCAGTAGTAATAGCTTTCTTGCTATTGAATGGTTTAACAATTAAAATAATAATTTTTGCATATTTCAACAAATTGCTAGCCTTGGTATAATGACAATCAGCAACAATAGTTGCATTTTTTAACTTGACATCAAAGAACTCTTTTTATAACATAACAAAATTAAAATTGTAAATCTTTGGACTATATCCTCCTCAAATATGTCAAATCTTGCCAAGTTATGCAATATTGTAAAATGCTGCACTAAAAAATTCTCTTTATATAACCATGAAAAGTCCTTGCAAGATGTTAATTCTTTACCTACTAATTAAAAATCAGTAACATCCAGTAATAAATGAGCTTTAAAATTTTTTAAGCAATTTAGTTACATTCATCACTTGTGTTTACTCGTACTAACACTTTAACATTATTGTACTCTTTTCTTATGCTTAAAAAAGTTTTTTAATTTTCTGTACATTGTAAGTTATACTACGTTTGGCAATCTTACACTAGGTTTTGACCCTTTGCTTAAATGCATCATATTCTATATTATAAGCATCTTTGTAGATGGTAAGGTACATCATTTACTCTATGAAATTATCAGGCTTTTCTAACCCCCCACAGAACAAAGTTTTTAAGCTTGACATATTCAACTATTTTTGTCATAGTTGACATATGTACACGACAAGTTGTACTTAATTTCAGTGCTGCAAATAACAGTGTAGTGGTTGACATAGTTTGTTAAACAAAGTATGACGCATTTAAGTAATGAGTTTATGTATTTATTGAGTTATAAATACAAACTTAGCTATTAAAAATGGTTAAAATAGTAGCCTTTCCATGTAAAAATATTAAGTACCCCTACTCATTATTAAGGTAAAATAGATAAGAACTTAGAAGCAAATAATAAAATTGCTATGCTTTATAGTTTTAAAATAGCATATAATTCTAATATAGCTTCTTTTTGTTTTATAGTTTCTAACATAGTTTTTTCAATATATAAGTAAAGTTTTTTTCCATGCATATATTAAAAAAGATACTTATATATAAGTAAAAGTGAAAGTTTGTGATAATCAATAAGTGTTTAAAACTTAATAAGGAACAAAATAATTAAATTGAACTTAACTTGTTAAAAACTATCCAAATATGACTTAAATAGGTTAAAGTCAGTAATATTTTTAAAAAGATGTTTAATTAAATTGATATTATCATCTTTATCTAAGTTTTTAAAAAATTATAACAATAATTCTTTACTCTTTCCTTTATTAGTAGATAGTTTAGCTAGTTTCTTAAAAGTAGAAGTAACTTAACTGTGTTTTTCAACAAGATTTTTTTTAAACAAATTTCCTTTTTTAATTGGGCATCTTGGTTCTAATTTAAAAGATATTAATAGAAATTTTAAATATATCTACAAATATTAATATAAATCTTATTATTAGTGAATATAAACTCTAACTTCTTTAAGTGATATTACTAAGGTTATTTGAAGTGATTTTTAGTTAAACTATCTTATTTACAAAAGTTTTACTTTTAAATAGAATTTATATCTATGATTTCAAAGAATTTAAAATGTATTTATTATAATTGTCATTTTATAATTAAATTTTGATAAAAGACATTATAGATGAAAAATAATAAAAAAAATAAAGTATACAAGTGAGTGCTTAAGCAACCAAAAAATAGGTAAGTTTTTGAACAACTGACTAATAGTATTAAAATTGAAACTGTGTTTAAAAAAATATGTTAAATATAGTGATAAGTGATTTAATATTAACAAGTGTGAAATTAAAATCACTGAATAAGGCTAGCTTTTAAAAAATTAATTAGCATGGCCTATTAAAAACTTGTTTTTAAATATTAATAGTTCAAAGAAAAAATATGAAGTATTTATAAGATATTTCACAGAACAAATATACTAAGACTTACAAAAAGATTAACAAAAACACATATTTTACTTTGGTTCTTATACAATGCTTTACATTTAATAAGTAAGTGTGAGTATTATATAAATATATAAAACAAATATAACCATTATTTTGATACTAATAATATAGTAAAATAATATCTTAATTTTAAAATAACATCTTTTTTATTAACACTGCAGCTTGTTCTTATTTCATCAACAGCATTGCTGTTATATCTCCAGCAGCATAAAAAGTGAGCCATATATATTTTTTTAATGTTTGATATGATGTCTATTTGTGCTGTAAGTTTAATATCTTTCTTCTTATATAAATAGATGTAAAGTTTATCAACTTATGAGTTGCAATGTATATAGTCCACCAACTATGCTATGTGTTCAATTCTGTCATTGTTTGGCAGTACCAGTTCTATGGATTTGCTTTGATTTCAGCATTGGTGTAAAACGTTACACATTTTATTTTAATGAGAGTTCTTTTGCTGATTGCTAGGCCGCAAACCGTCGCTAACTGCAAGTAACATGCAGTCATTTCGATACTACGTTTTTAACGAGCGACAATGAAATTTTTTGTGATGTGCGTGAAGATTGTTATTTTTCTGAAGATGACGACCCAACAAAACTCACAAATAAAAGATTCGCTTTTATGAGCATCAAATTTTTAACAGGACAAAACCTTAGTTGTACAAGTCTTCATCCATAACTTCATCCACTGTGTTAGTTGCTGTTGTTCCTTCTCCTGCGTCATCACCATAGTCGGAGAATCTAAAGTTGCGTACATCACCAGCAGTGGCTTGTAGAGTAGTGTTGAACATGTCATACTTGCGCATTTCGTGTTCAGGTACAGACTTACGAGCATACTTCATGGCTTCCTCAAAGTGAGCACGTGTGATTTCTGGGACAAAGTCATCGAATACTTCATCATCTTCTTCATCAT
>JAESGV010000526.1_pt1 | contig 16975 bp, 15 predicted proteins | sample 9269781 | NCBI WGS metagenome assembly JAESGV01 (sample SAMN15741586, study PRJNA653496) | algae metagenome | isolation source: Tildeniella torsiva UHER 1998/13D and co-occurring heterotrophs from... | place: Slovakia: Slovak Paradise National Park, Hrabusice, Kosice Region | collected 2000-01-01 | reverse complement strand
AACGCCAAGTATCGTTGTGTCGACCAGTCTTGTTTTTTGTTTTGGTCTGTTTCTGCATCGATTTTTTGTTTGAAATCTTCTTGATTGAAAGTTGGTATTTTTTGACTCAGTATTTGCTCGTTTGTGAACTTGGATAATTCGAAACGTAATTGTTTTAATCGGTTGCAGTATACTGGGTTGTGGCATCGCGAATAAGTTTCGTCGAACAGCACGATTGGGTCTTGTCTGTGTTGTTCCATTTTGCAGTGTTTGTTACAATTTTCTGTGCGTTTGACAACTTGAAACAATTAGTTCATCTGCATCTCTTCACTTATTCATAGCTAATACAGTCCTAACAAGCAAATGTTCAACAAAGTATTACATAAATAATTTGCAATTATTTCAATTACGAGCTTGTAATCATAAATCAGCAAGGCCTTAGATATTGATGGTTTATGCTGGTAGTAGTTGTCTATGTAGCAATATTTCACAGCAACCCGTACTTGTAAACTACAGCACGTGACATATGACATGAGCTCAAACACTTGCTTTGTTGTTGTCGCGATAGCGTTTCTTATCGTGGGTATGTACATTAGCATTATTAATAATTTCCAGGGCTCGGTTTTGTTCAAGCAGCGTGTCCTGATGAAGCGTTCGGCGAACGTTGCGAATTTACATACAGCGGAGTTTATAGTTGGGGAGCACAAATAGATGGCGAACTCGGTACTGGAGAAGTCAGTGCCTCACATGACTTCTTACCAAGCGTTCCTTTACCAACGGAGCGTAAAATAGTCTCCGGCAGCTTTGATGTTCTAATATGCGATAATGGAGATACGTTCATTCGCCAAAACAAAACACATTGGCAAATGATAGATACCGAGTTACGCTTCGCATCAGTTTTTCAGAACTATAGGCAAGAAATGCTTTTACTAACTACTGATGGAAAGATTTACACATACAATGATTACGGCAGTGATAGAGTTTTGTTAACAGAAATAATTGCAGAAGACGCAGATGGAGTTCTTATTACCGAGCCTGTAGTCTTTCTCACAAACAATTTTTTTGTCACCAAGGATGGACTATACACCTATGCGTTGAAATATGACAAAACAATGATAGATTACTTGTTGTGTTTACCATCAACGATGCTTGGTATTAGCAAAATTGTACAGGTTGCTGTCACCTACAGAGGATATGCCGCATACTCGGACGAAGGTGTTAGAGCGATACTACTCTCTAATGGAACACTGATCATGTGGGGACGCAACATAGGCTACCAGCTAGGACCAGATGCCATTGAGAATGAGTTTTACAACATTGAAAACCAAGACTTTGTACGAATATCTTTACCTCACAAAATCGACAGTTTTGCAATAGAATCGCAGTACACTGTTGCAATCGCAAATGGTGATGTCTATGTGTGGGGAACATTGTCTGAAGTATTCTCTACTGCAACTCCACAAAAGATTTTTGTACAAAATGTCAAGTTCTCTCGTGTTATTGCCTGTGATGATTTTATAACTTTGATATCTACGGATGGTCAAGTTTACGCATTCGGATCAAACAGAGAAGGGCAACTAGGCGATGGAACATTGCAAAATAGAAAAGTTCCGGTGCGTAACCTCAAAGTGCCTGATAAGAGTACATTCGTATCAAGTTTTGCGACTTCTATTCTCTTTGTTTATGATTCTGAATTCCTAATATGGAATTATGACGTAGCACCAGAAATTCCAGTTGTAAGTGCGTGGCGTAGTGTGGACACTCAAAACATGAGATCACAGAAGGTACAGTCTATTGTTGGTGGTCATCGTGTTACTGCATTACTAACGCAGAATGGTGCCATATTTGCTACCGGGTCAAACAATGGCATGATCGGAGATGGTAGCACTATCAGAACTACAATACCTGTTCCTGTGTACATGCAAGGTGTATTGAAGAATATTACAGTTACATCTCTGGCGATCATTCACGCTACTGTACTTGCATTAGCAGAGAAGCAGCTATACGCATGGGGATATATCCCTTGTTCAAATGGTCTTCCTACTACTGCACTGGTTCCATTTCAATACCCTATTTCAGAGAAAGCTCGTGCAGTTGCTGACTCTAAATTCTATCTTGGTGAGAACGGACTGCTCTATACGTGCAACTTTCATGGAAGGCAGCATCAGCTGCTTAATTTTACAACGTTACGTAATATTAGATTCATGAATCTCTCTGTACTTCCTGAAGACACCGTAGTAGCGCCAAACTTTGTGTTATTCTCAACAGATGGCAGAATGTGGTTATTTTCGCATACTTTTTATGATTACATGAAGCCTGTGTTCCAGGATTGCCATCAAGATACTCTGATAATATGTTGTGTAGTCACACCTTGGTCTATGAGAGAGATCTCACGAGTTACGCTCTGGTACATGGAAGATCAATTCAAGCTTCTTGTTATTCTTAATAGTGGTCTAGTGTTACGGTGGGACAACTATTGGCAAAACTACACTACCGGTGTAGATACAACGTTGACAAAAGAGAATCTACTAGTGTTTACGAATGGTTCAATGCTCGCTTACTATCAAACACGAGAGGCAGCACCATTTTCACCTTTATTCTCGAGAACTCAATTGATTACGCCACCTATAATCACAAACATGAAAAAGATCATTACGGTATCTAGAACTAGCTTTGGTATTATGGCTGTGTTTGCAAAATGCACTCTAAACTACACAGGTCCCACTTGCACTCAACCAGTTTGCAATGAAATCGCACCGTATGGTGTATGCAGTGGTCACGGTACATGCGTAGCCCCACAAACATGTGAATGCAACACAATGTGGGAAGGAAAGTTCTGCGAAGTCATGAGTGCCTCAGCCATAGCTATCATAACAGTTTCTAGCATTGTCGGTGGCACAATTGCAATAATCATAGTTATACTTGTAGCCGTGTTCACAACGATACATTGTGGACGTGTTGTTCGTCAAAAGCGAGTAGAAACCGAAATGAAAGAATTACTCTATCAAAGTCTCATTCGCGCGGATGCACTAGCTGAACAAGTCGATCGTGATTGGGTCATACCGTTCGTAGATTTAGTGTTTGATGAACGAATATCAGAAGGATCATATGGCGTTGTCATGCGAGGACGATATCAGAACGCACCCGTGTATGTTTGTTTTTTTGTTAACAATTAGGGCCATAAAAATTATCAAAGACTTTGATGTTAATGACATGACAGAATTTGAGAAAGAGGTTAAGATTTTACGATCACTGCGTCATCCCAATATTGTTTTATTCATGGGTGTCGCCCTTACCGTAAGTCAATTTTTAATACTAACATTGAGTAGGATGAAACACGATTCATTGTTACCGAGTTGATGACAGGAGGATCTTTGGATAAATTAGTTCACAGTAAGAAGAAGAAACAGACACTACACGAAAGCTTGAAATTTTCAAGAAAAATTGGACTACTGTTAGATGTTGTGAAAGGTTTATTATGTTTGCACGGATCGAATCCAGTTATCGTTCATCGTGATTTGAAACCTGGTGTAAGTTACTTTTTCAATTTCTAATGAAAGAATATTCTATTGGATAAACATCAAAAAGTGGCAAAAGTTTGCGATTTTGGTGCGGCTACTTTAGTCGCAAATCGTACAATGTCAGGAAACGTAGGAGTAAGTATTTAGAATCCATCTCACACGAATAGACAATACTGTACATGGCACCAGAATTGTTTTCGGATAACGTACAACTCCAGCAAAGCACTAAAGTTGACGTTTATAGTTTTGGAATTATCATGTATGAATTATTTTTTGAAACAATACCCTATCGCGAGAATGAAGAACAATTCGCAAGTATTGTTGGTTTAGGTACTAGAGTTGTGGGTGGATTGAGACCTACTCTTGCTAACTTTTCACAAAATGGATTATCAGAGGCAGAGAATTTGTATTTGGAGTTGATGCAAGAGTGTTGGAGTGGAGATCCAGAGGAACGACCTTCATTTGATCAGATTTTCACAAAGTTTATGGATATTAAAAGTCTTTTATAGTTTAAATAAAATAAGATTATTATATTATAGCTGTCACATTTAGTTCAAATTTTAATAAATAACAGAGTACCCATAAAACCACAAAAACCTGCTAGGTCCCAATAATGTACAACCTAGCAGGTATTTTAAAAATAAAATACCTTTAATAAAAACGATTTTTAATTGAAACATAATTTTGTTCCGACCTGGAAGGTTCTTAACTTATTCTTGCATGCCATCTACACTGATTGGATCTGCAGTTGGTGGAGCTGCATGTTGAGCAATCTTGTTACGTTGATTGCGTTCAGCGGCTTGTGCCAATTTGATCCAACGTGCAACGTCCTGCAATAACTTTTCGTTGCTCTTCAACTCATTCTGTGTTCTGTAGCCATATCGCTCGTACACGAGAGGAAAGTGGTAATCAAAGACCCAGTCGAGAACCAATAGCATGTAGATTGACTCCAACGTGATAACATCCCAATTGAGATCAACGAGGCTGTTTGCGACTAGAAATTGTCTAAATGAAAGTACGATAGTTGGCTAATTGGTTAGATATGTAAAGATTAACTTACTGCGTTGATGTAGGAGCGACCACCATCTCTATTCTCCAGATAGAACTTGATCTTGTGTTGAGGAGTAAAATCAGAACGATCGATCACTTTGATGGCATACATCTTCAAATAGTATGGAACCCAAGTTTCTGTGGGCAACGTACGCTTGTACAGCTTGGTACAAGCCTCTGGTATGGAACCCATGACAGAAAACATCATTTGTACACGAATGAGAAGGGAAATAAATGGAAGAAATCCCCTTACAATCGCACGTAGGTCTGATACCTGCTTTACTAACCCTTTGAGAGTGTCTTGGGTGTGACCCAAGGCAACTATGATGTTAATAAATTAACCAAAAGAAGCTTACATCTAGTATCCAAGTCTTGGATGTTTCCAACACCTTCGCTCCAATTTTTAGGTGCTAATGTAGTTGTTAAACAAGAAATAGAAGTGTACCTTTGTGAATTCTTTTGTGATGCTCAACGATCCCCACCTCAGTAGTGGTGAAGTTCGCACGCATCGTCTTATTTAAGTCGTCTTCCCATGGTATTTCTTGTTTGTTTGGATTTTGGATGACCTTGCAGTCTTGTTCGGGTGCTTCTGTTTCTTGTGTTGCCTGTGTGACACTCTTTTCACTTGTCACACTTTGTTTGGACATAGTTGGAACCTCGTCGTCACCTGTCTTGCTACGTTTGGTGCATGGCTCGTCAAGATCGGAAATAGTGACTTGGTCTAGCGTTCTTTTTCTAGATTTTTCCGTGTCTTGATCAGCTGCTTGGGAATCATTTCCTGGGTCGCTAGCAATACGCTCTAAGCCTAAGAACGTGTCAGCAGCCCATACTTTTCCTGTTGTAACTTGTTGAGCTCGAATCAAGGCTAATTTTTCTTCGGTTTCTGCTGTGTATGCTTTAGCTCGCGCGACCAGTACTTTGGTTTGCTCTGAATTCAAGCATTTCGAGGGAAGGAACATTGTCTTGCAATTACCATTGATGTCAACAAGTTCCCAGCAGGTAGTTGCATCGCCTTTCATAAAAGCTGAGACCTTGGTAGAATATTCTGGAAGAACATCATAAATTTTGACACTTGGTTTCTTTTGCCTAACTTGCAGATTGTCTAATTTCATAAATTCTTCATCAATAAGCTTTGTAGGTGACTTTTTAGCTGTTTTGTGTTTTGGTGGTCTTCCTTTTTTAGGTTTCTCAATTACGTTTAAAGTGGGATCCATTCTTAATTGTTAATGATAAAATGATGTTAACTTTACGTATAATGTCTTGTACTTAGTTTTGCCGTGTGTGAATGATCGTCTTGTGTTTGTTTTGATTGATTTCGTGGTTGATCGCGAACTTTCACAACATTGTGATGGTGAACACAGATGATGTACCACCAGTTCCAGAAGAGAAAGTGCCTGTCGCATATCGTTCTCGGATATCATACACAAAAACAAGACGATTAGTGTATCCAGTTCAAATCGGCAATCGTATTGGATACATTTCAAAAGAAAAGTATAACGAATATATGGCGTGGAACACAGATGGAATACCGATACAAAAGACTGTGACAACATCAAAAACACCAAATACTTCGCATACAAGCATATTGAAAACAAGTACAAATACAACAACAAAGACAAAAAAATCAAAAACTGATAACGAGGATGTTTTTAAGTTAGAGGAAGAAGATGAGCCGCCAACAGAAGAAGAGGACTTAAATTTGTTGATAAATGCAAATATTAAAGCTTTGATCGGAAATGCATGGTATCAACGTGCGGATATAGAAGAACACAAACGGCACCACGATAGTTTCAACTTATACATGGATATATTTTCAAAGAAACAAGCACTTTCAAGTATTATTCCAAGTCAACAACTCGATATACTTCAAATGTCGATAGCAAAGATTCAAGGTTTTGTTCTTAAGGAAGGGGACTTTTTGTACGTAACAAAAATGACGATTTTTATGCTCTATTTCGCAATTATTGTTTATTTAAATGTGACAAACGCAAATGTCACAACACACAGTGCACTCTTCAATATTGTAGTACCGTTATTGAGCCCAGAGTTTGGTTAAAAGTGGCCAAAAGTATCTGCACGTACTCGCGACATACTAGAAAAGAAGTTTTGGCGACACGTGAAAATTCTAAAAACCTATCAAATAGAATATTTGAATAGTACTGGGACACGCAAAAAGAACCCACAGTTTTCGATGTTTAACGTTGCAGATGTTATCAAACAACAACTGCGAAACCCCAAGTACTTAAACTCGCTTCGGCAGGGTATCACGAGCAGAGCTAACACAGTTAGTGAAAATTGTAACAAGAAATCTGAAGAGAAAGTGTACAAAGACTATTGGGATGGTGATGTGGTACAAAGAATGTATAGAGAAACTGAGTTGAAATGGAACCACATACTTAGTTTCACAATGTTTATTGATGGTATGCAGTTATTTAGGATGTCAAAAAAGGGAATAACTGGTGTTTATTTAGTGAACAACCTGTTACTAAAAGAAGATCGAATGAAGCCAGAAAACGTTATTGTACTCTGCTTGATATCGTCTGCAATAGATATTGATTACAAGCAGTTTTTGGAGCGAGTTGTTGCTAATTTTAGAAGTGCTTTCGAGATCAATGGGGTTACTCTACAAGTAGGACCAAAACAATCGATAAAAATAGGAGGAATAATCACAACGTTAGTAACTGATATCAAAGAGCGCGATACCATCTTATTGATGAACGCTGGTTACTATCGCTGTAATCAGTGCTACCAAACTGGAATTCATGAAAATGGTAGTGTAAATTTTCCATTTTCTGAAAAAAGAGAACTAAGAAGTCGAGTATCATTTCACATGGACGCTAGGTTATCACAAGATGGTACAGGAAATCCATTTAGAGGAGTAAAAGATTTTTCGCCGCTATTACTGTTGGAGTACTTTGATCCAACAGTAATGGTACCTATGGAGGTGATGCATACCTTTGATTTAGGTATCGTACTATATCTTTTGACAATTTGGACTGGTGATTCCAAGGTTTCGGTAATGGAAAAGACATTTGGAATAAAACCGATTTATGTGTGGTCAAGTGATGACAAGCAAAGATTGATCGATAGGGTAGCCAAGGTTAGATTACCACATGGATACACTAGAAAACTCGATTTCAAGGACTACAAGAGTTGGAAAGCTGATGATTTGCGTGTCTTCTGTTTAAATCTTTCTGAAGAATTTTTGGAAGATTTGCTTGATGAACCACGATATGCTCATTGGAAGTGTTTTGTGAAAGCGTATCGTATATTAATGAAAAGTACACTAACTGGACGTGAGATATCATATGCCGAGCTTATGTTGGAATCATTCTATTCTGGTGTTGAGCGCTTGTACGAGAAAGGATTTTGCCCAGTTAAAGTGCACCAAGCTCTCCATGCGGCAAGTGTGGTTCGTAACTTTGGCCCTCTTAACAATGTCAGTGCGTACTTGTTTGAGGATTTGAACGGCCAAATTGTAAAGCGGAACCACGCAAAGAAGCTTCCAACAGAGAACCTTCACAACGTTGTGGAGGAGCACTTTTATTTATCTACAGTTCTAACGTCCCTTGTAGATGCAGATGGTACGCTAATAACGATAGACCACCCATATGTTACATATTTGCGTAAACAACTTGGCTGGTTAATCTTGACTGGTACCCATTTGTCAAAATATTGGAGTTATATGACCGGACTTTCGAACAAATACTCGTATCGCAAATCGAAACTACAACTACGTGACTTGGAAGATTCTGTATTACGATTTGTCCTGAAACATTGCGATCCAAAGTCGACCAAGGTTATAGAAACCTTTGCAATAGGAAGGCAAAAGTTTCAGGTTCGTAACAGTGCTAAATACTCGACAGACTCCTCATGGATACAATATACACTCAACAACAAAGCATATTGCGGACAGTTAGAACTCGCGCTAGAGCATAACGGCAATTACTATGTTGTTGTATCGACAAACAACACTCAATTTAAATATCACACACATCGCGGAAAGTTAAAAGAGGATCGAGTTTTGAAACTTGTTCCTATATCAAACATTTGTGATATCTGCGTCTATTCGGAGTCCATTAACACATACACACTATCGCCACTACACTCGTTCCACTATGATGTTCCGACTACCAACAGACGCGCTAAGAATATCGAATACGCGAAGATGCCAACCAATGTACAAGAATTTCAAGACATGCAGAAGAATATGGACTATCGTGTAATTCATAAGAAGAAAAATTAAAATGGATTCTTTATTTTCTAAATTTTTTGTTTTTACTTTAATTCAACAGTTTTATTGAAAAACCGAGTAGCATTTTTGGTTTTCAATCGAATTTCAAAAAAAAAAAGAAAATGATCGATTAAAAATGAATTTTTATTATTAAAATCCAAGTTTTATTGCCCGGTCAACTTTTTATGGTTTTATGGGTAAAGTAACTAAATTAAATAATTACTATTTCAATACATAAATAAAATAAGAAATATACATTAAAAATATTTGTTTTTATTTTTCTTATATTAATCTCAATAAGTAGTATTCTTATAAATTTAAGTAATTAAAAATATAGACTTTACAAAAACAATTAATTAAAACTGAACATACTTTTACTTTATACTAGTTCTTTTTACTATAACAAAGTAAGTACATTTTATATATTTATAAATATAAAGCTTTAACAGTTTAATAATATTTTTTGTTATTAAATTTCTTAAAAGTATTATAAATAGCTGTGTATTACTTTTAAAATTAAATATTACTTTAATATTAAAAATATATATCATAAAAAATCTTTTTATTATAATAAAATTAATAACACTATCTTATTTTAATAAAATTATATCATTAAGTTATTAATAAATTTATTACAAATATATATTATATTTAAAAGCAACTTTTTATCTTTTCTAACTGCTTTTTAGTTATATTAATAGTTTCTTATAATTTCTATAATAAACTATATATTTTATATTTAAATAATAAATATTAAAAGTATGTATAATAAAATATCAAATAATGCTAAATTATAATTTTTTATTTATAATTTATTATAAGATTTAATATTTTAAAATTAAAATAATATGTTGTTATTAGATTTTACTAAATGAAACTTCTTACATTAAATATAAAATAAATAATAATAATGTATTTTTATAAGTAGAAAGCTAATTAAGCAAGATTTAATTAAGTAAATAAATATCTGGTAACATATCCCTTAAAGTTGTGCACTTAAACAATTTGTCTTCTTACATTATTATAATAAAAATTAAATATTTCTCATATTTTTAAATATATTATATTAGCATTTAAGTATATCATCTTATATTGAAATATTTAAAGAAAGTTATTAAGTATATTTTGTAAAATATTTATACCTCTTTAATAAAAGGTAATTTTATTTAAGAATAAACTTATTATTTATTATTTCTTCTTTACAATTTACATAATAATACCTTAATATATTAATAAAAAAATATAAGTTTTAAATTAAAAAAAGCTTTTTCAACTTTTTAAAATAATAAGAAAGTATTTTTTTAACTTTATTATTTTTTATTCTTTTGTTTTATTTTTTAATAAGAATGATTATTTGTTTTATATATAATATAAAAATATAAAAAACACTTCTTCAAAAACATTTAAAAATAAAGTTTTATTTTTAATTTATAGATAAAACAGATAATAGATAATATATAAAAAATATATAATTTTAAATTTTTGAAAAAAATAATTAAAATAAAAAAATTCAAGTTATAAAACTAATTCTATATATTTTTATTTATTAAAAGACAAAATATCCAAGTGTGTGCTGTTAAGTGTTATATGTTTTGTGCGCGTCATTAAGGGATATTAAATATTTATTTTAATAATCTTAATTTGCTCTAACTTTTCACATACTTGTTCAAAGCTTGGTCTTAAATGGCCTTCAGCTTCCCAACACTGTGACATCAATTCTAGGTATCGCTTTTCCTGTTCTGAATATACAAACTCAATATTATTTGGAATAACAGGTCTTCTGCCATTTAAAATTTGATGCGATAAATTGAACAAGTTTCCATGTCTACTATCTTCATATCGGCTATTGTATGGTTCAACCTCGAAGAATACCTCATACAATATGACGGCAAAGCTATAGACGTCACACTTCTGATCGTACACCTTGTTTTGTATGATTTCTGGACTCATGTACAACAATGTACCTACGTTACCAGTCATAGTATTCTGCGCGATTGTTTTTGCTTCACCAAAGTCACACAGTTTAGCAGTTTTTCCTTTCTTGTCCAACTACATTGAGTTAGTGAATATCATTGAGACATACCAGAATGTTACTTGGTTTCAAATCTCTATGTAAGATACATGGCGTTAAATTGTGCAAATAGACCATTCCTTGCGCTACTTGAATCAATATATCCAACTTTTTGTTCAAAGTCATCGCTCTATGTAAAATCTTTGTTGAGTTCGATTTCTTATGGATACAATTCGCAAGACTACCACCGGCCATAAACTCTGTAATGATATACTTGTAATCCTCTTGTAAACATACGCCCATAAACAATACAATGTTCTACACTAGTTAGCTAGTTCACGAATAAACGTACTGGATGCCGTAGCGACTTTAAAATCATAACTTCTCGTTCAAACTCTTCTCTACTATCATCTAGTTTCAATTTCTTGATCGCTACGTGAATTGTTTTCTTGTACAATCCCTTGAACACAATACCAAACGTTCCTTCCGAGACACGTTCTTCAAATACAATATCATCATGATGAATGATCCATGCGTTATTGGCGTCTTGCATCTCTACATCATCAATCAGATGTTCATTCAACAACCGTTGCATTTCTATGCGTTTTGCTGAATCTTTTCTCCTTCGGCGTATAAAGCAAGTACATATTGGAACTATTACAATGATCAAAATAATACCAAAGACAACTGATAGTACAGATCCAACAGTGACTCCGATTTGCATTTGCTTTTGACTGATCTCTTCTGCCGATATTTGTGAATTTGTCGATACATCACACCACTGGCCAGTGTATCCAACGTTACACGTGCAATTGTCAAATAGTGAGCACGTTCCTTGTCCTGAACAAACAATACTTGTGTTGGTGCTTGAAATGCCATCTATAGAGTTAATCATATAACGTAAACGTACTGCATGTTGTTCGTTGACAACTACGACCATAATACCCACTTGTACATTTACACTTGTCTGGGTAAATACAATTTCCATGTCCGCTACAAACGTCTGCTGCAGTAGATGACTTTTGGAAACACTTGGGGAACTGACAATTATTACCATCATAGTATGTATTATTACACATGCAAAAATTATGCTGCATACAAACACCATGTCCAGAACACACCTGTGAGTCATTCTTTGGAACTCCAAAACAATTATACATTTCACAACTCTGTCCATAGTAGTTATCAGTGCAGTTGCACGTGTTATTGCTTACACACCTTCCTTTGGCGCTGCAACCTGTATCAAATGGAATACTAAACAAAAACTGTTGACAATCATCAACGTTAAATCGAGTATGATTGAAACACTTCCATAGCTCACATTGGAACCCTTCAAAACCTGGATCACATTCACAATTGTTGTGGGATATACACTTTCCTCGTCCTTTACATACGTAAGGATCTGTTTTGTTGAGATTGTAACATTGATATGAAGAGCAATCTGCTGAGGATTGCCATGCTGCACATTTACACACATTGGGCGCTTCACATTTTCCATATGTACAAACGTCAATTTTGTCTTTGTGTTTCCCAAAGCAGTCAAAGTCTTGGCAACTAGCACCATAGTAACCAGTATCGCATATACACATATCAGGAGCGGAACAGTTACCGTGAGAGGAACAAACATTGGTAGAGTTGAATAGCGTTCCGTTGCAGGTGTAAAACTCACACTGTGATCCAAAATAGCTAGTTGAGTTTGTAGTCATGTTGCATACACAGTTGTTCGGTGTTACACAATTTCCACGACCATAACATACACTAGCGCTATGATATAGAATGCCGTAACAGTCATGGTTCTCACAATACTTGCCATAGTATCCTTCCTTGCATGCACATTTTTCTAGTGCAGAACAGTTACCGTGCCCTGAGCAAACGCTTGTATTGGTGTACAGCGTTCCGTTACATGACCAGTACTCACATTCTAAACCAAAGTATCCAGGATCACACTTACATTCATCAGGTGCTGCACAGGAACCACTGCCACTGCATACGTTCTTCTCAGTAAAACTTTTACCAAAGCATTGGTATTCTCCACATGTTTCTCCACTGTAACCTGGTTTACAGTAGCAGGTATTAGACGCAATACAAGAACCGTGAGAGGAGCACACAGAACTATCGCTGAATAGAGTGCCATTGCAGTAATAGTTCTGACAATCGAATCCATCATGACCTTGATTACATACACAAGTGTCAGGAGTATTACATGTACCATTATTGGAGCATACACTAGTATCGTTGTACAGCTTTGCATTGCAGTACCAAGTTTCACATTGGTCACCACTGTATCCAGGCTTGCACGTACATTGATCAATCTCAGTACAGTTACCGTTTCCACTACATACATCATTTGATGTACCGAGTTTACCCATACAGTAAAAGGTATTGCATTGATCACCACCATAACCCGGTTTACACTCGCACACATCATTGTACACACATGTTCCGTTACCGCAAACAGTAGTGTTACCGAGTTGTGAGTAGCACTGGTACATGTGTTCACATTTCAATCCATATGCATAGTCTGAGCAGTTACAAAATGAATAATCACCTGGTATACAATTTCCGTTATTGTTGCAACTTTTCGCGTCCTCACATACGAACCATTCTCGTAATTTGATATCAACATAACTTAGTGAAAAATTACCAGCTAGTGATGCCCAAGTTATACCACTCTTGTTCCTTGTTATGAGTGTACCTGGTGTGGTATACTCACCAGTGAACATGCCGTTATGGCAAGTGCCATCAGTTTTAAACCACCAACCTCCTCCATAGTTACAATTGGGATTATTAATACTCTCAGGTGTTGAAAATTGTGTATTGACATCGGCAAATAGATCTCCTCCTGTTCCAAAGATTGTTGCTGATCGACTGTAGAATCGATAACCATCAGCAGCTGAACCAAATTGAACAGCAGTGTACTACAAAGTTAGTAAAAATAAAGCATACATACGATTTGGAAATATGGTGATCCATCGGCGACATGTGCTTCAATACTCATTTCCATAGGTTCTTTCTCTGTTAACATATACATTGTATCTAAACCAATCCAATGATTACCATCAACATCACCAAAACCTTGTACATAATCAGCGTATGGTCTACTAAAACTAGTGGTAGAGTTGGAACGTCTGATGATCATCGTATATCCACCTCCTGTCATATCGCACCATACTTGAATTGGTTCAGAGGTAAATACACCATTTTCTCGATCTAGTTTGATCCAATACTTTCCATCGGTTGCATTCATGTTAGATTGCAAAATATCGGTGCAACTTGATCCTGGAAGGTTCTTGGTCATACCTTTATCTGCTTTGCCCTTGATTTCGCATTGGTTACCGCGGTATCCGTAATTACAATCACAAATATCTTTTCTTATGCATGCACCGTGTCCTGAGCATACTTTTGGGTCGTTAAAGGCTACCTTGTAACACGTAAGTGATTTTTCACACATTTCTCCCGTGTAACCTAAATCGCATATACATTGATCTAGTATTGTATTGCATGTTCCGCGAAGATTACATGTGCTCCTATCTAGACATTTTGCGACATTTCTCACTTTCATGTCCATTGAATCGAGTGTGAAATAGAGTTGAGAAGTTCTATTGTACCAGCTCACGTCAATACTAGGTACAGACTGGACACGCATTTTTCCAGTTGGATGAACTTGATGACAATTTTGGTACCAAAATCCACCCGAGTTTGCAGTTGCGCTACATTATTAGAACGTAATCATAGCAATACTTACCAGTTTGCTGAACTACCTACATATAAATCATTCTTCCTATCTTTTGTTGTGAATCCTGCATTGTTGTGGTAACTAAAAGATTCTCCTGCGGTACCCTCACTTTGTGGGCCAAATGTAATTTTGAACGCCGTTGTCGCGTCACCGATGCTGAACGGTGTGTATGTTTGGTACAATGGTATTTTTCCATTTCTTGTTATCATATCGAATCGAACTTCTGCGACTCCATTGTCATGCGATTGAACTATTTCGTACATGTTGTTTAGTCCAATCCAAAAGTCAGTCGGGAAATTACCAAAAGGTTTTAAATAATCTGCCCACGTTCTGTCAAAGTCTACACCGCCGACGCTTTGTCTATTTTAAATTAGAATACTAGAAATAATCGTACTTGACCAAGCCAGTGTAGCCGCCGGTAGTAAAATCACACCATCTAATCTATTAAATATATTGAATAGGTCGTACGCTGTAATAACGTTTGATGTTAACTTTGGTTTCAAGTAGTATAAGCCATTTGTCTGTTGTGGGTACCTACGAAGAATTTCAAAGCAGTTTTGTGCCGGTTTTTCTGCGTTGCTGCCAACTTATTTTGGTGAGCTTGTTTACCAATAACTTACGTTTGGAAGAGGGTAGTACTGGAGCATAACTCGGTGCTGGTGTTGTGGTTATTGGAGCACTGGTAATGGGTGGTGGTGGAGGTGGGGGTGGAGGTGGAGGCGGTGGGCAGACTCGTAGAGATAGTGCTGGAAAAAACCCCGCTCTAGGATACGTAAGATATGCCCATTGCGTAAGTGATACAGAATGTACATAGACAGGAGTACCTGCATAAAGTATCTGCAGTGCAGGAGCGTAATATGATCCATAGCTTCGAATGTAGTCATATGGGGCTATAGTGCAAAAAGTTCCTTGCGCGAAAGCTGTCCCCAAAAAACAAGCAAGAACCAGCACCAATGTACCCAGTAATTGCATTGTTGTTAGTTGGCCTGCACTGATAGATGACATTGAAGAGTTACCAAACCTGTTTAGTTTGGTTAGACATCGCCTAACGGAAACACTGTTTGTTAGATATCAATGATGTAAATCTGTTCTAACGTAAGTAAATTTTTTCACTTACATTGTCTAGGATGAAACACGATTCATTGTTACAAATTTTCTAGGGAAATTGATTTATTAGATGTCGTGAAAGGTCTGTTGTATTCACACGAGTGAATCCTGTTATCGTTCATTGTGAAGTGTGAATTGACCGACGTATTTTATTTTTCTCAATTTCTGATGGAATACATCGTTTGCGATCGCGACCGTCGTTTGCTCAAATTCTCGCAAAGCTCATGGATATTGTCAGTCTTTTGCAGTTGCGAATAGGATCGTATTGTATACAATCAAGTTATTTAAATACATAAAATATACATTTTGTACAATTCATAAAATGATCAAAACTACTATATAGCAATGTCCAAAGCTCTTTGCAGTCTAGATGCCCTCCACCCGTATCGTTTTCACAAACTTTTTGTTGTAAAAACTAGAGCATGCTATGTGTACCAGTCACAAGCAAAACCATACGCTATAGTGTCATAGTAGCTGTTATAATATTCCTACTATTCAACCTTACTATCATATTTATGCGATGGTCACTACTAAAACGAGATTATGAACCAACACCGTTAATTGTACAACCACTAGACCCTGTAAAACTATCAGAAAATCCAAACGCGTCGCTGAAACAACTAGAGTCACAAAATGCAATACTATGTAAATTATTTTACATGATACTAACGTTAATAGCACAAAAAGTAGAAGAAATAGCAGAACTATTAGCAGAAAGTGAAAACGAACGGAAAAGAGAACGACTGCAACACGAACGTTATATTCAAAAACTTAAATCGCAAACAGAACGCGCCACCATACAACCAACAATCGTTTTGATCGATACACCAGACACACACGCGAATCTACGGTTACTCATCGGCTCGTTACATCGATTTCACAACACGACGATACAAACTGTTGTTTATGGATTAAACCTATCGCGACATCACAGCAGCGAAGTGTTACTGTGGGACCACGTCGACTATTTTGATGTTTTGCGATTATTCATCGTTAGTGAACGAGTGCGTAGTACCGCCGGTGAAATACAATCACTACCACCGATACAACAATTATCTACTTTTTGGGTTCCTGTGATCATCAAACATGCGGTAGAACACTATGATCGCGTGCTGTACATTAACAATTCTTTAATATTCACAAAACCGATAGAACCATCCTTTTTACGGACATGGTACCGGACCGGCTCCATACTAGGATCATTTTTCACACCTACCGATTCCCATTCAGAAGAGGAGAACGATTCTCTACAAAAACTAGAGTCACAGAAATGTAATCCACAAACCAATGTCATACAAGCCATGGTACGTAAAAGCGAAGCCTTCAAACACTACCTA
>JAESGV010000525.1_pt1 | contig 16984 bp, 18 predicted proteins | sample 9269781 | NCBI WGS metagenome assembly JAESGV01 (sample SAMN15741586, study PRJNA653496) | algae metagenome | isolation source: Tildeniella torsiva UHER 1998/13D and co-occurring heterotrophs from... | place: Slovakia: Slovak Paradise National Park, Hrabusice, Kosice Region | collected 2000-01-01 | reverse complement strand
TGGAACATTTTCATGAATACCATTGCCTATATTTTGTTCTATTGCTAATTGTCTGAAGCCAAACAATAGCGCTTGAGGCTGAGAGCTTCCAAGCTTTCGCAATCCATGGGCATACATCGTCGATAGGAAAAAGACTCACGTGGCAATCAATAAACTGCTTCTTTTTGGTGGTTTATAAATATGAAATATTTGAAGTTGATGAGTTGTCCTTATTGGCAGGATTACTTGTAAACTTGTTCGTAAATAGAACTTTTTTGATGGTTGGTGATTCATGGAGCAGCGGGCATTTAAACGGCTTCCAGAAAATAGAATTTACTTAGAAATTAAATAGAATTTAATGCAAAATGTAGAGTATTGCAGCAAGATTTCAAGTTTGGAGCAAACATTAAAATGAGCTAATCCCATGTAACAAAGCACCAGCTCAAAACTTTGCCTAAACGTCAACAAATGCGATGCGATGAATAAAAAGATTTATAGCAATATACAAGACAAATCATGAAAGGAGAATGTAAATTTTGGTTTCTTTGTAGAACAACTTTACGTATTGTACAAGTAATACAAGCAGTGAGCACTTATGAAATAAGTAGATTGAATCCACAACATTAGAAAAATGTTGTAAAAATGAACAAACATAATAGGACATGAAGAGAAAAGCCGATAACACGTACTCCAGGGAGTACAAGGCTGCCAAAACTACCTTACGACAGACGCACGGCATAATTGACATTGTTTGCCACGGAGACGGCGAAATATTTACAGAAAGACAACTATATAAACTCTTCAGTAAAACTATCGTCACTAAGCAACGTGTAGGATTATACAAAACATACGATAGCGAATATGGGTGTAGATGGCGGTGGAATATCTTTCCATTTTCACTACAACCACATACACAAACTATCGAGGTCTTTCATACTGATGATATGTGCCCTTTTACACTAGCAAAAATAGGAAATGAGTGGCACCTACAAACGACACCTGGAAGCCCATGGTCAAAAGCAATATTCCACCCAAAACATAAAAATAGTGGTCTATTCACGCGATATGATTCCTTGAAATTCACAGAAGAGGATGCTAATGAGCACCTTGTTGACGATACGCTCGTTTTGGAGTTATCGTATGCGAAAAATGCAGAGGAGGAATCTCTTTTGTATTGTCAAGAGATGTGTGGCACGATCACGCGTATCGAACAAGGAGCAACACTATTGTACAAGTGGACTATTCCATGGTTTTTTCGAACAAGATTCTCACCACCTATGCGCAGCAGTGACTCTCGTTGGTATCTGACGTTACCTGCAGACATGAACAAACTTCCTGGTATCCATATCAGAAGAAACTCAAAGCTTACAAGTGAGACAGTATTTGGATTCTTAATACGAAATTTTGTGAACCCATTATCCTCAATGGCGTTTGTTTTTGATTACGATTTCAGTAGTGGTAACTCGACAGGAGTAGACCACTCTATTGAACAACTATCCACTAAAAATCCAATCACAAGCGAATTTATTCAGAACAATACAATAGAGTTGTACTTTGCAATGTCAGATCAAATCGAGTTGACCATTGGCTACGAATTGTTACCAAAAGATATTTATAGATCAAACGTGAACGCTTATAAAATTCATGGATCGTCACATCATGGATTTGTGCAGTGTTTAGACGCACAAAGTGGATTGTTTCGTATTCCTGATTTGTTGATACTTGACGCAAATGTAAAAGGAATTCTACAGTATGATCGCATAGATGAGCAAGACGTAACCATGAAAGTTACACTAGTGTCAATAGAGAAAGAAAACTACGAGTTATGTGTTGGCGTTGCACCTCCAAAGTACTCTTATGGACACGTTGGATGGTTAGGTGATTCGATTGGATACCAAGTTGTTACTGGTGAGATCTGTGATGGAAGATCAGAGAATGGAGATGCACACGTGGCTCTTACGCTTGAAGTATTGTCTGTGAATGATAATGTACAGGTTATACTAACAGGAGATAAGATGTCGTTGGCTGTCAATGGTACTGTTGTATATTCTACAAATTTTCAAAATGGATTTTTACCAACAATAAGCGGAGTGGGTTGTACCTTCACTGTTAACGTGATATAAACTTGTTGGCGAATCTTGTTGACTTGTGCACATTATATTCAAACTCATGAATTATGACATAAATGACACGTCTGAAAGAAAAAGTATTCTGCACTCGCGGTTCCAGTGCCGTCTCCGATCACAGTACTAAACGAGCTCGACGATGCTTGACTTCATAAATCTAACGGGGTATGGTATTTTCATCGTGATATGGCCGAATACATCAGCACAACGCGAAAGATTGTACTGCCACTTAGACTCCTGCATTATTCTTTGTAAAAACCAAACTTCGCTCGCCACACGTGGACAATAGTTCCTCGCCACAATGTGGACTTTTCCCATTTTGTTGTCCCACTGCTGTCATAATTCAAAAACAACGCAACAACATGGGCAGCAACAAGAGTAAACACAGAGTAGCGCATAACATTGAGAAAAATGGCATGTCGTTTATGGGCATCGAAAACACTGGAAAGAGTACCTTCGCTCGACAAATTGCGCAGACTAGAGGCACGTATAGCGAAAGCACCGATAATCGATCTTTATTATACTCGCTGTTTGGGTGTACAGATGCGCTCATCACAACCGTTGAAAAATTGAATCTTCATTGGAGTACACCAACTGCCCAAACAGCAATATTGAATGTAAGAAAGTCCCTCCAAGATGGAACCTGGTACTCGTTGAACAAAATACCACAAGAACTCGTTGCTTGTTTTATTTCTATTTGGACAGATTCCATCGTTATGCAGGTTCTGCGAAACGCGCACTCGACACCAGAGTTTCGACTCAACGCTGATGCATACTATTACGCTACTCATATTCAAACTCTTATCACCAGGTCACGCTCTAACGGACAACGATCGCGTCGTGTTTAGAGGTTACTACTCTGAAAACGATTCAAAAGAAATGGTAATATCAAAAAATTCCCAATGATTGCGTTCTACTTTGTAAGACTAAAAAAATAAAACATACGTCTGTATCCTCCTCCGCTGTCCATCATACGAACAAAGATGTGTTGCAGGAACAACTCAAGTTGATGACGTTACAAGATGTAAAAGATTCCGAAATGATGGAGAACTATGAACCAACTGATGGAATGAATGTCAAGACTATTGCTGAATACATTGTGGATTTGCATGTGAAAACGAACAAAGCGGCAGGTAGACAGATAGGTTACTTGTACGCTGATCCATGGAACTACGTACCAGTGATAACAAGGTATATGAGCACGGATCTTTTCTACAGAGGCATAAATGATCCAAAACAAGTTGCATTTGAGACTCCGTTTACATTAAACTAAACCAACGTATCAACTTCGCTCGCCACTCTACAATAGTTCCTCGCCACCAAATGATCTTTCACTGTTTTTGAAAACTGCTGTGTCGCCTGTCAAAATATTCCAAAACAAATCGAACATGGGTATCAACAAGAGTAGACACCAGCAAGAAGAAGCAGAAGTGAGAATAGAGGAGAAGAAGAATGTAATGCTGTTCATGGGTATCGAAAACACTGGCAAAACAACATTTCTCAGACAAATTACACAATCCACGGGCAAATATAATTCAGAGCACGACAAAGAAGCTCTAACGCTCTCTTTGTTTGTGTGTACAATTGCTCTCATTGAGGCTGTAGAGAAGCTGAAAATGCAGTGGAGCACTACAATTGCTATGACCGCGGTGGAAAATATTAAGGCTACTGAAAACTACTATAGCATGCGAGAGGTTCCACAACATCTAGCTGACAGTTTCATCACTATATGGACAGATCCAATCGTTTCACAATTATTACGAAATCTTCACAAACATCCTGAAGTGCTCATCTACGCGTCTACTTACTACTATGCTAAAAACATTCAGAAACTACTCAATCCTAACCACACGCTCACAGAAAACGATCGCATGGCATTTAGAATGTTTTCGACAGGAATAGTAGAACAAGAAATGGAAATCAAAAAACAAGGAAAAGTTGAAATTGTCAGAACTACTGACATCGGAGGAGGATATAGAGGTACGTCACGCTCATTCATACTTACACATTAGCTCGATTTAAATGGAGGCACGTATATGAGTACACCAAATCCGTAGTATTCTTTGTAAATTTGACGCATTTCTACATGACTGCGAATTATCATAGAGACACACCTCGCATGGTAGAAAGCTTGGAAGTGTTTGAAACGTTAGCTGATAGTAAATGGTTACCTGATATGCCAATCATGTTTGTTTTAACGCATGGTGATGTACTGCAAGAGCAACTCAAGGTTATGACATTAGACGATGTTAGGAATACACCGTTGATGGAAAACTATAATGGACAATTGAACGTCAAGAATGTTGCCGAATACATTTTGGACATGTATTTGGCCAAGAACAAGAATGAAAGCAGGCAAATCGGCTATCTGTATGCTGACGCGTGGCTTCATGAGCCTGTGATTAAGAGATATCTAACAACTGATCTACACTATAGAGGAATCAACGATCCTAAGCAAGTCTCATTTGCAACACCATTTACATTAAATTGAAATCTTTTATGAATAGTTAAGTTGGTCGTATTGTGGTCAACATGCAACTTCACTCGCCATTAAACCTAGCTCGCCACAGACCAGTGAAGCCATTTTAGTCGGTTCATGTCATCTTTCAAACAATCTTGAAAATGGGTGTTCGCAGCAGCAAACACCACGGTAACAAAGCAGAACGTGTTGATGAGGTCAAACACAAAGCGATGGCGTTTTTGGGAATTGAACTAAGTGGGAAGAGCGCGTTTCTTAGACAAATTGAACAACTAACTGGGAAGTACAACTGTGAGTACGATGTTGAAATGATGGCACACTCGTTGTTAAATTGCACATCTATGCTCATCGAAGCAGCAGACGCTCTGAACCTTACATGGGGTGCGGGTACGCGCACCGCGATTGACAATATTCAAGAACTCATCAACAGTGATAAGCACCTAAGCATGAAAGAAGTGCCAGAAAATTTAATTGAAGGTTTCATTTCGATATGGACAGACCCAAACGTTATGCAAATTCTTTGCAACTTGCACAAAAGAGATTTTCTACTCTTTTCCTCTGCATACTATTTCGCATCGTATACTCGGACACTTCTTGAGCCAGGATACATACCCACAGAACGTGATCGCATGGCGATGCGAATTCACACTTCAATAGTACAACAAAATATGGAAATCAAAAAGAATGGAGAAATGCAAGTAGTTCGCGCTATAGATGCTGGTGGAGGAACAAGAGGTATGAAATTTTCTCTACTAACAAACTAGGTCGTCATAGATGGAGAAACATGTTCGAAGATACTCAAGCAATTGTCTACTTTATCAACTTGACGCATTTCTACAGAAGTGTTCACATGCACGGAGACGAAAATAGAATGGAAGACAGTTTGAGTCTTTTTAACGACATTGCAAATAGTAAATTTGGAAACTTGGCCAGTATGGAGGTCACGTTCATCCTAACACATGGCGATGTGTTGCAGGAGCAACTCAAATTCATGACATTGGAAGATGTCAAAAGATTCAACTTGATGAGTGACTATTCTGGTGAGATGAACGTGAAAAGTATCGCAGAATATATTGTAGATTTGTATGCAGCTAAAGACACTGTTCAAGGAAGACAAAAGGGCTACTTGTATGCTGATCCATGGAACTATGAACCAGTTGTTACAAAATTCCTAAACTGTGAGTTATACTACCGTGGTATCAACGATCCAAAACAAGTCTCTTTCGAGACGCCTTTTAATATTCATTAAACATTACAACTGCCAAATCTGTTGCTGGTTCTCTTAGCTTGAACAAACTAGCGAAGGCTCTTTCTTCCGTATCATACACTAGAACAGTATCTGTACAGGGAATGATCATATAAAAAAAGTTAATCTTTGCAAGGTGGCCTCTGAATCCTGGGAGTCGAGCTATTGTTTTTGGTTTTCTTTTCTCAGAACGATAACAACGTAGATGATTATCTTTACAGACAAAAAATATCTTATCTTCATCTACGTGTAATGCAACTGGAGATGAATTAAACTTTGTAATTGTTTGCACTCTTCTACCTGTTTTGCTCCAAATGGAGATGCACTTACTCGTACCAACTACGATCGTGTGGATATCTAGTTCGACCATACACTGTATTGCTGCTTTATCTTGGAACTGTCTAATTTTCTTTCCATGATAATGGTACAGGTACAGGCAACCTTCTTGGTTTCCTATTAATACATCAGTGTCGACATCAAGAATGGCTGTCGCTGCTCTCTGAATGGTCACCCTTGCTCTGTCCTCTCTCCACATTTCTACAGTACTAGTACCTCCTATGATTACTGATCTATTAAAGTATTCGACACATGTTACAAGACCTTTATAATAATAGTTTTCACTTTTTCCTGTTTTCACATCCCAAACGTGAACCAAGTTTCTACGTTCTGATATGACTGCAATCGTTGTTCCATGCAAGTGTACAAGAGAATGGATATCACTATCCAGGGAAGCGTTATAACTTTGTATAAACTCACCTTGCATGTACAAATGAAGGTTCTGCCAGTTGCTACTACACAAGAAAAGCTCAATGCGTTGGCATTGTATGGGAGTTCAACTGGAGCATGCTGGGCAACAGGAGTTTGCAGCTGTGCTTTCGCTGTGGCTTCCAACGACTCTAGTTCTTGTGACTCTTGTCGAAATGACTTAGAAAGGTTTTCAGCATTATCTATTATAGTGGCATGGTCTTTGATCAAGCTACCAACATCTCGCACAAGTAATGTGTACTGTTCTGTCAAATTGCGCGCATCCCATTGTATTTGCTCATTAAGATCAAATAGTGGTTTGGCGACCTTGCTGAGAAGTACAAAGCTACAATTTATAGTGTGATTAATCAAATCTTTTCGCATTGGTGTTTCTATACAACCAAACAAAGATGCTTGGCATGGTACTCTTGCATTTGGGCAATCTTTTTCATGTGTCTTTACTTTATCTTTTTGTAGTTTCACACTGCAGCCTCATTTGCATAGGCATGTTGTTTTACGTTCATTGAATTCTTTTAATTGCATAATTTGTTTGCACTGCGTACATTGTACTAGGATTCTGTTGATTAAATTCAAAAAACACTGTGCAATAACTTCTACATATTGTTTTTCATTTCTACTGTTGCAAACAGTGCATTTCCACAACATTCCACAAATACAATTACTACAGTACGAAGATCTGCAAATTGTATGTGTAATAGGTCGTATCATTGGATTTCTACATGCTGTATACAGTAACTCTGGTTTAATGTTGTCTTTATTCACATATTCCAATTGTGCGTATATATTCTAAAAATATAAGACGTTTATTTCCTCTTTTGTTTTCTAACTGGTTCTTCTTCTGTTTCAGTTTCAACCTTTTTTTTGTTTTTGAATTTTGGTGTAAATGTACCATTTTTAAACTTTTTCAAATCAAAATTGTGAGTAAATTGTTCATGCTTGTCAACTATTAACAATCTTGTCTTATTGCCTATCATTTTCAACTTTAGATACATTTTTAATATAAAATCTCTCATTTGCTTTGTTTTTGTATCATAATACGGCTTTAACACCAATAGATTATACAATTCTGGCAGAGTAAGAGGGACACCTTTCTGTTGTATGTATTCTACTAACTCTTTGTCTCTATTATGCTGCAAGTCCAAGCAAAGTAGCTTTGAACTTGTGTTGGTAACACATGCTATCAAACTTCAACACTTGTATAAAATCAACTCGAATTTCTTCTAGAACATCTAGTGCTGTTACTGTTTCTACCACATACTTGTAAAATTCTAATTTTTCATTTCTTATATCGTAACTAATATTTAAATCTTTTGTTTTAAGTTTTTTGTACATTTTTGGTTCATTGTTTCGTATTTAACATGTTGAAAAGCACATAACTTTGATCAATGAAACTTTGTGAGAAGGAATCAGGACAATACACTTGTGTGATGTGGTTTGAATAGTATCTTTCTTTTTTCATAGCATTCAGGTACGCTATTAAATAATCATCATATCGCATATAATTTGAGTTTGCAATGGTTATATCTGCATTGGTTTTCTCGAATTGTGTGAATAGTAACTCTGGTTTGCCTTTTTTATGGAAAGCAAATTCTGTGCAAAAATGTAATTTAAGTTTTTTTAGTAAGAATCCACACGTTGAAGAAACATTTAAATTTGTATTGTAGTTAGAGTTGATTAAATGGAGCATGTTAGTTACATTCTTTTGCATAATTAGAAAGTTTGTAAATACAAGCAATTTTAAAGTTTTAGAAGCGTTTTCAACGAGTCTGTGAATTTGATAGCCGATGTCCTCTAGTAACTGTGATATTAGTTGATTAGACGTTGAATATACCTTGTATGGAGATGAAACAATCTCCAAGTGTTGCAGCTTTTTCAACTTGGCCAAATGTTTGTGTATTTTGATATTGTCTTCATAATAGCCTTTTGTTTTTAATCACTACACAGTTAAACACTATCTATCATTTGTTACCAGTGACATAAGCTTTGAAAATCTTTTTACTACACCTTCAAACTTAGAGTATTAAAAAAAGGTAAAATAGGTTCTTACACTTTGTCACATAAAGTTTTGTATTTAATGTTATAATACATAAACCTATCCAACATATCAATCTCCATTACATTTGGCTGCACACTGTTATTGAAGAATTTGGCACATACTATTATATTCTTATTGAATTCTGTCTTTCATACTTTCGATACTTGTCGTAATGTGAAATAGTATGGGTATGGTGTAATATACATCACAATGGAATAAAAAATCTCTTTTAGTAGTGGTGTGGTTGCATCTTTGGCACTGCTGAAGTATGACATTTGACTGTTTGTAACCAGTATTCTAGCACGATCTTTAAATTAGTATCTGTTAGAAAGGTACTCCATCAACTGTTATTCATTTGTTACTTATCTACAGTATTTCTTAAAGAAGAAATAAGAAGTAAAAACCTGGCCAACTTACTCACTGATCAATCAGTCCATCATTCAAACAATGAATCAATCATATGCATTGCAGCTATACTTTGTTTGTTGTCTGTATAGTAAGCTTCGTTACACCAAGACACCTTAGTTCATGAAAGCTAGCCTTGAGCAGAGGCCAAATGACATCTGTAGCTAGAGCTGTGTTCCTCAAGAGAAAACAAGGATCTCCTGTCACTGATGCAGCTTGGCTTCCAAATCGTGTGAAAGCTAGAGAATGGGAAAACGAATTGTAATACATTAAGCTACAAGAATTAAAAGTAATTATAAGAATCTTGATCAGTATACACGAGTGTTTTCATAATTTCTCAAAGGTGTACAAAGTGCATTGTTTCAACATCATTAAAGTCTACGAAGTCGGTCAACCCCGGTCGATCATTTTTACGAAAATTTTACGCACTACATTATGGGAATAATTCTTTTATTTGTTCGCTAATTTGTTTTCCACCCACTTCTCTAGCCCTCCCAACAGAATTAATTCTTGCGCGACTTGTCCAACAGGACTCATCGCATACGTTTTATCTCCAAATTGGATTACCGATCTTTCAAAATTGACAACACCCTTTACGCCTGTTTTCTTGGTTAATTCACTAGTACCGAATTTCTCTTTCAAGTCACGAACGAGTTCTGGCACTTCAATCACCAAATAGCCGTTATTGGTAGCGTTTCTCTTAAACGTTTCGCTAAAGCTACCTGCAAGTACTAGTGGTATTCCCTTGTACATTAACGCTGTAGCAGCTTGTTCTCTCGAACTTCCTGTACCAAAATTGAAACCTCCTACTAGAATATCACCCTTGTTAACAAGTTTCTGGAAATTTGGATCATAATTCTCCATAGCAACTTGTGCTTGTTGCTCTGGACTAATATTCTCATTGTAAGTGTACTTTCCAGGATAGATTCCATCAGTGTTGACGTTATCTTGATAACAAAACACTAACTCTCCTTGAATTGTTTTTGGGAATCCTTCTATCAACTTGGTGATACGCTCTTCAGTCTCTCCACCACTGCTTGTTCGTACAACACGTGCAACTTGCTTTCCACTTGTTTCTACACCTTCTGGTGCACTTATGTATCCATTCAACGCAGATTGTGCGACAACTGCTGGAGATGCCAAATACGCTTCTGCTTTTGAAGATCCCATACGTCCTTTAAAATTTCTATTTGTCGCAGAAATACCAACTTCACCATCTTGTAATAAACCAGTTCCTAATCCAATACATGGACCACAACCAGGTGGTAACGTTTTCGCTCCTGCGTCAACTAGCGCTTTCCAATCTCCCTTTTCTTCACTCTCTTGTTGGACTTGACTGGAAGCTGCTGCAATGTACAACTCGACACCAGGTGCGATCTTTTTACCACATACAACGTTTGCTGCTTGTGCTAAATCGTTCACACGACTGTTCACACAGGATACAATGTACGCTTTGTGAATTTTGATTTTCTTTTGTTCCAAATCTTCAACGCTTGACATTACTTTTACGTGATTTGGACCAGAAATATGTGGTGTAATTGTTGATAAATCAATTTCTAATTCAATTGCGTATTTTGCATCTGTATCTGGTTTGTATTGTTCAATTGCATTTTCTAGTTCGGAAATACGGTTCTTTTCAAATCGTTTCGAGTTAGATCGCTTGGCGCGTTGTTGTATCCATTGTACAGTTGTCGAATCGACTGGAAATACACCAGCAAGTGCTCCCCATTCCGTTGTCATGTTGGCAATAGTCAAACGTTCGTCAATGGAAAGTGATTGCACGCCCTCTCCTGTGAATTCAACTGCCATGTTTAAAACTTGATCCTTGTTAAAGATTCCGCACAATGCAATAATGACATCTTTCCACTTACACCTTGTCGTAGTTTTCCAATCAAATTAACTTTTGCAATGGGTGGTACTTGCCACCACGTGTAACCAGTTGCCCAAATGGCAGCTGCATCTGTACGTACGACTGGTGTTCCCAAGCATCCGATACCACCGTACATGTTTGAATGTGAATCAGAAGCGACGACCATCGTCAATGGCCAAGCGTGACCTTCTTCACACATGACTTGATGTCCAATTCCACGACCTGCTGGATAGAATAATACACCGTGATCTTTTGCAAATTTTTCAATAGCAGCATATTTTCTCAAATTATCTTCTGATTTGTCTTGAATGTTGTGGTCTAGCGTAAATACAGGTTGTACAGGATCTTTCATGACTGATTTATCTTTTGGAAAGAATTGTACGAATTTTTTCATCACTGCTGATGTGTTATCGTGTGTCATAACGTGTAATGGTTTTACAGAAATGTAATCACCGGCTTGTACAACGTGGTCCTCGCTTTGTAGACCACTCGCAAATTTTTGTACGATTTTTTCGATCATTGTTTGCTTGGCATAGTGTCGTTGCAACACTTGGGTATAAGACCTTCTGAAACTCCTAAGCATTGTTTGGCAAAAATTTGACTCAGTCAACGTGAAAGCAAACATGTTTGGTCTTGTGCATACACATGAAAAACAACGCGTAGGCACAATCAAGTTTGAAAAGTGTACATTGGAAACACCGTTGTATACAGTTTACACAAGTCGTGGGTGCATTCCAAATTTAACACCGGATACATTCAAACAAACGATAACTATTGACGATAATAGCACGTGCTTGGTAAATTTAAATTTTTGGGATTTGTATGTTAGTTTATTCGTGTTAATAAATAGGTTGGAGAATCCAGGAGAGACTGTTGTCGATAATTTTAAAAAACATTTAACAGAGAAGGGAATAACAAATAACGCACTACATGAATTCTTAAATTTTAACAACTATCCACTGTACATCAATATCAGAGATCCACAATACCCACAACAAACGTGCCAAGCAAACGAAAAGTGCATATTCGGTGATACAGAAGGTGGACGCAAAAAAGCAGACGTAGAGTCGTTCTATCGCTACATCAATGCGCTAAAACCAGATCTTTTCACTGCCATGCACGACGCAAGCACAGAAGATGCTCCCACTGCAGCTGCAAAGCCAACGAAAAAGATGACAAAATCGTTCGAACGAACAAAGAAATGGATTCCACAAACCAAAGTCGAAAACATGATAACACCACTTGTAGGTGGTCAATATGTAGAGTTAAAAAAGAAATGTATTCCTTGGACGAGTCAAGGAAGTGGAATCCACTTGGGAGAAATTAGTAACGTAGAACCACAAAAACGATACGAAATATTAACGTCGACGATTGATTTGATCGAAAATGAACAACTTGTACGATTTATTTCAGGACAAGATCATCCTTGTAAGTTTATTTTTCACACACTAACTTTTCAGTTGAAGTGCTCGAATGTGTAGAACGAGGCGTTGATGTTTTTGATGGAACATATCCGTTCAAATTGGCAGAGTTTGGATACGCATCAATGTACTCGTTAGAAGGACAAAAATCACAAATGAAAATCAACTTACGCGATTTGAGTTTTGCACGCGATACAACAGCCATCATGGAAGGATGTACATGTCCCGCGTGTAAATCGTACACAAGAGCGTATATTCATCACTTGTTAAACGCTCACGAAATGTTAGCAGAAGTGTTACTGACAATGTAAGTTGATTAACTCGTATTTACAAATTAGGCATAATTTACATCGGTACATGAGATTTTTTGATACCATTCGGAAACACATCAAAGCTGATACGTTCTTACAGTTTAAACAAGCGTTTTTGACTAACCAATAAAGCTTGTGATTACAAAAACGTGACGCTGTCAACTGCTCTGTTGGGTCTAGTTTAGTTCAAGAAGTTTATGTAACCAAACCATAATTCCTTTCGATAACGTTTTGTTTCACTTGGTGATGCACATTCGCTCCACTAAAGATATACACTGGTATATCCAGTAAAGTATGGTTGTTATACAAAGAGTGGTGCTCGACTAGGTACTTAATAGGAGAGACGATCGACGAGGGATAACAGGTGTGGTTATTAAGCAGCCCCATGTGCTCCCGTCACTCAATGTATAACGCATCACGTCAATTCAAATGGATGTGATGGAATTCAAAGTATCTCCCTATGGGGTTGCAGGTACCAAGAATTAACAATACTGAACATTATTTTTTGCTCTATGGTCTATTTTTCATGCGCGTATTCTTGTGTGGTAATGCAGAATATAATAGAATGATTCCCAAGCAAATTTGTTAACGCTCACTCCTCTCCTGTTCCAAAATGACAAAGGATTTCTAGAAAAGGATTCTATTTTCAAAACTTTCATTGAACTGAACGAAAGCAAAAATTTTTCTCTATTTGATCGCGCAAAAATAACAGCTCCATCCGAAAGTGCACTCTAAACAAACAGACGAACAAGATGCAAAAGAGAGTAACTCGTAGCAGTCTAACCTGCCTACAATGTGATAGAAATGACGCGATGGTGACCTGCAAGGCCTCCAACTGTACAAACCTTGTATGCACTCATTGTGTCAAAGGTCAAAACGTGTTCTGCTCCAAAAGATGTACATCATCATTCATATTAGAGATTGAGAAGAAAGACAAGAAGAAAAAAGTTAAGAAGGGAACGTCAACGCAAAAAGTTACAGAAAAAGTTACTTCGTTAGAAAGTGACTCCCAACATGACAATTCCGAAATTTCCAACGAACAACCAGAGAAAAATCAACTCACACAAGAGGTACCGACGGCGGACAAGAAGAAACCAACTGACAACAAAGATGAGCAACAAATCAACGGCGACTTACACGCACCATACGGACTTGTACCATTTAATCAAATACAAGTACCAACCGTCAACACGCATCAAGTCGCTCCAATAGTTCGAACGGAAACCGTGAACAAAACTCAACAAAAACAAAAAGAAGAAAACGACGAATACCCAGTTACAGCCATAATCAAATTCCCAATTGTCGTCCGTGGAGTTTCGTTCAAGAACGTTGGAAAAGGATTTATCATTCGCAAACATCCTCACAAAGGAGATACAGTCATAGTTCGAACAAAATCAAAAAAAGAGATAGAGAAAGCAGCGAATTGCTTGAAAAGAATCGTATTTGGTACAATGTATTCTCCAGTTACACCTATCACACTAGTCGTGCTAAGATCAGCGTTTGACCTAGGAATGGACTACCAACTAGAACTATGCAAGATTGATAACGAAGTCGTTTTGACCCTAAAGTCTAGTCATGGCGCCTCTCACATTGTGAAACCAAGTGTACCTAACAATATACCATTCAACGCCGTCACCGCCACTCCCATAGAAAACGCCTTCCGTGAAAGCATCACCCTAAAACTAGTCGCAGAAGCTCAAAAGGCATACAGAAGTCCAGGAACGTCGTTCGATCTATCAATCCTACTCGGAAAGAATACAATCATTCCATACGAAGAATCAACCTCAGCAGTAGATATCAACGCGTGTCACGAAAACCTCATGTCGGCGAAAACACTCAAATTGTTCGACGTCGACAGCTTCACCAACACAAACCAAATTCTTACAGACCTATATGGCAAACCAACAATTATTCAATCGGTGGAAGTCCAATATAGAGACATGCTCTACGCTGATATACTTTTCCACGTTCGATCACATGAAGAAGGCTCATACACTATCTATACCACAGAAACCGTTTGTATCGTAGAAACGCACGACATTCCTCAAGATGTGAAAAACAAAGTTGTCCCAACCAAGTGCTCATTCGCAAAGATGACAAAGATTATGCCAGTGGAACACTCGTCATTGATGAGCCACCTAGATTCTGCAATCGTTGAGCGCAATGAACATGGAAAAGTATTAACCTATGGTGACAACGTAACCAACGGACGCTTCACACGCCACAAGACTACGTTTGAGACGACTTGCCGATACCACTCACCAGAAAGAAATGCGATAGTAGATTTTGTAACCTCAGAAGTTGATGGACGAACGATGGCAACTATTGTGATTTCCTCTCCCTTGGTAACTAAGATTTTGGAAAATGAGATGGACACGGACATGGTTTGCAATCTATCAGAAGCTATCCACAACTTGTACCACGAATATGATCGCTGCATCAACGTACCATTCATGGCATGAATGAAACAAATATGTCATGTTTCCAGATAGAAAGATGTAGATAAATGTAAAAACAAGTTTTCTGATATCACAAAAAGTTCAATTTGCTTCTTCCACAGGCACATCAGAAGAGAATCTGCCTTCCACTCCAACCAACTTGTCGTGTAGAGAATAAATAATATCTTGTTCAACACAGTCAAACTCATCCAGACTCCAACCATTGAGGCAAAGTATTTACAGAAAATTTATTTAATTTAGATAATCTTGAGTGGCTTGCCGTCCCATCTTGGAATGCTGGCTTCTTCCCAGATGTCATCTTCACCATCTAATCTTGCGCTGGTAGCTTTGCTCAATGGACCTTCAATGTGGACTGTAACCTTTCTTGGTTTGGTATCACCACTGCTTCTTGTTTGCAAAATGACACGTTTAATGTCCAACTCTACTTGAGATTGTTCACCTTCTGAGATAACTTTCCATGTGCCCTCCCACATGACTGCGTTATAGGAGCCTGATGAACGTTCGGCAGAACGTGCCATGAAGGTGTTGTTGGCGAAGAGTGTTAATTCTCTTTGCTTGTTTAGTACCTCATCACAAACTTGATGTCGCTCATTGTTTTCTTGTGAAATTGGAGAGTCGCCGTTGAACCAAAACTTGATTTGTGATTGGGGAACAGTTGTCTGGAATTTGATCTTAGTCCAAACTTGGAAAACTGTCCATGTGTCTTGAACTGTTTTACGTTGGTAGATATTATTCGTTTTATGGAACCGCTGAGGTCGTCCGCATCTTATGAACTCCCTTAAGCTCTCGAACGAGTGAGAGTTGGTAGAGTACGTCTTACAACAATCTGTTTTAGAAGGTTTTATTGGAAGACTGACAGCCGAAAGCAATGCAAACCCTGACTCTGTTGTGCCTCGCTTGCATCTGTGCCGCGGTACTTGCGATTGATGTCAAGAAATATTGTCTACCACCAGCAGTGCAAGTCTCAGTTAATGGTGAAAAAACAGTAACAATTAGAGGCAAGCCTAATGTTACCAAGTACACTGTGAAAGTGTACCTTGACCAAACTAAAAGAAGAGGAAGAAATGATATTAACTTGGAAGACGAGGGCAGAACAAGTGTTTCAAATGTTATTGTGTAAGAAAAATTTCTTCTCTAACTCTAGTTACCAAAAAACAGAAACAGAAGGATACATTTACAGTCGCTTCAATACTGCTTGTGCTTGCATGAAAATGCCTGAAGTTGTCATTTCGGCCTGCGCACAAGGAAACGCCACTAAGCAAGGTGATTTAATTCGTTTGGATATTTCGTTCAACCAGACTCACGATAGTACGCAAGTAGTCGGTAATAGTTCCGAATTGGTCCAGCCATTAAGCGGCGAAGAAGGGTTGTTCCTTTCAATTGTTGGCGCAAGTGAAAGCAAAAAAGATGGAAAGACGTTTGCACATAGTTCCATGTCCGAGAAGTACTCTGAATACGTGCAAAAGGTTGACGACTCCGATTTTGTAGTTCCAAAAGAGTGGAATTGTCCACCGGAAAGCGAATGCACACCAACTGATACCAAGTTCATTATGAGCAGTTCTCTTCACTACCAAGAATTTATGGCTCAACGCAAATAAATTTAATGCCCATTCATTCGTTATTTTCCAATTGAACTAAAAGATGTATTATTGTAAAACACGTGTCTGATCAACTTGAGAAAAATGCAACGCGTCTTACTCGCTCTCGTAGTCATACTCGCAGCTTCATTCGTACTCTGTGAAGACCCAGAAATCACAGAAAAGGTATACTTTGACATCACAATCGGTGGTAAAGAGGCCGGTCGCATCACCTTTGGATTGTACGGAAAGACAGTCCCCAAGACTGTTAAGAACTTTGCTGATCTCTGCACCAAAAAAGAAGAACTCGG
>JAESGV010000524.1_pt1 | contig 17001 bp, 13 predicted proteins | sample 9269781 | NCBI WGS metagenome assembly JAESGV01 (sample SAMN15741586, study PRJNA653496) | algae metagenome | isolation source: Tildeniella torsiva UHER 1998/13D and co-occurring heterotrophs from... | place: Slovakia: Slovak Paradise National Park, Hrabusice, Kosice Region | collected 2000-01-01 | reverse complement strand
GCACTACAAGAACTCGAAAAGGTCGGTGTTTTGGCTAAGGACGCCAAGAACGGGTACGAAAATAATCAAATATTTATTAACAAATAATAGTGGACGTCGCATCACCAAGGAAGGTCAACAAGAATTAGACAGAATTGCTGGATCTTTACTTTCCAAGTAAACGAATAAACCACTTTATACAATTTATTTTTTGACGCGTTGTTGCTGTGTTGCATCTAATCGCGCTCTAACTGGAAATGACAAGTATCCGCCATCTGAAAAGTAGCTAAAATGTTCTGTTCGTTGTGGCTTGGTGCCAATTAAGATATCTAGATAACTACTGGGGCTTCCTTCTCTTGGGTTCATCTTCTGTTTGCGTATTTTCTATTTCTGTTTTTACAAGGAAGACTTCAATTTTATGTTTGAAGTTGCAGGCTACTCTTGCCTTGCCTTGTTCAGTTACCAAATGGATGAATTCTGAAGAGAATTACAATGGAAGAAATTCAGCTTTCTGAATTCCATTTTATTTGATCCTTTTCTGTTCTATTTACGTAGCTTGATGGGAAAAGAATGCATTCTTCATTTTAAAATATGCGACTATTAATTCTTTGCTTTCCTTAAGTGAGCCTCTACAGGCTTTTGGAACATCTTTTACTGTAACAGCGCGACCCATATTGTGGTGATGCTGGCAAGATTGTTGTATTACGTACCCATTTTAAAATGAAATCAATCTTAACTTATTCCAGCATATATAAACTCCATTCAGTAATGCCACTGCCCTAAGTTATTCAAAGAACTACGGGAAGTGCGTAAAGTGACGGATGACTTAGCCGATTTTGATTGTAAGCGATACCAGAATCTGATGCAGAAATTTCTGTGGCCCGTTTTCCATCATCAAACAAAGCTCATACCCATTCACACGTGCAGTAATGAGCACACTGCGCAATATAACAAACAAGCATTCACAATGGAACAAGCTTGTCAAGTACAAGTCTACAGTTTCATCTCTGATCTATCAAAAAGCGTACTACACAAGTGTGAGTTACACACACGCACAAAGTGTTACTAGCATGATACCAATAGAAAGAGGCAACGGACCTTACAGGTATTTACAGCAAATGACAATATTAATATTCAACTAGTCAAGCAATGAAGGCTAATGGAACCCTTTACATATCGGGTTTAATGGGTATCGATGCACAGGTATGAATGCAATGTGTTTTCTAATCGATTTTAGACTGGAAATTTTGTTGGAGAATCTGTAGCTGAACAAACAGTACAAGCACTATCAAATTTGAAAACTATACTTGAGGAAGGAGGATCTTCTTTGAGGCATGTGGTGAAAGCAAAAATTTTGTTATCAAATTTTGACGACTTTTATCTAGTCAGTCAAATTTACGGAGATTGTAAGTACATTACATGTCGCTAACCATTATAGATTTTGCTGGAGCTTACAATATGCCTGCAATGGCTTGTTATGTTAAGCATAGTTTACCTTCTCAAGCCAAGATTGAAATCGAAGCTATTGCATTAGAGATGGAGCAAGAATAGTAAAAATGTAAAATTATAGAAGTTAGTCAACCTTTTAGTATGGTTCAGCTACTCATATCTATCCAATGCTGCACAGTAAGCGTCAAACAATCTGTACTAATGTGAAAGAATATACCCACAACAAAACGAGTAAGTACCTACGTACAGGTAAATATTGGAAAATCGAAACAGAGCACGAAAGTAGTACAATCTTTCACAACTCATGAGTACTATCAAAATATGATTTTTGAAGTTTCATTTTTCGATACAATACATTTGAAAGTATATCAAAACAGAAAGTGCATCGGAACCGTATCGTACGTGTTATCAGAGCTCGATCTGTATCGCTTTCGTACGACAATGTTTGAGAGTGAGCTGCCGAATAGAAGTCATCTAATATACTCGATGAAAGCCCTCGATTTTGGAAACACAAACGATTTGTACTTTTGGGGTTGTCATACCCCATTCTCTGAAGATGAGGAAGTTAGTCTACCGACATTATACAAAAGACCCAAACAATATGTGAATCACACTTTTAATAGTATTGTGCTAGGACATGATTTTGCGTTTCTCATGGTAGAAGCAGAAACAAATATTGATGAATTATTACTATACAGATACGCCAATTCAAAATCATTCCCAGAATTACCAACTACGTACTCGATGGCAAATGGAAAAATAGTACAAGTGGCTGTTGGTAGGGAACATGCTATCATGGTTAGATCTTCTGAAGATGGTGATGATGTAGTGAGTATAGGAAGAAATAACCATGGACAGTTGGGTACAGGTAATCGTGAACTAGTTGATAAAGATACATGGACGACTATTCCTCATTTTCAAGGTCAATCTAACGTAAAGGTATTTGCTGGAGGAGGTAACGATGACAATGACGATATTCACGGTGTATGCTTTGCCATTCATACAGATAAAACTGTTTTTGCGTGGGGATCAAATCATGCAGGACAGTTGGGTTTAGGAGATACCAATGATAGATCACAACCAACTCTAGTGAATCTTTCTCAAGTAAAGAAGATATGTATAGGTAACAACCATACTCTAGTGTTACTCGAGGATCGAACAGTAAGAAGTTTCGGTGATAACGAATACAGTCAGCTAGGCTGTGGCATGGCTATGCAGAATCGAATACACTGTAACGATGGTCCATTTATTCTTGATGTTCATGATATTTCTACCTTTGCCAATACGTGTATAGCTGTTAGAATTGATGGAAGAGTATTTGTTTGGGGACAAGACATAGCATCTAGTCCTAAAGCTGTACCAGAGCTGAATGGTAAACGTGTATCCACAGTAGCTTGTACTAGAGCTAGCTTTTACGCACTAACAGGTATGCCGTATAATAGTTACTAACCAATAGACTTTGGTGAGCTTTTTGTGTGGGGTTGCAATGCTCATAGTCAATTAGGTATCATAGGACATACAAATCAGTCACCTATTCAACTATCATTACCAGGTCAATTTATTAGTGACATAATATGCAACAATGAACACGTTGTTGCACTAGTCAAACATCAATATTCTGAAATAAAAAAGAAAACATGTACAACTATGTAAATACACCTACAACTTTGCGTTTCCATCGATATGTTTCTACAAATCGTACCCATTGGTTTATCCATCTCTTCTTTAACGTTTTGAATGATATATCTCCTGATACAAAATGTACATACTTGTCATCTGATCGTATAGTTGTATCACCGAATGTACCTTCAGTAACAATTGTAGAAAACTGATGGAACATTGTACTTGATATGGCTACTTTACATAGTATACCATACTGTTTTGAAAAGCAACACATTGATTGTCTTTGCTTGACTAGTTTAACATCTCCAATGTATTGATCAGGTAGAATTGTTCCATCGATACATTGTTCTGGTCTTATATTGATATCGGCACGAACTTGATACCTGTTCTTGAATGATTCATAGGTTGAACTATAGCATGTTGGATACTTTTTCGATAATTCTTCCCATATTCTTTTATCTCTGGCTAGTGCATCGAATTGTTTACTTACTAGTCTCATACGTATCACTCGTTTCGGTGATAGAAATTGGAATATATACAATAGTAGATCAATAGGTAGATCTATTGTTTCTTTGACGGTTGTTTCAAGTACACTACCGTTCAACTGTCGATGAATGGCACTAGTTATGGTAGAATCTGTAGATGAGAATAGTACTTGTTTCAGTGTATTGTTACAGGTTGATAACATGATTAACAACTCTGTGGCAGTGTGTTTCGACAAGTACGTGTTTCTTATGTCTAATCGTACTAGTGATTGATTCACATGTAGACTCTTGAATAGCCATTCTAATCCATATTGTTTACCACACTCAGGAGCACCTAATACACGTTCATAGGTACTCTGTTTATCACATCCTTCTGGTAACATGAATGTTAAATTAGTCAGTGTATGATTGCTACGCAGTGCCATAGACATGGCGAATAAACATTCATCATAATCGCATATCGGTAGTTGTATTTGTTGCAAACGATTGCTTGTAATACCATTGAGTGATAAATCAATACTAGTCAGAGTAGTGTTACTAGTTAGAGAATCACAAATAGCACGTATGCCACGTAGTCCAATATCATTATTAGCAACGTTTAGTATCTTTAAACTCGTATTGGTACGAAGAGCAACAGATAGTGTTTCTATTCCATCATCTCGTATCGTATTATTGGCCAAGTTTAGTGATGTTAGTGTACAACCAGGGTGTACAAGTACAGCACTCAAACACATGATATGATCAACATTATGATCTATTTCTGTAGGCATGATAATTTCTCTGGGTGGTGCCCATCTACGTACAGTACTAGTTATATCATTATTTTTGATCAGTAACGTTTTTAGGGTACATGTAGGTGATAATAAACCTTTGCAGATGTGAGCTAGGTTGGGTCCAATGGCGTTCTTGTGTAGATCTATCGAATCAATTCTACTATTTGATAGAAAATGAGATATCGACTGCATAGTTCTAGTACCTCCGAAATTGTTCCACGATAGATTGACGTGACCGAACGAGTGATTGTTGGTTAGAATACTTGAAATTGTACTCCCGCTGAATTGATTGCCGGACAAGTCTAATACTTGTATATGTTTACTCACATTTAATAGTTTACTTATACTAGTACTAGACTTGTCTGTTAACTGGTTCGATTGCAGTAGTATTTGTACTGTTGATTGAGATGGTATTGGTTTCACTGCAAGTTCTTCAACTGCATGTTTAAACTGTTCGTCATCTAGATCGTGTTCATTGAATTTGAACGTGTGGATATTATTTGTTTTAAAATAGTATTTAACTTTCAATTTCTTCGGTTGTTTCGAATGTGGTGTAGTTGGTGCATGGTCATGCTTTTTCTGCTTGGCAGTGGTTGTTCTGGTGTCTCGTTTGGTCATCGTTGCGAAATTGAAGCGCAAACAAATGTTTACAAGTGTACGAGTCCATCCCAAGACTCACAGTCACATACGAGGGGCTCCACTGCTTCAACAAATATCGCAACAACAACACAAACATTCGCAACTACGAATATCACGAGTGTATACTAGTCCAGGTCATTATGTACTTTATTTAGACGGTGGAAAAATCGCAGTAATACTAGACAACGTACCAAAATCAAAGTTATCGTCATCTTTGAACGAGCAATTATCCTTGTTGTTATTTAGTGAACTCGTTTCATTAAATGATCACAAAACACGACAAGAGACGCGCACAATTCCACAAACGCAACCACTACCAATAACCCCAACGCAACAACCAGATGTTCGTAACACAAATACAACTCTTGGAACAACAAACGAGTTTGTTAAAAAGAACTTGGGAAAGATTCTATCCACTGGACAAGACAATTTGGGCAAGATATTGTCAAGTGGACAGGACAATTTGGGAAAGATTCTATCTAGTGGTCAAGACGTATTCAATGTCATGACACAAAACGTGATGAAAAAAGACACATCTGTTATACCGCCTCCACAACCTCAGATAGCACAACCAACAACAACTGTATCTGTTATACCGCCTCCACAACAACTCGTTCCACAACAAATGGTACAACCAACAACAACTGTTCAAGCCAAACCTTTATTCTGTTTTAATGATTTGGAACAACTCAGAGACAAGAACATACTAGCCGTATGTGATTTTGATAGTCCACTAGTGTTGACACAGTTTGATGAAACCAACCATTTGTACATTTTACAAACCAATGGTTTGCTATGGCGATTCAAATTTGTAGATTACAAGTGGATCAAAGAATCTAGTCGTACACTATCAACAACGCCTGTTACATGTGCTACTATTGTTAACAATAATATCATCTATCAATCTGATAAAGTATACTGTCGGTCGATTACTAGTGATAACGATTGGGATATTGGACCAGTTATTCCATTGGCTGTTGATGAACAGGTACAAGATATACAACCAGGTGTTGATGGTGGAGTATGGATATTTGCTAGTGATACGATTTACTACTCGTATGAACCACATGTACACCATAGTACAATATCATCATTTGGAGCAAGATTCATACATACTGTACTGTATCACGTATCAAAAGAACAAATCAATATCAGTACTAGTAATGTTTATTGTTCCAGGTATGTAAGTGGACATTTGCTACTATTGGATTTACAAGGACAAGTTCACGTATGGACACCATCGTCAAACAGTGTTACACAATCGATTCGATCTACATCACCATTGTTCATGACTAGTTCAATGAATAGTTATTATGAAGTACTATCACGATACTCTAAATTTATTATTCAACTCCAAAAATATGTTGAATCACGTAACACTAGTACATTATCAACACTAAAGAAGGAAGCACAACGATGTAGACTAGTCAAATCATTGGAGATATTCATGTTACATGACACTATTCTATGTATTACTAATCAAGATTCATGTTTGTGTATTGAGCCGAGAACATGTACATTGTTGGGTCAAATGCAATTACCTAATGAAATTGTACTAGATACAGAACAAGTGGATTTACGATCAGTACTATGGAATACTCATGATAGTACAATGATGGGTGTATACTGTGGATCAGCAATATATGAAATACGTGTACCACCATTGTCAGAGTTACTACGACAATTATCAGAACATACAACAGAAAAGTATCACGTTGCCATGATTGCTAAAGAATGGAATCTACAAGGTTGGTACATCAAGTACTTGTTAGATTTGATATTGTTTGAGAGTACAGTACATGATCAACAACAATTGTTAATCGAGTTGTGTAACCATTTGGAGAATCCATCATTGGTATGGACAGGTACTCGATCAATCACAGAACAACAAGTACTAATAGACCAATTGATATCATTTGTGAATCAACAAGACATGGACAAGTTTACACTGTTGAACCAGGCCATAGTAGATACACTAGAAAAGTCATTATCGATTAGTCAACATCAAGTACAAGAACTATCTAGTATAGAACAATCAATCATGATTAGACAAGACGAAGGAATAGAAGAGTTGACTGATATTGAGTTGTATGATATGATAGAAACAGAACCTGATCGTGTACTATCACACTTGCAGTCGATATGTGGAGTCGTACAAGTTGATGATGGTATTGACTACACAAAATTAAGTCCTAGTATGATGGCCATGTATGATAACGAACAGGTACATCAAATACTGTATTAACCCTATAGGCTGATATCGACGAATCAACAGGATCACTACATTTGAATATGATTATATCCATACTATTCAAATTGGAAAAATCACAACTAGTGACAAGCATCGTACATGGTATGTATGAATGGAAGAAACAGCAATTAGAATTTGAGTTGGCATCGCTTAGAACACAACTACAGAATACATCAACACCAATAACATCACATAATAGTAAGACTAGTGATAGCTTCCAAGAGGAACAGTTACGTCAACATGAACAACAAATGATACAGCAAAAGGTATGTTAAAATTAGTGTACTTAGAATAGATCAATCATGTGAACAAGAAATTGAAACAAAATATTTTAGAAAAGTATGCCAAACAGGTACTAGAACATGTACACGAACATACTGATATGAACAACGATCAACTACGTACGATTGCCCAACTAACATTGTGGAGTGGCGATATACTATCTGCTATTCGAATGTACTTGTCAAGAGACATGGTTGATAGTGTACTGGCAATACAACAGGTACAATATTTTATAACGCTAACCAATAGATTGAACACATTGACAAGTATGAATTATTACATGTACTTGTACAGTACTGTATTCGTAACGATCATCCACAATTATGGCAATATATTTGGCGTATTCTACCACAAGGATACAACATTTTTGAATTTTTATCCAAATTTTCAAATAACAACAAACAAAATATATTTGCAGATCACGAAGATGACATTCCAATACAAACAGTCCTACAGGGACTACAACAAATAAACTAATCACACAAATCCCACTTGGGTAAAAACAAAGTTGAGAATAATCCAAACAAAAAGTTGAACGCAGCTCCTAGTACAGTTCCTACAGGTCCGGCAGCACCAATAGCCTTTGTAGCCAATCCTATACCTACTCTCCCTACTACCTTGGCAACAGCAGCAGATTTGCTCTGACCACCACGAGGAGCTCTACCACCAGTTGGTTTCAAGTTATCAATGATACCCTGTACTGGGTTCATTGCCTCTAAACCTGCCATTAGAGCATCTGTACCTTTGGCCTTTTTTGATGTCTTGTCATGAGTTCCATCACCAATGTAATATTGTGTCCATGCTGGCCAATGACTACCACCGTTGGCTGTTACACGTGCACAACAATTAAAACAACTTGGATAGAATACCTTCTTTCCATCTTTTTTCTCAATATAGAATTTACCACCTGGTGGAGGATAACTATTCCAACATGGACTATAACAGTTAAAAAAGATTCGATTTCTTACGTGTATTGTGCAAAACATTTTCCATCTTCTGGTATTGGAGCGCATACGTCTGATTTCCCATTGTGATAATACGCTTTTGAACAACAATTGTGCCAACAACTATCTCGACCACCATTGTTCCAACACTTGGCTCCTGCTGCTAAACACGATTCCATTTTGAACTTTAGTTTTTGTTTCATTTTGTCGTCTACTTCTTGTTCGTATCCAGCCACAGCTTTTTGTGGAGGAGATGGTTTAGTACATACATCAGTCTTTCCATTATGTCGCCATAATTTTGAGCAGCACTTGTATCTACAGCTCTTAGGTCCATCATTGTCCCAACAAATTTTGCCTTCAGGCCAGCAAGCACTTTCTGGTGCGCATACATCTTTACCTTTTAGTTTTCCAGATTTTGCTGTTGTATAGCTTTTTGAGCAACAGTTCAATACGCAACTTTTCTCTTGGTCATTATTATCCCAACACATTTTCCCAGCTGGCCAACATTTACCAGAACCTCGCGATTCTTGTTTTTCTGCTGGTGCTGACGCTCCACCTTTTCCACCTTTTAGAGATTTTTTCGCGGCACCTTTTGCAGCACCTTTGGCAACTCCAATAGCTCCTCTTCCTACTGATCCAAGAAATAATGAATCGGCTGCTAATACGTTTGTTTCGTAGACATTCGCATTTGAGAAAAGAATCGATACGAAGAAGCCTACAATCAGAACAATCTTCATTGTTTGTCGAATGCTAAAAATAATATAAGCGATCACCAAATGGGGATGATCATGTTATTACAAGTAACAATAAATCAACTCTTTTTTTCATTTTGAACTAATGTATGATTCTAGGTCATGAAGTCTCTTTGTTAATAACTTGATAGCAGCCTCAAGTGGTGCTGTATCGTGATTCTTGGAAGCCTTTTCAATCACAAATGCACAATGAGATATTGGTTTGGCTGCCAACTGAGCTGACGCACCCTTCAAAGAATGTGAGTGTAGTTGTAAATCTGCCCATTCTTCTTCGGTTAACGAATCCTTCTTATCAATGAGTGCTTGCATTGTTTCTTGTTGTGTCGCGGCTGACATGACTAATTCATCTAACAACTCTGTCAAAAATTCTTCTTCTCCACCAGTCAATTCTAACGCAGCATCATGATCAACAGGTGCTGCATGATACAAGTATTGTTCTAGAGCATTTTCAAGTGCTTTGAGCAATACTGTAAGTGATATTGGTTTCTGTAGTACTTGTACAACTCCACTTGATTTTGACTTTTGTTCTGCTTGTTGCAAGTTTGAAGCGGCAGCAATTAACCCAATGATTGGAATAATTTTGGGATATTTCTTACCCTTACCCTTGTCTTGATCATATTTGTGAATCTTTGATGCCAATGTATATCCTTGTTGTCCTTGCATATCCAAATTGATCAATGCAATGTCATAGAATGCACCTTCTTCAGTGTATCCTTCAAATGCTTCATCAATTGTAGAGTAGACGCTGACTTCATAACCAACCTTGTCATGCAAATAGGATTGCATCTTTGCTGTAATCTTGGAATCGTCTTCTGCCAACAATACCTTACATCTAACCTTGGTGTATTCTTCATTGGCTGCTTGTGTGTCAACGTAAAAGGCCTCCTTGTTTTCTGTTGGTGGTTGTTGTTGTTGCTGTTGTGGTTGTTGTTGTTGTTGAACCGTTTGTGTATTGGTCTTTTCTTCAGTCTTGACGACATTGTCTGTTCCAATCGAAGCCGATTTGGTCAACATTTCTTCTTGTTTTTGTCTTTGTTGTCTCCTCTTTAGTTCTTCTTCATCTCTTTCAAGTTGTGATGACCATATTTCACGATTTACATTGAGTGTATCAGTAGTGATAGTTAGTCCAGGTGCATATTGAGCAGCAGTCTTGTACAATGGACCAGCGATATAATCAATAAAGTTGACTTGCATGCGAGCTCTTACCAAAGTGTTACGATCCATTAGTGGTGATATTTGGATACCCATCTCACGTTCCTTGTCACCTTGTTCTAAAAACTCTTCAATCAACATGTCTGCCCATTTGGCTGCTACTGGGTATGGTCTTACAGCATTAGACACATCTGCAATCTTCATAATAATGTTCATCAATTGTTGTTTGTCATCTTTTGAATCCTTACTCAACGAACCTGATTGAGTACGAGTTTGGAACTTTGTTAAGATTTCAAAATGATGAGCCATGTCAGTCGCCAAGATGGTACTAATGACACATCGACGGAATTCTTTGAATTCTTCTTGACTCAAGTTTTCAACAAAATTATTTTCAGGTTCACGTAATGTCTTGAATGTAGTGGCACAGTGATGGTTCTCTAGTACACTGATATCATTGTATAACAATGCCAACGAAGTTTTGGCATTGATCAAATAGTTATTGTTCAATCCAGGGTGATCAACATCATGACATAAACCACTGACCATCATTGCCAAACGTTCGATAGGTGATAAAATATTTGCCTTTTCCAAACATAGTCCACTGAATACAAACTGTGTAACATCCAAAGCATGAATAAAACTATGGTAGTGATTCTTGTGGTATTGTGTTTTGATACTCTTCAAAAAGTTGAGTAGTTTTGTATTGTCAATGTTGTATTCGGTTGTGAGTCCTAGTTCTTGGAACATGTATGCGACGTTGACCATCATTTCATCGACTGGATAGGCAAAGATATCGAATTGGAAATTGTTCAGATCGGGTATCGTCTTCTTGACGACTAGGTTGGCATCTTCTTCTTGTGGCAAAGCATCCTTTTTGTGATGTGTGACGACTGGTTCTGCTGTCTCTTCTTTTTGCAAAAATTCTGCTTCTAACCATTTCATAGTGCTACTATCGACTGTTTCACTGTTCAATACAGAACTGAATACGGGGCGATACAAGTCACGCGAACCAAGTGACTTGAGAATGGCAACAAGTGCACCCTTGTACTGATCAGCACTATAACTGCCATCCATCAAGTCTCCAATTGTTTTCATGACAACTTGCATGGGTGTTTCGATAGTATCCGTTATTTGCGACTTGATTTGTTCGAGTTCTTTTTCTTGTCTATTGAGTCGTTCAGTTAGTTTTGATCTATTCTCTCGTTCTTTTTTCAATATTTCTTGGTAAATAGTTTCTTTTCGTCTTCTGTTACGATCGTCCAAACACATTTCAACGCGACGTTTTAACATTTCTAGTTTGACTGGTTTTTGTAGAAAATCCTCTGCTCCACTTTGGAAACATTTTGCTATCGTATCTGGGTCTTCGGAACTGCTGACCATAATAATAGGAATATCTTGCGAGTATGCCTTTTTAAAGATGCGTAATAATTCTATACCATCCATCTCTGGCATCATGACGTCAACGAGTAGCAAGTGAAATTGATTTGATTGTTCTCCAAGTGATTTTAACGCCTCTTTGCCTCCCTCTACTGCCACAACTATTATGTTAAAAATAAGTTAATAAGAGTTACCCTTAAAGTTCAAACTGTGCAATAGTTTGGACAAAACTGTACGCGAAATATTATCGTCATCAACTACGAGAACAGTTTTTTCTGTTTCAGCGTCTTCTACCTCTATCGCTTTGAGAATATCGCCAACGCTGCTTTTGTGTATTAGCGGTGGTCTTGTTGTCATGTTGGTCGTTAACATGTAGTTGTCCAAGTTTTACTGATGCGGTTAAAATGGGAAGAGTTCAAAAAGTAGAAACGCAATTCAAAGAAGGGACCAACACGAACATTAACATTTGGTAAGAGTGACTGCCTTAAGAATTTGTTGTGATCTGATGTAATACTTTAAAACAGATCCTACAAAAAAGAATATACAAATATTTTAATAAAGTTTAATATTACATTTAAGTTCTTTTATATTAAAAAGTTACAAATAACAACATATTTTCTCATATTTTCTTAAATGCAGTTAAATTACTTAAATATTGCATTATATTTAATATTTTTATATATTATTTATTTAATAAAATAGTTAATTATTTAATAAAATTTAGTAAAAATAAATTTATTATATTAAAAGATTATTTTAATTTTATTTATATTAGATTTTATATTTTAAAAATATTTTTTTAATATAAGTAAGTTAATAATATTAATATTTAATTCTTTTTATAATATTACAATAAATTTAAACATAAAGTATATAACTTTGTTGATAGAGATATATTAGATATATTAATTATATATTTCATTTTATCATAAGTTGCTTTATATTGTTTTTTTCTTAATTTTACACATATTTTATATAATCTACTTTAAGATATTTGTATTAAAAAAGAAGTTATATTATATTAATATTACTTCAATATTACATTTTCATTAAACAAACAATATAATAGATTGCAATTTAAAATATTTATACATATTATGCCATTTATAATTAAGATCAATAACTGCATTTTTATATATTAATAAGTATGATAATAAAATATGAATAATTTAAGATCTTTTCCCATAGCAAATTCATAAATTAAACTGCATTGCATGTATTTGATTATAACCTTCTATATATGTATGCATCGAAGTTATACTACATGAAAGAGGGGCTCTCTATTGCATTTATCTATATTTGTAAAAGCGGAATTTCTAAGTGTCCGCTTAAAATTACATCTTCTCCAAAAAACACGAAAAGGCAATTACATTTCTATGTTTATCGAATTTATGATAATTTATGAAGTAACATAGAATGATTCAGTTTAGCATCTTAAATTCAATTTTAGTGAACTGCGCTTAAATTTGCACAGATGTGCTCTTTTTTATATTGTTTTCATTCTATGAATTTTTGTAAAGACTGTACAAATAAAGATTTTCCAGCGTAAAATTAAATGTCCTAAATGTGATAAATGGAAGAGAGATGCAACTCTAAGATATAATATGGCATCATTCTTATACGCGGCATCTTTTCCTTTTATTTTTTAAATTTGAATAGATATAAAGAGCAGATATATCTGGGCGGGCTATTATTATACCAATGGTGGTAGATCTATACTTAAAGTTAAATTATAAAAGACATAATTCAGACTAGATCTTTTCAATAAAGTACGAATACGCAGAATACATTATAAACTTTATTTCGAAATAAACCGCTTCAAAAGATTTCAATTTACACGCGAACATACAGCACCAGCAATAAGATTGTCATTGAATATACACAATTTTAGCACGAAAAACGTCACATTATGATCTGTGTCGTTCTTTGTCATCTTTATCCATAATTGGACAAGCATAAGGTTAATTTGCACAATTCTTATGGACAGTTGTAGAAAAATAAGAATAAAGACATATACACTTCGGTGCGATCTATTATTGATAACATCAAGTGCAATTTATTTGAAAGTAAATACACTGAACTGCATTTTCATATATTTAATAAATTTCTATAGTAAATTATTAAGAAGTTATACAACAATTTTCTAAGACTTGGATAATTTTATATGTTTGCATAGTGTATACTTTAATTTTTTTAACTATATTTTTTTGTAATAGTTTAACTGTTTTATTGTACATAAATCTCTTTCATTAGAAAATATATAAACTAAATAAATTAAAAAAATATTTATTTTAATCAACAAAAGCAAGATATACTTTTAAAGTTAATGTTATGATGATCAATTATAACAATATTCAGAAATAAAAAATCAAGTAGATATAAAAATTAATCAATAAAAAGTAAAAAAGTCGCTAATATTAGTCAAAGGGTATAAATTACTATAATTTAAAATTTTAACTTATAAATTATTTTTAAATGCTTAAAAATAAGTAAAAATAATTTTTCTAAAATAGATAAATATAAAATATATTTAAAAAAAAGAAACAGAAAGTAAAATATAAATAATTTACCACATAGCAAATGATTGACTGGCACAAGCACTAATATCTTGAACAATAATATCTTCTAATATTTCAACATTTTTCAAGTTTCTTGACTGTTTGTTTGTTTTGTCACCTAATTGTCCATCGCCGTTACCACCACCACTCATACAAACACCATTACCTACACTTAGAAAAACAATTTTGTACATACCTAACAATACAAGTACATGATGATATCCTGCTACGATTCGTTGAACTCGTTTGTTACACAACACAGGAACCAGTTCTGGTTCCTGTCGAACTTCTAATGCACCTGTTGCACCACCACAACTCCCACCCCAACTATACACTTGATCTGTACTAGTAATTGCATAACTAAAGTTACCACCACATGCTACATACTTGATATGCATGTCTTGTAGTGATGCCAATAGTGTTAAAGAATGACTAACATCACCCATGCTATTACCAACACCTGATCTACCTTCAGAGTTACTACCCCACGCATAGACTTTTCCATCACGAGTTAGTGCTATAGTATGAAATCCACCTGCTGCTACTTGCTCTATGTTTGCTAATCGGTCTATTAGAGTTGGTACTAGTCGTCGGTCTCTGTCTCCATGACCAAGTTGAGCATAACCTATTGTTAGTTTTATAAATGCACATACCATTGATACCAAATGAATACAACCTTCCGTGTTCTGTTAATGCAAAACTAAAATCATCACCATCGTAACCTGTTGCTAACAATTGACGTATTTCTGACAATTGATGTATCACAGTAGGTTCATTACGATTATTTTGATCACCCAAACCGAGTTCACCATGAGAATTTGAACCCCACGAATAAACTGTACCATCACTCCCCCTTGCAAGTGCATGAGAACATCTACTTCTGTACAATGTTAATAGTTGTTAATATGTTACTGTGCGCTTATTTCTATAATGTTATTGTATGGGAACTGTATCTGTCGTGGCGTATCAGTTTTTGTCATGTCTATACCCAATCCTAACTGTCCTTGGCTACCGCTACCAACACTGAACACAAATCCTTGCGCAGTGAGGAATAAAGTAAATGTAGAGCCACCTCGTACCTGCACAACACTCTTATTCTGCATACCAGAGCAGTAATTATTTGTACTAGTTGCTAATTGTGCGTCAGTGTTACCTCCCCATGCCATAACACTTTGATACACATTTATTTGTTTGTTACTCATCTTCCATCGTAGATATTTTCGAAGTGTATGTTCGTTTTCTGCTTCGCTGGGAATGTGTTCTACTCTTTTGTGCTTGTGAACAAGAACAGACACTAACGAGAGGTGATAATCCATTTGTTTGCGCGAGTTGACTTTTAGTTTTACAAGTTTATTGTTCTTCGTTCAAATTTATATGTTCTATTCCAGTACCTATTGTTAGTGTATATTGCCTCATTACCTGTGTGGAATCCTTGTACTATTTTAATAGCAGATCTAATGACATGTAGAAATTCATCCTTTGATACTCTTGTCCACAACTTGCGATGATCAGTAATATCTCTAAAGTGCATGTTCTGCCATCCCAAATAAATTTTTCCAGTCCATTTACAAAGGTTCCTCATCATTGAAGAATGAAATCCTTTAGGGAATAGTTCGATTACCACTGACTCATCAGGTAAAAACATGGTATGCGTCATTCCTGCGCCATGCATACCTATAAAAATATCAGTTTGTTGTATCAACTGTAATTGTTCTTCAAATGGTATTGTACCGAAATCGATCACTGTCACATTAACAGGAACAACATTGTCAGTAACAGTACGTATTTGGGTACTCATCAATTCAATGAGCTCCTGTTCATTGGTAACTCTTCTCTCTATTGTTTCATTTCTTGATAGCACATGTCTGGAAGATAACAATATGCGTATTGTACTATTTGGTGATTTGTAAGTGTGGTTTGGAATCTTGTATTCTGTTAGTATATACCTAACAAATGATTTTAGTATCGATGAGTGATAGCATGGATTAGGTTTCCATGCATCTTTCCACATAATACTTGACCCACCAGGTAGTCCAAATATTGTGTCGCTCAAACAAACTACACCTCTGTATTGTTCTTTGAACCTAGATAATCGATATATTCCCTATTTGTTAAATACATTTACATCAGGTACCAAATGGCCAAATAGTTTCCATATACTAAAAAATGGCCCATCTGCAAAATTATCAATAAATAGTATTCTATTGTTTCTCATGTCCAGACTTGTAGCATCCTTTTTGTGCAATAATATCGACAAAAACAAATTAACCACATCAGTCATAGTATGAAACAGATTATGCGACCCATCTCGTTGAATGATTATTGTAGTACCAGCTAAGTGGTGACTACATGTCAAACTAGAATGTTAACAATGAATAGTACTACTCTGTCGATGACTGAAGTGCGCCCATTAAATCTTGCAAATAGAGTTGAAACGTTTTTTCCTTGTCCCATACTGGTTGTCTTTTGCAGTTGCCGAACAGTGAAGGTCCCAGATACGTCTAAAATGAGAATTCGCTCATACTCCTTACTCCGGCTACATTTTTCACTCTTCTTGTTCTTCCGTTTCTGCTTGGTTCTCGCTTCGCTCTTGAGCCCATACATCTTCGGCATCTTCGGCATCTTCGTCATCTTCGTCATCTTCAACAGTTAGGCTTGATTCGGAATCGCCAATTGATGCGCTTGTATCAGTGAAATCTTGCTCCTCGTCGGATGGATATTCAGACTCTCTTTCTTG
>JAESGV010000523.1_pt1 | contig 17082 bp, 9 predicted proteins | sample 9269781 | NCBI WGS metagenome assembly JAESGV01 (sample SAMN15741586, study PRJNA653496) | algae metagenome | isolation source: Tildeniella torsiva UHER 1998/13D and co-occurring heterotrophs from... | place: Slovakia: Slovak Paradise National Park, Hrabusice, Kosice Region | collected 2000-01-01 | reverse complement strand
TCTTGTACCGTAAACGAGTGTTTCCTCCACGCATACAAACTATTGGATGTAATGTTTTTGCAATGGTCGCAAGTACACTTGGTTCTTGATCTTTTCTATGACGAAGTAACGCTTGACATAAATTGTGAAGCATGTCACTCAAATCAAGATAATTGATTTGCAAGTTTTTGGTTTGGTTTCCTATTCCGGCATCGATGAGTAACGAGTTGGGGTATCGTTCGAAACCAGGGATAGGATCTTGGGTGATTTCTGGAATCAATGTGTTACCACCACGTATGGCGTATCTGATGAACACCAAATAGTTTTTCACACGTTTCTTGCGGTATGTCAATTTATCCTTGTTGTTCACGATTTCATCAACGTGATTGCGAATACGTTGCATGGGTTCAGAAACGAACATGTTGAGTAACTCGACTGCATAATCGATTTCTTCTGGTGATGATGTATGCCAATTGATTTCTAATTCGCTCAACTTGGGGAACACTCCCCAAGTCTTCCAATGTTGTTTCGAAAACTGATCCGAGTTCCATACATTGTGATTTGCAGAGCGTACATCTACTGGATATACAAAAGTCAACGATCGTAGCAAGTTTCTAATCAACTTTCCAGAACTCTTGACAATGGCTTTTGCATCAGAGTCCCATGTAAGTTCAATAATCTTGTTCAATTGTGTCTTGTATTTCAACGCATGTGGACCAGTTCTAAACACGACTTGACTCAGTATGTGCACATACCATTGAATTTCCGTTTCTGTCAATTGTCGTAGTTTGGGTTGACCTTGATTATCAAGTTCGACGAGTCTATCGTAACACATGGGTACAAATAGTGCAAGTGTGACTTTTGGATCTGCGAAACTTACACTACTGCACATGTGACCAATATTCTTTCTTGCGTTGATCAAAAACTCGTTTGATACGAATGAGAATACTTTTTTGGCGCATTGTTCGTGAAGTTCGGAAGACAATTGGCCAAAGAATAAATCACAGAATCCCCAAAAGATGGATGGCGAAATGGCATCTGCGTTAATGACAGAATCTTTCTTTGGTGGACTTTGATGTGACAATACCACAAATATGCGATCCAATAGTTGGATACACCATTCTTCAAAGTATTGCACGGCATCTGGAGGTGATTGCATGTTCACTTTTGGTCTTGTAGTTGTATGATGTGAAAAATCTACATCTAACACATCGTCGATTAAATCTTCTCCTGTCAAAGGTGGATTCAACGCAGGTGTCGCAACTTCAAGTACGTTACCAGAATTCAATGGTAAACAGATCAATAACGAAGTGTAGAATTTGATCGTTGACCACGTTTTGCGCATGTCATTTGTGTCGATACCAGGTAGCGTTAAATTCATCAACTCTGACAAGTATCGTTGACCTTCTGGGTAATGTGAATTCTTGAGTAGTGGGAAGATGACCAAACAGAGTGTTTCTAATGCACTCACTGTTTGATGTGTTTCTGTCAAAGTTTGTAACGCGTGGAAACATCTTTCCATGAGTGGTGGGAATACGAGTTCTGGTGCGATATCTAGAATGTTAAATGATTAATTATTCGACTTACATGCCAAATGTTTCAACGAGTGATTTGCACAAGTTGTCATTTGTACGCTCTTGCTATACATGGCAGTCATAGCAATAGGTAATACAATCCTCACAAACTCTTTGCAATCGGTTGGTGCAAGTCGATATTCGTTTGGAATATACTCTCCCTCTTTCTTGTTTTCTGTTTCTATTCTTTTTGAGAATTTGGAGCATAACACCAATAAAAAATCTGCCAATGGACTCGTCCAGGAACCTTCGTTACTTGGATGATAGAACGATGCCAATGATTGCAAAAACTTTTTCAAGTGTGATAGAGTTGCACTTGATGCACCATTTTCGTTTTCTGCGCGTCCGTGTATCATCCAAACGATAAGTTGCGCGCAATTCGCGAGAACTAGATTCTTTGAGTAGTCGAAACTGACGAGTAGTGTGCACTCGTCCATTGGATACTCATCGTACAAACTCTCGACACTGTTACCAATAGGCACGTCACATGCTTTTAACATGCGTGTGAATAAAAATGGTAGATACGGAGTCCAGTCTATCTTTCCGCATTGATCCTCTGCGAGGCTGCCAAATAAAACCATGAATGATTGGTCCCACGTTGGATACAAACCAACCCAATCCCAAACAGTCATCATTTCGTCCATCCAAGCAATGGCACGTGGTGTAGTCGTCGGTAACAATACACTCAAGAAGCCTTGCGCTTTGAATAGTAAATGATCGTGAACGCATAAAAGCGGTCTAAATTCATTCAGTATCTCGTCTGTTGCTTCTGGAGCAAAATACCGTTTGATTTTTCGTACTAGTTCAATAATAGCAGATCCGTGATCTTTTGGTGTATATACTGCTTTTCGGTATTTGCTGAAATAAGTTTCGTTGACGATCTTGTACAATGGTTTCCAATCAAACACAACGTCAAGTTTTTCCTTCTTTTTGACTAGAGCCATGATCACGTAACAGGATTTGATTTGTAGCGTGTGATCAATCTTTACACGATCGTCCGTTAGGATGTTGAATACACGTTCACAAATGTGTTTTTTGTCAGACAATAACAACGTGTAGTTCACTTCTACGTAACTATTATTGTTAATATTCAGGGAAGCTAATAATACCGTAGTATGAGCTGTAGTGTTTGCTCGTATGATTTCCACTCCTCTATTGTCACTGTCTTCTTTGTGTTTACTTTTTGTTCGAATAAATTATAAAAATTGTCAAGTTGAGTCATAAACTCTTCTTTCCAGGTTCGCATCTCGGTTTTAATAGAACCATGCAACTTGGGTGGAAGACATTCGTGATATTTATACATAGTAGGTTCTTCATCTATTTTTCGGCGTTTGAGTACCGATAAATCGTCAGAAGCGTTTGTGTGTACGATCCCGTCCGCATCTTTCACGTTGTCATACTTCCTCTTGCCAAGCATGTATCTGTTTTACACAAGTGATTTTACAACTAATGTAACGGATTTTCTCGTTGAACCTCAACAAACAAAGAGAAACTAACGCAATGGTTGGTAGGTATTTGTAGCGCAACGTTCCTGTCTATGTGTGCCAAAACCACAAGTCCAGAAATGGTAGCTGTAGATGTCTAGCTTTTCCTGTAGTCGCGAAAACGAAACAAACGCGGTGGCTCCACTGCGTATGCTCAGCACAACAGTACCAACATACCATGGCCACTGAATGACCAGCAATATAATATTTAGATTTCAATGAGAACACTACACTATTTGCAGTAACTTTTGGACATTTTTATAGATATAAACCTTCTGGTACTCCTTGAGTCTTCTTGTACAATACCTTCTCTTTGGCCTTCTTAAAGTCAGAATGATTGACTTGCATTCTTCTCTCACGCAATGCAAGCAAACCTGCCTCAGTACATACAGCTTTAATATCAGCACCACTCAATTCATCCTTGGTCATAATAAATTCTTCCAATGCAACATCTTGGGCCAAGTTCATACGACGAGTATGAATATCGAAAATCATTCTCTTTGTCTTTGCATCAGGCAATGGGAATTTAATCTTTCTATCAATACGACCTGGTCTAATCAAGGCAGGGTCCAAACTTTCAATGCGATTTGTTGCCATAATAACCTTGACATCACCACGACTATCAAAACCGTCCAATTGATTCAACAACTCAAGCATAGTTCTTTGAATCTCACGTTCACCACCACTGCTAGAGTCGTAACGTTTTGTACCGACTGCATCAATTTCATCAATGAAAACAATTGTTGGAGCGTGCTCTTCTGCAACACGGAACAATTCTCTTACGAGTTTTGGACCATCTCCCAAGTATTTTTGAATCAACTCAGATCCGACAACACGCAAGAATGTTGCACTTGTGTGATGAGCAACAGCCTTTGCCAATAGAGTTTTTCCTGTACCTGGTTCTCCGTACAAGATAACTCCCTTTGGTGGCTTGATACCAATATCTTCATAAAGTTCAGGATGAGTGAGTGGATACTCTACTGCTTCTTTGATTTCTTGAATTTGAGTTTCCAAACCTCCGATCGAAGCATACGACTCCAATGGGGCTTTATCAACTTTCATAACACTGACCATAGGATCAACTTCGTCTTGTAAAATACCAACGATCGCAAGCATCTTGTTGTGCATCAAGATCGAGCAACCTGGTTCTAATTGATCCTTGTCGACAATAGATAGAATAGAAACGTAGTATTCTGGACCAACGCTTGATGATACGATCGCGTGATTGTCGTCAATAATTTCTTCCAACGTTCCAACACCCATTGGGGTTCCTCTGATCTCGTCTACCATATTTCTTTCTTGTTCTGCAGTTGCTTCTTTTGGATTTAATTGTTCTTGGTTTGTGATAAACTCTTGCTCCATCAACAAGTAGTCTTTTATGCGATCCAACTTCATGAGACGTAATTTACATTTTGCAAGAGGTGTGACCTCTGGTAGTTTTGCTGCGATTTGTGGTCCCTTTTTCCTCTTTTTGCGACCAACACGTGATGGCGGTGGTGGCTCAAACTTTTTCTTTTCTTTTTTCTAACGAAACTGTGAGTGAAACTGTGGCGATCGTACCTTTTTATCTTCCTCCTTCTTTTGATTGGGGTTTTGTGGAGGACCTCCCAAATCTTGACCGCCAGGTGGTGTATTACCCATGATTTATTTTGTTTGAAAGTTAGATGGTTTACAAATACGGTTGATCGGAATGGGTTATTTTTGGAGTTGTAAAGTAGATAACACGTTTCTTTACATTTAATAATGCCAAGTACATGATTTATAATATCCCACCTTGTGTTTTCCAACGGCTAGCCAGCCTAGTGTGGAGCTCCTTACAGCGGTTTCCTCTTTAGTGTAAGGCTTATCTACTGTAGGCTTACAGTACAAATATGGTACCTGTCAGATAAGGACAGAAAAAAGAAAATGCACGCTGTTAGCTACATTATACTTGTGTACATAGCAGCTCTGTGTAATTGTCGGCCGTATATCGGCAAACAATGTTTTGATTTAACTTTTTCTCCTGGAAGCGGATACAAGTTCTCAGGGACGGCAATTACGCTGACAGTATCGTCATCGTCAACAATTTAGTAAATTTGATAGTATCTCTAACGTGTAGTGTGGGGAGGACAGGCGGTGATTTCAAACAGCTATCAAGTTTCTCGACCAACACACAATTCCTAAATTATATGAACCCGGTACAACCAGATTCAAATGATATCAACACTTATGCTTGTTTAGTAAGCGTGCGATAATAATCTAATCCCATAGTATATGAAATCAAGCTCAACACAGTACCGACCGACAACGTACACGAAAGTAAGCGCAACCAAATTTACGGTTTCATGGACTGGTCTGCCTGCAAGCACGTTTTTCCGCTTGTACGTTGCAGATTGTTTCAAATCAGATGCTTCGCATGCGAATGAGGTAATGACATGGATGAACTATACATCTTCTACATCACTTAGCACAGCTGATGCAGTAAATCCGTATTCGCAACCCTTTAATTTTTGCGATCGCACACGAACTGATCCTAGTATACTGGTATCCACTACACCAGGTATAGGTTCTAGCTCAGTCAAGAGTATCGATATGACCGCAGCCAACGTCTTAAACATAACATTTAGTTTTTATGGTTCTAGCGCCACCACGATAACGACTGTTCCATACCAGGGGTCTAGCTTTGAATTACTACAACCGCTACAAATCGGTGCATCAAAGTCATCACCTACTGTGGTTAAGCTACTAACTAAGTTCAAGCAATATATTTTTGCTAAATTTGAACATGTCATGATGGGGAAACCAGCATCAACATCAATCTTAACGAAAGATGTTGTATCCAAAGAAACTGTACAGCAATACTTCAGCAAATATGCCTCTGACGATGTTGCAAATTACTACGAGCTTCAAGGTCCTCAGGATGTTTCATATGAAGACTACAAAGTATGTTATGTATTAACGCTAACTTTAGACTTACGCAGGTGCATATAAAACATTGAATGTATCTGAAATAGAGGCGCTGTTACAGCCTGAATTAGGAGATATATTTTACGCAAGGTTTATACTTGGTGATGGTAAGTAACAGCTACAATAACTGACTGTAGGACTAACATATGAGTTCTCATATTATAACGCGTATGATCCACCAAGAAGTTTGTGGATGATCACGTATCCGAGCGAGTTTTCTGGAACATCATGTCCTGCAAACTCAATAAGAAATGCACAAGCCAACGATAATCAGTGCCTACATAGTCTTGTGTCTGATTTAACAAAATATTATGAGTATCTTGCGATTACAGAGCTATTATCAGCGTCTGTTAATCTACAGGTAAATGTTTCTAGTGGATCCACTCAGAGTACACTTGACATAGATTCTACATTATCCGGTGTCGCTAGTGATGGAATAACCAGTGCTACGTATGCAGATAATTCAGTACTCCAAGAGTCTCTGCTCAACTATGGAATGTTTTTCGAAGCAAGAGGCGATTTAGTTAGCTCACCTCCGATAGATCATACCGTGATATTCATTCCTCCTCAATACATAGACGTTACCAATTCTACACTAGGGCTGACCAGAACAGGTGGAACAGTCGGTCTATTTGCTTCTCCCGGTGATTTTTACGCCGACAGTAACCTTTGCAACAACGTGCAAGGAAGTGGTTTAGAGTATAGTCTCGCATATTGGTCGCAGCTTCCTTCAGCATCATATAATCTTCTTAATGGCTATAGTGCGAGATTGAGTCAACCAGGTGGTATTTCTTGGGATGGAGATACAATGATACTAACATACGAAGATGATGGTACCAAAGATCTCTCAGTGCTAGTAAATTTGACGTCATTGCCAGGCCCTCGTCAGTTCAAAGAACCTGTAGGAGGAAGTCTATTGGTTTCAATCAATACCGACACCAGCACAGCAACAATGACTGTAAATGTTACAAACATTGGTGAAATAGCAGGAGAGTTTGCAGCAACAGTTTCGTGTAATGGAGGTATAAACAACCTTAACGGTACGCAAGTATTAACTATACAATCACTTGCCACAGTCAGTATTCAGTTTACACTACAATCGTCACTCACATCAGCGGGTCAGTACGAATGCACTACAGCAGTAACAGTTTCGACTATCAACACACCATGGAGTACAGTTGGCAAATCACTCTCGCAAGTTACTAACGTCGCACTATACTATGGAGGATTATTCACAGGTCCAGCATGTCCTAATGATTGCGGAAACGGTACATGTGCCGGTGCAGGTGTATGTAACTGCACCACTGGATACTACGGCTCACAATGCGAAGCTTGGAACTGCAACAGTATAATATTCAACGCTTCCAACGTATGTAACAGCGTTGGTACCTGCAACGCACCTGACCAATGTCTATGCAACTCTGGTTACACTGGTTCATCATGTCAATACCCAATTTGTTACGGTGTTTACAACTCGCCATCGGCATGTTCAAGCAACGGTACTTGTACTGCTCCAGACACCTGCTCATGTAACACAGGTTACTACGGCTCTCAATGTGAGTCATGGGACTGTAGCGGTATCGCTATGAGTAGCGCTAGTACTTGTTCAAGTAACGGCAGCTGCGTTGCTCCAAATACCTGTTCTTGTAATACAGGTTTCTATGGAGATAAATGTGACGTGTGGAGTTGTTACGGCGTACAATTCAATACATCAAATGTATGCTCTTCTAACGGTACTTGCATCAACTATAATCAATGTTTGTGCAACAGTGGGTTTATAGGAAGTACTTGCGACACTTGGAATTGTTATGGAACTTCGAAAGGATCGTCAAGTGTATGTAGCATGAATGGTACATGTACTGCTCCTGATACATGTAACTGTTCTCCAGGTTTTTATGGAAATCAATGCGAGAGTTGGAACTGTAATGGAGTAGCTCATAACGCAACAGGAGTATGTTCTACAAATGGTACTTGTACTGCTCCTGATACTTGTACCTGTAAACTTGGTTTCTATGGTACGAATTGCGAGTCGTGGGACTGTTTCGGAGTAGCTAGTACTCAAGCATCGGCATGTGGCGCTAATGGCGAGTGTATCGCCCCTGATACATGTTCATGCCACTCTGGTGATTTTGGAGATCGTTGTGGAGAATGGAACTGTTACAGAATACTCATGAATAGCACAAACGTATGTTCAGGAAACGGTACTTGCGTATCGTCAAATAATTGCTCCTGTAACACTGGTCATTATGGAGCAAACTGCGATTCGTGGGATTGTTTCGGTGTTGCAAGTAACTCGAGCAATACCTGTTCAGGAAACGGTACTTGTATCGCTCCTGATTCATGTTCCTGCAAGAGTGGATACACTGGTTCTTCCTGCAACACTTGGTCATGTTTTGGAGTTGATAAAATCTCACCAAGTGCATGCTCATCCAATGGAACTTGTATCGCTCCAGATACTTGTTCTTGTTATTCAAACATGAACGGTACAAACTGTGAAACTTGGTCATGCTTTGGTTACGATAAAAACGATACAAAAGTATGTTCAGGAAATGGTACTTGCAGTAATCCCGATGTATGTACGTGTAAGACAGGTTTCACTGGAAAAGATTGTAACGTTTGGTCATGCTATGGCGAACAACATGATTCAGTGCTTGCGTGCTCCTCACGTGGAACTTGTTCCTCTTACAACTCGTGTGTTTGTAAACCTGGATACTATGGTGATACTTGTAACTCATGGGATTGCAATGGTGTAGCGTATAACAACTCTAATGTATGTAACGCTCATGGTGTTTGTACATCAGCAGATTACTGTCAATGTTCACCAGGTTATAGTGGACCAAATTGTGAAGTTTGGAGTTGTTATGGTTCGTTGATGAATGCTGCGAATACTTGCTCAGGAAATGGCACTTGTACAGCACCTGATACATGCACATGTTCAACTGGATTCTATGGTTCGAAATGTGAAGCATGGGCATGCTATGGAGTACAATTCAATGACTCCTCCGTTTGTAGCGCAAATGGAACATGTATTGCTCCAAATACGTGCTCTTGTAAAGCAGAAGAGTATGGTGATAACTGTAACACATGGGATTGTTTTGGTACTCCAAAGAATTCATCATTAGCGTGTCATAACGGTACATGCATACGACCAAACATTTGTTCTTGTGATAGTGGATATTTCGGCCAACGATGCACAAGTTTCAACTGCTATGGAGTAGATTCTCAGTCACCAAGTGTATGTTCAGGCAACGGTACTTGTTTATCACCTGATACATGTGCTTGTGTCAGTGGTGTATCAGGAAGCAACTGCGATACATGGAGTTGTTCTGGTATTGACAAAAACAATGCGAGTGTTTGCTCAGGACATGGACAATGTATAGGAGACAATCAATGCTCTTGTGAAGCAGGTTATTCAGGCCCAACGTGCAATCAATGGAGTTGTTTCGGAGTAACAAAACAAAGTGCAAATGTATGTAGCGGAAACGGTACTTGTACTGCTTCTGATACTTGCTCATGCAACGCTGGTTATACAGGAAACAACTGCAACACTTGGAGCTGCTACTCTACAGTTATAAGTAACTCTAGTGTATGTGGTGGAAACGGTACGTGTGTTGCTCCAGATTCATGTTCTTGTAAGAGTGGGTTTTTCGGACAACAATGTGAATCATGGGAATGCAATGGTGTCAATCACAGCAATAGTAGTGCGTGTTCCTCACACGGTACATGCGTAGACACCAATCATTGCTCATGTGATGCCGGATACTTGGGTGCCGATTGTTCCTCATGGAAATGTTCAGGTGTGCCTAGTACAGCAGCAAACGTATGCAATAGTAGTGGAGTATGTTCTGCTCCAGATACTTGCATCTGTACACCAGGTTACTCTGGCCCTAACTGTGACATTTGGTCATGTTTCGGCACTCAAATGAACTCTGCTTCAGTATGCTCCGGTAATGGAACTTGTACTGCACCAAACACATGTGTCTGTGCAGCAGATCATTACGATTCACAGTGCTCCTCATGGGACTGCTACAACATTCCAAAGAACGACTCTTCTGTATGCTCTGGACAAGGGACTTGCACTGCACCTGATACATGCTCATGTTCGACTGGATACGTTTCACAATCATGTTCCATACCCGTATGTTTCGGTAGAAACGCTACAGATCCACTTGTATGCGCACAAAATGGAACTTGTGTTGCTGCAGATACTTGTACATGTTTAACACAAGTCGTACGTGGTACCTGCGTTGGTGCGTTATGCTATGGATTGAACCAAACAAATCCACAAGTATGTAGTGGACATGGATACTGTAACGGACCTGATACTTGTGTATGTGATATAGGGTGGACCACAGAAAACTGTTCTGTTCCACAATGTTATGGATACTCGGCAAATGATCCTCATGTTTGTTCCAATGGAAATGGAACATGTGTTTCTAGTAACACTTGCTCATGCAATAGTGGTTACACAGGTGTGTCGTGTGAAATACCGATCTGTTACTCTGTACCTGCTAATAATGCTACTGTTTGTTCCGGAAATGGCACCTGTACAGGATACGATCAATGTTCATGTAATAGTGGATACTATGGCTCACAATGCTCAAGTTTTGATTGTTTTGCGTTCATGGCAAGCTCACCATATGCATGTTCGGGTAATGGTAGTTGTATAGCTCCCGATACTTGTTCATGTAACATGGGTTACTATGGTCCTCAGTGTAATCAATTCTCATGCTATGGAGTATCATCTTCAAACAGTGGTGTTTGTTCTGGTAATGGAACGTGTACTGCACCGGATACTTGTGCTTGTACAGGTGGTTACTATGGAAGTAACTGCGAATTGTGGAACTGCTCTGGAGTAAGTTCTACTTCCAATAGTGTTTGTTCAGGTTATGGTGCTTGTATTGCTCCAAATCAGTGTTTGTGTATAGTAGGTCATACCGGTGCAAACTGTGAAGTTACGCCTACACCAACGCCCACTGCTAGCACAACTCAAACAGCTTCTCCGACTATCGCTGTAACAACTACAGATACACCAACTCCAACTCAAACTACTTCTACTAGTGTTCCAACGACGTCAACTATCACCCCTACAACCACAGCAACTCAAGCTCCAACAACTACTGATACACCGACATCTACTGCAACTCTAACGACCACTAGTGTACCTACACCTAGTACAGCCACTCCAACAAGTACGGATTCTTCGACGGCTGCTCCTACTACGACAGGAATTTACACTACGACAGATACTCCAACTCCTAGTGTGACCACCACTACTGAAACACCAACACAAAGCGCAACTCAAACTCCTACAACGACTAGTGATAGCACCACTACAACAGTTACTCCAACTCAAACGCCCACAACTATTGCCACGACTGTTACACCAACTCCTACTGTTAGTACAACTCAAACAGCTTCTCCTACTGTTGCTTTAACAGATACTGCAACCCCAACTCAGAGCACTTCTACTATTGCTCCAACGACGTCAACTATCGCTCCTACAACCACAGCAACTCCTACAACAATAACTTGCTTCGGTATTGCTCAAAACAATGCCAACACATGCTCTGGTCATGGAAACTGTACTGGTGTAGATATTTGCTCCTGTGCTAGTGGTTACGGAGGTTTTGATTGCTCTGCTTTGATGTGCTACGGCATCAATGCTACTAAACCAAATGTATGTGGAGGAAACGGCCAATGTACAGGACCTAACACTTGTACATGTTCAAATGGTTATATAGACTCTCAATGTACAATCGTATCCTGCTTTGGAGTGGATTCCACTTCACCGCAACAGTGTTCCTCACATGGTACTTGTTTATCACCAAACAACTGTACTTGTACTGCAGGTTACACCGGCACTCAATGTGAACGACCAACATGTTTCGGCATTGATCAAAATAGTACGCATGTATGCAACGGAAATGGACAATGCGTCAGTCCTGATACTTGTGTATGCTCCTCTACCTACGCGAGTGCATCTTGTCAATTCCCAATATGTTATGGAAAACATGCCAATATGGATTCCTCGGTTGTTTGTAGTGGAAACGGATTGTGTACGGCTCCAAACACTTGTACTTGTGATTCTTCACATTATGGAAATGAATGTGAGTTTGAAGGTATAAAGACCAAGTTGTGTGAACCTGGTTTCGCATTAACTATGAACGGTGTGCCTTTGAATAATAGTGATCTGAATATTGTTACCGATGTGAAATGGGTGCAGGTGGAGAGTACCCAACGGTGGATCGCGCCACTTACGATTGTTGTGAGCAATAAGGCGCTTAGGAACATCAATTATCAGGTTTCTGGCTCATGCACGCAACCTGGTAGCAATGTGATTACTACAGTGAACCAAACTTTTGTGAGTACTGGTGTGCTGACACCGTTGATTTCGAACTTGGCTGTACAACCACCATCAACCTCTACAACCGTGACAATTATACTCATGGAAGCGAAATGGGCAAATAGTGATCTTCCGTATCTTTCCACTAGTAACAGAAAGCAGAGTGTCAGTTGTAGTGTTGCAATAGTTCCTCAAATGGAGCCTACATCAGTCTGTAGTGACTATGACGCTGTAGTATACGGGAATGTGTATAATATTGCTAAAAGAAGTATACCATCTCCCACACTTGCTAACACCGTGTCGATACAAGTGTCATTCCCAACATTAGACACTTGCTCGGTTCTTTCAACTTCAAATGTTATCGCTGCGACAAATATCACTGCTATCCAATTAGAACAACAGAATATTGGAAAAAGTTCGACATCATGCGACTCATGTCTTCGTGTGGATAACGGTTCTTGGACAACCCAAATTTTTACAAACGAAAACGGGACAACAGTCATAAGTGCTTCTTTACCACTCAAAGCGACTTTGAAAAATACACAAAATTTTGCAGGAGTGTTTTTACCATCACTGAAATGCTCGGATCCTAGAATAATCGTTTCGGCGTTACCTGCAGAAATACTTTTAGCATCTGGAGAACAACTTACAATTGATGTACAAGCATTAGTCATGAATCAAACAGCAATGTCAGTCGGAGGAGCATTTTTAATAGACTTGGATAAGAATTGCGTTTTCTCCATCAGAGCGATAGGACCAAGTGTATGCTGGACAGATGTTCTATCACAGTATCCAGACAAATCATTCCTCATAGCAGGACTTGCAGCACCAGGAGCAGTACAAACCAATCAATCAAGTATTGTCGCGTTGATAATTATCATAGTCATACTGGTGCTCTCATTTGTCGCATTTGTAGCCCTGGTGTTACTCGTTATGTATCGCTGGCGGACACGCAAGTGGCCGTTCCCTAAAAAGAACACCAGAGCAGTAACACAAAAGCAACGAGCAATATTCGAAGAACAAGATGGTGACAAAGTGTCACTTGTACAAACTCTCGACAACGTTTGCGAAATATGCGAAAAAGCAGAACCAAAATACAAAATATCAGTTCTACCACCACGACGAAGACCAAGTTGGGAATCAGAACCAATTTTTGGTTCCGAACAAGACGACCTACCAGACATGAACGATGATCATTTTGTATGTACAAAAAAGATATGTTTTGGATTCTTAAAGTCGCAACTACCAATGGACGATGTCTCGCGACTAAGAATATACAACATGTTTGAAAAACAAATCGAAGAAAGAGATCAGTTCCTATTACGCATGGCAGATAGACCCATACCAAAACCAAGAAAATCGCACGTTACGTATAGTATGTTTGACAAATGGGATGAGCCAGTAGCCCCAGATGAAGACATTTTGAATAGTCATCTGTACAATTCGAAAATAATCCCAAGAGAGTTTAGAGATAAGAAAGAACCTGCTCCAAAGGTAGATGATGATTTTGAAGATAGAGATTTCCCAATTGATACACTGTATGGAAGAAAAGATCCATTAGTGTTGGGAAGCGATAAACGAAGAAGAAGAAAATAAATTCTCGATTGTATTTTTACTGAAAAGTATGAAGTCAATGTATTGCGCTGCTTCATATTTTGCAGTTAACTTCAGACATCGTCTATGAAGTGAGCTCAAAGCAAGTTGGTTGTCATTCTATTATCTGCTACTATTACCTTGTCGCACCATTCGAGCAAACATTGGCAGTATAATCTTCTCTTGAATATTCTTATTCAACTCGACCAATACAGTAAATTCTTTTTCAATTAGCTCCGTTGGTGTTTTGATATCTTTCACAATGTAACGAAGACCATAAACATGCAACGTAGTACGACGACCACGAATGTAGTTATCGACTATTAGTTTGGCCAGCCTCTCACATTGTGCAAACGCATCATGTGTACTCTCTCTGAGATCTATAATTGATCTCACTACTTGGTACAGTAACACAGAATCTGTTTCAAGCTCAGTACCTGCATACTCTATAAGCTTTTTCATGGCAAATGGTTGTTTCTGTACAAGCGCAAACTGTTCTCTTACTGTCTCATCTACAATGCTGTTCTTGCGATATACAAGCTCATGGTAGAGTGTAGGCACCACAAATCGTACTACAACATTGTATGTAAAAATTGTAGAGTACGCAGTTTGTATAACATAGGTTTCCAAAAAGTCTACTACAAACTGGTTGCCTGCACCCATAAGGAACATTTTAGCGTAGTGTGATGCAAAGAGAAACAGTAGCATGAAAAGTGTATTTCCAATTGACAACCATACCTCAACATCGAGGTAGAAAACACGTCCTGTTTCAGGATTTTGCAAAATATAAGTTATCATCAATGTGAAGATTATAATGATGATTCCGAATCCGATCTCTGGAGTGTTTGGATACCCATAGAGTAACTTGCATCCTTCAAAGCTAGTTATTGGAATATCACTAAAAATGAGCATTGCTAGAGTTCCTTCCAATAGGTATGAACAAGCTACAAGAATAGCTCCAAGTAGCGAATCCATAAATGGTGGCGGAGCAGTTATATCAAGTGATGTTTCCTTGAGTGATGGTAACGTTGCGATAGTTTTGGCTAGCAACTTTTCAGAACGTATTTTATGCTTAAAGATGTATAACTGTATGTTAGTATCGATATTTGTGCTTACTTGAGTGAGTAGATTCGCTTTGTCTGATGAAAAACATACTAATGAAAACAATAGAGTAATGAAACATGGATCATTCACGGTTTGGCCCATAACACAGCGAGTCAGTATCATTTGTGCTATCAACTCTACAACGTTGAAATAGGCATTTCGTGTCCGAAAAGGTTGATTGTTTCGTTGCCATATTAATATTATCATACCACCTACAGTTAGAATCCAGCCCCAAATCATGTGTATTCGTGCCAAGTATTCTGGTATCAACTCTATAGGTCTGCTGAACCCAATACGCGGAAGTGTTTTGTCTTGTTTTTAGCAAAATTAAATTTTCGTACCACTACATGTTTTTGTTTCTGCGTCACAGGTTGCTGGTTGCTCACAGTATAGGTACCGATAGGAATCAACCCGACATAATTGCGTCCCGCATTTGATTTTGGGGCAGCACGTTAAGTCCGTGTTATTTAGAGCGTTTTGTGTACTCTCCACTATGGCACACACCAGCAGCAACACCAGAGCGACTATGTGCTGTGACATGACGAGTTTTGCCTTATTTCACTAATTACAACCTGGCTGTACACATAAAATCATAATGAAATCTGCATAAATCATGATACAAGCTTGTATTATAACGGCCTTGTAGTACAGGTTTAATTAACCCACTACAAATGTAATTGTAAATTTTGGTCAACTAGTGTGAAATGCAAAACATCTACTCACGAAGTGTTCTTCTTTCTCGTTCAATATGTACATTGGCCACAACACGAACATATTTCACAATTAAACGTCCTATTCGCACTGGTATGCCACAAGGTGGACCAATGCCAGAATTTAGAAAATACGCACGCATGGAAAACGCACAAGAACTATTCTCAAAATACAGAAAAGACATAATTCGATCACCAATGCACCACTTTGTCGTTGTATTGGAAGAAAATCCAGGACTCACAGTTCAACAACTATGGAAAAAACTCGTCGAAGCAACAGGAGATATGTACAAAAACAAAAACATGATGCGAAAACATTTAACACAGTTACGGGATTGTGGTTATGTCATGCAACAAAAGAATTTATTAGCCGATAAACTACCAAAAGGTGAGAACGGACATACATACATGGTCACTATGAAACTCAAAAAAATGCTGATCGTCAAAGTTTTAAAGTATGCTTTGGAAAGGGAGAAATATCTAGCAGAAGTTGCAGCAGCAGAACAAAATAAATAAGTTTATAGTATACGTTTGCTCTTACTTTCGTACGACTCTTGTACAAGTTTGCGAGCATATTCCTTAAATGTTCTAGTGTTGAATATTACAAGTGTATGTTGTTCTATCAAAGTTAGTTTGATCAGTCGTTAACAAACCTTTTAACTCTTTGTCTATAAACACAGATTGTTTTTGCTTGGGTACTTTGTGATTACGTGTGAAATGAACTGACACATCATCAATTCTTCTCGCGTGTCTACGTACTAGCGATTTCTTTGGTTCTTTCTCTTTTTCAGTTTGTGGATCTGATGATGTGCTTGGAGTTGTACGACCATGAGATGTCCGCCGTTTTTTTCGTATTACTGTAGGTTTTTCTGTTTCTTCCTCTTCGTTTTCTGACTTTGCTTTTGCCACTATATCGTCATCTGGTATAAATGCTCGTGATTTTGGCGACTTTTTACCGACTTGCACTGGTGGTAAGCTTTTCGAGTTTGTTTTAGTCTTCTTTTCTGATCGGCTTGTGTTATCATCTTCAACTTCGTTTGAATTTGGTGTAACGGACATGTTTGAGAGCGTTTTTTGATTCTACTTTACAACTTATTACAATTTTTATTCCCAAACACGTGTACCAATCATGAGCAAAAGACCCACGAAAGTAAGCACCGAAGAACCTTCTACAACAACAAACGAGCCAGAATTAATCCCGCAAGAGAAAAACTTGATAAACGTTTATGATGTTAACACGGTAAAGTATACACTAGATAAAGCAGTTTGCGAAATCGTACAAGAACAAAAACTATTGAAAGCAGATAATACCATCAGTAATTTACGGATCATACTCGGTGCGATTG
>JAESGV010000522.1_pt1 | contig 17082 bp, 16 predicted proteins | sample 9269781 | NCBI WGS metagenome assembly JAESGV01 (sample SAMN15741586, study PRJNA653496) | algae metagenome | isolation source: Tildeniella torsiva UHER 1998/13D and co-occurring heterotrophs from... | place: Slovakia: Slovak Paradise National Park, Hrabusice, Kosice Region | collected 2000-01-01 | reverse complement strand
ATACGAAGGGCAACTAGACGACGTAGACGAAAAAGAACTTGAACGTGCACACGAAGAATTGATCAACAAGATTCTTGAAGAGGAAGAAGAGGTAATAGCATCACATAGACAACACATAGACGATGTCATGGACCTCATGAAACAAGAAATGCGGCTACTCAACGATGTAGAGAAACCAAACTCTGCCATTGATAGCTATGTACATGAGCTCGACGGCATTCTAGTTAAGAAGATGCAAGCCATTAAGGTTTTGCGAGATAAACTCGCAAACTTCCAGCAACATCTGCGAGAAGAAGAAATACTATCGCGAAGTTTCAACAAGAAGAGTATGTAACCACAGATGTAGTCAAGAGATGTGATTTGTTGTATAACCACACCAAGAGAATATCTTGTTGTGCAACGCACAGTTTTTGTATGTTCATTATAAGCAAATTTTGTTACTTTCTGTTCTTTTATTCTCCTAAGAAACTGTCCTAGTTGTAACTCAAAAAGCTATGAGCGATGATAGCATCAAAGTGGCGGTGAGAGTTAGACCCTTCAACGACAGAGAAATAAAGCTAAATGCTCACTTAGTCATAAACATGAACGGTAGCGAAACAACGATAACGAATCCCGAAAACAAAGAAGTCAAAAGATTTACATTCGACTATTCGTATTTTTCGCATGACCCACAAGCACCCAACTTTGCTAATCAAACAACCGTCTACAACGATTTAGGGTATTTGCATGACATGACAGATGTAACCGTTACACAGAAAAAAGGTTCTTGAGAATGCTTGGGCAGGGTACAACTGTTGTCTGTTTGCGTATGGGCAGACGGGTGCCGGAAAAAGTTTCTCAATGGTAGGATATGGAGAGGAAACAGGTAATTACTAGAAAAACTATATTCTGACTCTTTATCAGGAATTATTCCTCGAGCATGTGAAGAGATATTCAAACGAATCTCAACCTTGGAAAGCGACTCATTAAAATTTAAAGTAGAAGCGAGTATGATGGAAATATACAACGAACAAGTACGAGACTTGTTTAATCCATCTAGTGCGGTACAAGGAGGATTAAAAGTTCGTGAAAATCCAAGTACAGGTCCCTATGTAGAGGACCTTTCAATACTCAGAGTGAACGATTATAAGTCGATAGCAGACCTGATGGACAAAGGTACCAAAGCGAGAACTGTGGTATGCATATTTTCTAGTATAATAACACTTTCAGGCATCAACAAACATGAACAACAACTCTAGTCGCGCTCACACCATATTCCAAATTATACTTACACAAACGATGATAGATAAAGCCAAAGGTGCTGCATCAGACAAAGTCAGTAAGATTTCACTTGTCGATTTGGCAGGGTCAGAAAAGTCAAAAGATACAGGCGCAACAGGTGATCGTCTGAAAGAAGGTTCTGCTATTAACAAGTCACTATCTGCACTAGGAAATGTTATCGCTGCTCTTGTACGGAAAGGCAAAGATGCCATAGAGGCAAAAGAAGCAAAACGGAAACCGAAAGATATTTTCATTCCATATCGCGATTCTGTACTCACATGGCTTATTAAAGAATCACTAGGAGGAAACGCACGTACCATTATGATTGCTGCTCTAAGTCCCGCCGATACAAACTATGCTGAAACATTATCAACTCTACAGTACGCCAATCGCGCAAAACAAATTCAAAACAAGGCTATTGTCAATGAAGATCCAAATGAAAAGATTATCAAGGAACTCAAAGCAGAAGTTGAGAAACTACGAAGACAATTGAGTGGTGCTCCTCCAGAGTTGGACTCTTCTGCACTTCAAGAGATGGAACGACTCAAGGAACAGTTACTAGAAAGTCAAAAAATCATTCAACAGATGCAAATGTCAGATGAAGAGAAGAATGAGAAGGATTCGAAAATTGCGCAGGAAAGAGATGCAATGTTGCGCAATGCAGGGTTAATAGGTACTCAAGAAGCAGGAGAAGTGCAAATCAACGCTCCGTACTTGACGAATTTGAACCCAGATCCTGTTATGAATGAGACACTTGTGTTTTACTTGAAGCAAGGTAAAACAACAGTCGGAAGAAGAACAAAAGATAGTAATCCAGACATTCCACTTGGAGGAGTTAAAATTCTTCCTCAACATTGCGTATTAGAAATCATTGAAAGTGGATTGACTACTATTGCTCCTGTGAACAAGGATGCAGTAGTGTTTGTAGATGGAAAGAGAATCACCATGTGTACGGAAATTACGCATTTTTCAAGAATTATTTTCGGATCGAATCATACGTTCAAGTTGGTAGATAAAGAAAGAGAAGCAAAAATGTCTTCCGAGGATAAGAAACATCGTATTCCACAAGAGTCAGTCGATTACTACTTTGCTCAACGAGAGTTGGCTGAGCAACAAGGCATCACTGATATCATCGACAGTAACGTCAACAAGGACCAAAAAGATGAAGAGTTGAACGAAAAGATGAAACAGTTGCAGGAACAAATTGAGAAAGAGAAAGAAGAAAAACAAAAAACACTTGAAGATCAAAAGAAGAGGCTCATGGCAGCCAAGAGAAAAATGGAGCAAGAATACAAAAAGAAAGAGCAAGAGTTGTTAGAATCTGCAACGCAAAAAGAAGCTAGTAAAGTGCAAGAGATGAAAGAACAGTTGGAAAAGAAACAACGTGAACAGGAGGAGCAGATTAAGAAACAAGCAAAGGAAATTGAAGAGAAGAAAGCTGCGTTAGAGGAAGAAGTACGAAAACAACGCGAGTTGGCTGTAAAGTTCGAAGCAAAGCAGTACCGTGACAAGCACAATCGATCTGAGCTAGAAGAGAAACTTGTCAAACTCATACCTATGGTTACAGAAGCAAATGCAATCGCAACTGAAATGGGTCGCTCAGTCACCATGGCAGTCAAGTTGATCGCTTATTTGTATGAAGATGACAATATCAGCGAAACAAGAACTGATATTGGTGTCAAAGTAACTGATGCAGAGTCCAATCGAAGTTATTTATGGAGTTATGAAAAGTTCCAAAATAGGTTCTACATTATACAAGAAAATTACAACAACTTTTGTTACAGTCGTGAAGAGAATCGAGAGTTTGTCATTGATAATGAAAGCGATCCACTGTGGGATCCTGATGAAGAACAATCACGTATCATAGGTATTAGTGTCTTGTATTTGGCACCTCTTACGCATATGGTTGATGCTATGAACTTGTGGACTCCTATAATTACAAACAAGGGAGAAGGCAATTGTGGAGAGTTACTAGTATCACTAGAACCATGCGAACGTGATGGTACACCTATCAAAGACCAATACGTTGCAGATCCAAACTCGTTAGTTGGAGAGCCACTTCATTTCAAGTTGACTATTGAAGCTGCTAGAGGAATTCCAAGTGATAAATCAACAGATGTTTATGTGAGATTCAAAATGCCTGTACTCAAGGAAACAGAGTTCACATCTACACCAAAGTCAACGAAACGAACAGTATGTCCTACTTTTTCGTTTTCAAAATTATATCATGTACCTATTGTCACAAAAGATTTTATCGAGTACATGACAACATCAGCAATCAAGTTTGAAATTATGGGAAGACCCACGGATCTATTACGGCCTACTTCTGCAGCATCGCGACCTGTCAGTCGTGCCAATGCAAATTCACTATCTGTTCAAGTGTCAGGATTGCATAGACGATCTGATACTAACAAGTTTGTGGCAACACCTATGAATATTCCTACAGATACAACGTATTCTGACTTGTTCCGTGAAGGTGAACAGATGGTGAATCGTATGGCTTTAGATAACCAATTCATGAGGAATCAAATGGCAGAATTGATGCAATCACGAGAGATTGAACACTCTCGTGTTGCTCACTTGGAAGATGAAAAAGATCAACTATCACGTGAGATACAAAAACTTCAACTCAAGTTGACTGCAACGGAACGCACTTTGGCAGAGCTGCCACCTGTAACGCCTAATGATACAGAGTCTGATCAAGTCAAACGAGCAACAGCGCAAATTGATAGCTTGAGTAAGATGCTCGAAGCAGAGAAGCACGAGAGTCGAAAACGAGTCGAAGAGTTGGAGCGTGCTAACTTGAAACGAGTCCAGGAAGCTGAGCGTTTATACAGAGAGAAGCAAGAGGAAGCTCATAAAGCTTTACTGCGTGTAAATGAGGTAGAGTCGGCTATGGAACAAGCAAAAGCTACCGGTATCATACAATCGCTCAATGTGTATCAGAGAAATATGTTAACACCATCAACACCACTTGTGGATGGAAATGCTGCCAAATACAATCCAACACTTTCGATTTCTCCTGCAGAGGAACTAGACACTAAACCTCTTGTTAAACTAGATGAAGAGGGTAACGTTATCGTGAAAGCAGAGGGATCACAAACATGTTCTGTACAGTAAATTATCACTTAAATTTATCAGGCGAATTAGTTTTTGGATTGTACACTACTTGCTTTGATGTTGCAGCTAATGATGAGCTGTACATCTGTCCAGGTGGAGTTGTTTTAAGTTTATCATCTTCTTTGGCAAATGAATCTAAAAGCCGTGATGGTGGCACATAGGTGCTGTATGAACTGCCTTTGAGCCCATGTAGACTATACGACCCTGCAACGTACGTTGGATCTATCGTTTTTCCTGACAGTGGATTTCTGTTGTTCGACATTTGGTTTGTTACATGCTCCAGAGCCAAGTTTGTTGTAGATAGACGTTCCTCTAGTTCTTTAGACTGCTCCTGTGTTTTTAGCAATTCTGTTTTTAGCGACAGTATCTCGCGATCGCGTTGTATAGATGTATTTGAGGCTTCAGAGAGCTGCGACTCAAGTCTCCGTATCCTACTCTCACGTTCATCAACGATCTTGTATTGTTCTTTGAGTTCTCTCTTCCTATCTTTACATTTACCCTGTAGTCGTTTCAGTTCTTCTACTTTCTTTTGTATGATTTGATTGCCTTTGAATAGATCATCTTGCAACTTTCTGTTCTTATCTTTTAGTTCTATTTTCTCTGTCTTGAGTGTCGAGACCATTTCATTTAGCGATATCTGTTGTTGCCGTTCCGAATCTACTCTTTCGTTCAGTTGTACGATCACTTGATTTTTATCGTTGATTTGTTGCTCCAGGAGAAGAATTTGAGTCTAATTGTTAGTTTTGATTTTGAAAACTTACTGATTGCTTGGCAATTGTCTTCTCATTCTCGAATTTTGTCGCATCTAATTCCTTGTTTGATGTCCTAGTTGTACCAATGTCTTCCATCAGCTGTTTTCGATCTTTTTCTAGCGAGTCTACACGTGCTATTAGATCAGAATTTTTATGCTCTAGTGTGGTGTTGTTTGATGTTAGCTGTTTGTTCTGCGTGGCTAGTTCTTCAATGCGTGCTCGTAGATCACGTATGTCAGTATTGCTAGTGCTTTCAAGAACGTTCTTCTCTAGACTATATTTTTCTTGAATTTCTCGTTCTCGTTTCAAATTTTCTTCTTTTAGTTTCAATATTGCTGCTGCATGTTCGTTTTGTAAATTATAATATTCTTGTTCAAACTTTTGTTCAATCGTTTGTTTGTTTTGTCGAAGTGCTTCTAGTTCACAGGAAGCATGCTCCATGCGTGATCTGGATTCGGCTTCTAAATAATCTAACTGAGAATCGGTTTTATGGTACAAATCCTAAACTTGTTAGTAATGAAAGATTTGTACTTTGTAGTGCTTCATTTCTTTTGCGAGGTGCTCTTTAATGGCACTGTCATTTCCGGCTTTCATTCGTAGCGTCAAAAGCGCTAGAGGCCGAAATCTGTGTGACATGTTTATGACAAAAGTGCCCTCTACACCTTTTATCATAAATGTTATTTTACATCTACGAAAGTTAGTCTCAATAGTGCACATACGATGGGTCTTCTGTTTTATCTTGCTCAATGCACTGTCTAACAAGTCCAGTTATTTCAGGTGCGAACCCACTAAAATCAACTTTTAACGAAAGCTCTGTTTGCAGACTTTTAAACTCTGCTTCTCCTACAAATAGTTAAATAGTGGTACAATGTTACCTATGTGAACGGTGTATAAAAAGAAAGGGTCTGCTTCGTCTGTTAGCTGTACGGTAATGATGTTAGGTTTTGGTGCAACGTCATATAACGGTGATCTTGGTGGCGACACAAATTCACGTGAAGATGAGGTTTGTTGCGTGTTTGCTGTACCACTTGTTATTGTTACTACTAGTTCTACACGTTTGCTCAAAACCTCTTCGCGCAATAGTGATACTGGAATGGTAGCTTTGAAAGGTAGACATGAGGCGTCTGAGCTGGACATAGGAACGTTGAATGTTTGATAGGCGGGAATTTAGTCAACGTGCAAGAATGCAAACACAGAGGAAGCACAACAACTCATTTGAGGTTTATAAGGGAGCCAAGAGCTTGTTTAGTCTTTGAGCAAGATTCGAACAAGCTCTAGTACTTGGTCATACAGGCCACTTATCAAAACAATTTTTAGTTTTTTGTTAAATACGTGGTTAATAGCATTAACTAATTAATTAACTAACTATTACCTTCTTGTTGATAACTATGAACAAGGATCAGCTACAGTGTATGTAAACAAAGAACAGTTACAATCAGGCAACCTGTTTGCGAACTAATGAACTACTTTGGTGACGTTCGCATCGCAAACTATGATGGTCACCAACCACAAGAGCTGTTTAAACTACTGCCCTTGCGAAAAAGAAAGGGTAGAAGACCATCGAACACACTGTATTTGGTTGGAAAGTGTGGTGTACAAAAAGTTACAGAGTTGTCAGGAAAGAACATAATTAGTGTAGCAGGTTGTAGAGCAGAGCGCACCTCATTTTTTCTTACTGGTACGATTTTAGTTTTGCTTACGCAAAGATGATGGCAAATTATATGCAAGTGGCGAACAATTGCGGTCGTTTGAAGAAAAAATTGACAGTGAGACCTTTACACAAGTTTTGCGAGACGTAAAAATAAGACAAATTGCCGCTTCTAATTGTTCATCAAGAGCAATGGTTCTAACAGACAACCATTTAATACGTATAGGACAGCAATGGGAGTTCGAGAGTGAAAAGAGTCCAAAACCTGGCTATATAACAAGCAATTACTTTGAAACACACGAAATTAAGAAAGTAGAAGTTGGAGGCGTCGGTAGCAACGATGTTTGTATGGTGTTACTGCATAACGGAGATTTGTATTCGTTAGGTCGTAACTGTACTTATAATGAACTTGGTAGGCCATCATTACCGTACGAAGCAGATTTCGGGTTGGTTGCTAGAAATGTTGCAGATGTGTTCGCAGGTGGTTGGCATACGCATTACATTTCTAGAACTGGAAGATTGTATGGTTTTGGATTTAATATTGATTATCGATGTGGTATTAGCATCACGAAAGATAGTATTGCTACTCCAGAACAAGTTGAAGATATGCGTGATCAAGACGTATTGATGGCTGCAAATGGATGTTTTTCTGCAATTCTAACGAGATCTGGAGATGTTTATACTGTTGGAAGTAGTTACGGTGGTGGAAAACAAAATTTTACGCGTGTACAAGGGTTGAATGATATCGTCAAGATATCAGCTGGTGTATACTCTGTGCTGGCACTAAATAGAAAAGGCAAACTGTTCAAGTATGGCTCTGTTTCAGATAGTGCTAATTGGGATACAGTGGCTGGTGAACTCTCAGTGTTGACTGATAAAGATATAGTGGATATTGGAGTAGCAGGACCCTACAACTTTGCAGTGATGACGTGGGAGTAAAAGTATTTCTAACAACGTGTTCAGCTTACACTTGACTTTGTTTTATTTCACTCAAGTGGTCCATTGCAATTATTTGCGAAATTAATTGGCAATACTGAGTAGATGATTCATGATCACGCGCAGGAGACGCTATTCCTGTTTGTCGATTTATCACCAATATGTGAGCGCAACTACTCCATACATGAGAAACATTTTGCATACTAAATTGTGCATGTACTCTTCTCCATGGTATTTGTTGCATATTCTTTAACATTTCGTAGTGAATCACTATCAAATTTTGTGAATCGGGAAAATGTTCTTTTAAGTCTGTCTTTTCATGTACAGGATCGTGAAACACGACTTCTGGTATGGAAAACAGGTCTGCATGAGATCTATTGAATCCACTATATTCGATCACTTTGTATGATGTTTTTCCATGCATTGGCACATCACCCATTGTATAAGACACAATCAATGAAGATGCATGAGGAACAATTCCATCAAAGTAGGTCGTCCCAGTCAACATTTTGTGCTTGAATCTTTCCAGAGCTTGTATATGACTTGAACCAGGTCTACTCATCCGTAAAAGTATTGGATCTTGTTCATCATCTGATAAATTCAACTCTTTTCCAGTTTTTCCTATCGCGTTATCTACTACAGTATTGAAACCAAATTGTACTGCTGATCCTAGAAAATGATCCGTGCATCTTCGTATTCCCAAATGCGGACTTGAAATGGAAGTATAAGAAACAGGAATGAGCATTTCTTGCAGCTGTTCATCTTCAAAAATGTTCTTGATGCATTCTCTTGCGATTAATCCACCAAATGAGTGGCCTAGAATCGAGAAATAAATCTTTTCGTCAGGTGTAAAGTATCTTGTTATAAATTCTTTTAGTTCTTCATACGCTCGTTGTCCGCATCGTTCTATCCCTTCTGTTGTTTTTATCAACTCGTTGGCACGAGAGTACAGAACATAAGTGTCGACGTGGTTTTTGAGTAGGTGCCGAAGATACTCTCCGTTATAATACAAATCGTCTGCGACTCCCAACAAACCGTGACAGGTGAATAATAAATGTTTTGTATTTTGTTTTTCTGTGGGTACGTTTTCGATAATCATGTCGTGAAAATGTTCAGATCTTTTGTCTAGTGTAACGGTACAGTCAATGTTTGCATTTGCAGATAACGAAACAGTGATTTTGCTGTCATCAAATTGGACATAGAGCGGAGCGTCTGCCATTCTCACTGTAGTCGATAATGGACGTTCAATATGCTCTTTTTCATTGTCAAAAGTAATAGTAACGCTTCCCGTGAAGATTGTGAGGCATGTAAAATTCACTTTGATGTACAGATGGTATATTCCAGCAGTTTTAGCATCGAATGTGATAGGAGTATCTTGTGTGAGCGGATTAGCGCTGAGTGTTTTGTACATTAGAGTGTTCTAAAATTATCTTACAAAGACACGTTTATTTTTTTCTTGAGAAACCAAAGCTTGTGTAGTTGACATCATCTGTAACTTCTTTCGCAAGTTTAGATTGCAAAAATGGTGGTACTACATCGTTAACATCAACCCGCAGTTTAGGATCAATTTCAACTTGTAAAACATGTACACCATTTCCATGATTTGGATCAGTGTACGAGTGTAGCTCCAAGTAGTTTTCCTTGTGCACAAAGGTACGAATGCGCTTGTTAATAGTCACCCGATCTGGATCTCGTTGCTCCATAAGTGTGACATACGTTCGAGCACTAATTGGTCGTGCACTAAGTACTTCTTGTTTTCCATCTTCTGATAATGTAGCCGTTTGAAGTATATAGTTGTACACTCCTGATTGTCCACGTTTGATCAAACGTTTAATTTCTCTTGGATTCGAATTCTTGAGGAACGATTGTTCAATCATAATTTCTTGGAACGATACAGTCTTGGGTAGTGAGCCAGTTATTGTTTCGAAATTGCCATTAAGTAAGAATCTACGTCTGTAGTTGATTGGTCTTGGGAAACCAATCTTGTGAGATACAACGTCAAGTACTCGTTGGATCTTTTCTTCAAAACCAGTACTATTGTCGATAATGTATACGTTGCTGTGTCCGAGATACGCATCTCTTAGACGAACATCTACGTTGGTCGCTTGTTGAACTGTCTCCGATCTTGCGACATTATTTTCCAATGTGTAGTACTTTTCTGCTCCAATTGCTGCAGTCACCAAATGAACGACACAATCGTATCTTGCATCACGAAGTTTTGGTTCTGTCATGCCTGTGTTGTCAAGCACTGCTTCCCATCTGTAAAGTGTTATTCACACAAGAATAGTACTTACGTTTGTTTGTCCAAATATGCTTTTGAGTCCATTACTCCTCTATCGCAGAGTAACACAGTTGGTTTGCCTGATGCTTGCGCTATATCAGCAAAACTGTCCTCTAGGGCAATTTGTGTTCTCATCAAGGAACGTTCCAAAGATATGACCTCATCCAAAGTCATTTTAGATCTATATTGTCAAATTAAGGCACGAGCTTTACCTGTTGAACGATACACCACCCATGATTAGCAAGGTTGCTGTTTCTGTGACGACAAATACTTGAAATCCTAACGACCGTAAACGCTCGCTTAATTTTGACATTGCCGATGATTTGCCTGTATATTAGATTTAACACAGTACTGATATACCTGCACATGGTCCACCAGTCAGAACTATTTTGTATATAGGTACTGATGCTTTATCTTTTTCTTCTGCATGAACTATTGGGAGCGTAAATGCGTCATCTTTGCGGTTTTTTTTCTTGGTCAAGTAGTAAACAAGCAATCCTCCGAATAGATATAAGGGTGCCATGAATAGTTTTCTGTACTTTTGTTCATTGTACGTGTTCTTCGTGTTAACAGTTGCTATTGTCCGTTTTTTAACAGTGTTCAGCCACCTATAACGCATGCCTGAGCGAAGTGCACTGCGTAGAAGCGACATCGATGTGAAAGTTGTTAAATTACAAAGAGCGATGAAGCTAGCAACAGAAAAGTTTCCAGATCAGATTCTTGTGATTGAAAAGTTACTGAGCTTGTGGTCATCTTGTTGTGCTATAATTTCCATTTCTTGTAAGAAAAAGAGCTGCTAATCGTAGCGAGCAGAATAGGTGCACTAGAATGGTGAACCTAGGCAGCATCATAAAGCGCATAAAGTCGGCTCTACCATGGAACAAAGTATCTATTACTCTAGCTTTTAACAAAATGGTAGATTCCATCGACACCTCGGAACATCAAAACGAATGATGACGAATACAACAAACAAAAACATCATAAGTTCTGTAAAAACAGTGGTACGTTGCAGAAAAAAGAAACTCATTGGAGCTAGTATCAACAGCCAAGTATAATTTAATCACGTTTCTTCCACTCAATTTATTCGAACAATTTCTGCGCGTGGCCAATATTTACTTTTTATTTATATCATGTTTGCAGTTGTTCTCCGGATTGAGTCCTACAGGACGTTGGGGTACAGCAATACCACTTCTATTTGTCATAATATTTCAAATGATAAAAGATGGGTTCGAAGATATGGTAAGTTTACTACTCTTTTGTAACAAGCACAAAGAAAAGGCACATAGCAGACAGACAAGTCAATAGATCAAAAGCGTACACTCTTAGGAATGGAGTTTTCGAGAAAATACTGTGGCAGGACGTAACGTACGTTTTTCGAGTGTAAACTAATAACTAGTGTTGGACAGATACTCAAAGTCGACCAAGATCAACCTTTTCCTGCTGATTTAGTTTGTATAAAAAGTAGCGAACCTGGTGGACTTTGTTACATTGAAACATCGCAACTCGATGGCGAAACAAATTTAAAAATACGGCGGTCGCTACCGGCAACAGCAAATATGGAGGAACCAGAAGAATTTGCAGAGCTACGAGTTTTAGTTACGTGTGAACAGCCGAATAATCAGTTGTACAAATTTATTGGAACGGTAACACTTGAAGATAACGCGGTGGTTCCAATAGAAAATGAAAACATTCTACTAAGAGGAGCTGTTCTCAAAAATACTGGTCATATTTATGGCATAGTCGTATACACAGGGAAACACACCAAACTAATGATGAATTCTGAAGATGCTCCTCACAAGCGAAGCAAAGTGGAATCAGTAACAAACTACGCAATCATTGGGTTATTTGGCCTCGAAATACTTGTTACTGTGTTGTGTGCCTGTGGAATAGGAATCTGGCAAACTGTAAATCCACACATGTGGTACCTACAGGCTAACGTACCAAGTGTAGTTCTAAGTTTACAAGGATTAGTAACATTTATTATTCTTTTCAATAATTTCATACCTATAAGGTTAGTGTTATTGCGATATTTTAACATTCTAGTTTGTATGTGAGTATGGAGTTTGTAAAAATGTTACAGGCTCGGTTACTGATCGATAAAGATTTAGACATGTACTACGCACCAGCAGATATGCCCTCATCATGTAAAACAAGTTCCCTCAATGAAGAGTTGGGTCAAATAGAGTACATTTTCTCAGACAAAACAGGAACTCTAACACAAAACGTTATGGAGTTTCTCAAATTCTCAGTCAATGGTATAGAATACGGCAGAGGAACAACAGAAATCGGAAGAGCTGCCGCCGCACGAAATGGAATCAAACTTGTTGACGATCGACCTGCTGATTGGAAATCAGATATACCAGGGTTTAATTTTTATGATGAAAGAATATTGAACAATCAATGGAGGAACGAAGCGACGTGTATAGGTATCAAACAGTTTTTCACACTACTTGCAGTGTGTCATACAGTCGTACCAGAACAAGACAAAAAAGATCCATCAAAATTAGTGTACCAAGCGGCATCCCCTGACGAAGGTGCTCTAGTTAGTGCGGCTGCTCATCTAGGTTTCAAGTTCGAAAGTCGAACGCCCACAACGTGTACAATAACTGCAGATGGCGTATCAGAAACGTATCATGTACTCAACGTGTTGGAATTTAACTCTACAAGAAAGCGTATGAGTGTGATCGTTAGAACACCCGATAAAAGAATTGTTCTCATGACAAAAGGTGCTGATAACGTGATCTACAAGCTAATGAAGCCAAGCAAGTATGCAGATAAAACGTTGGAAAACTTGAAAAAGTTTGCAGAAGATGGTTTGAGAACACTTGTTTGTGCACAAGTCGAGTTGGAAAAAGAAGCGTATATGAAATGGAACAAGGAAGTTTTCGAAAAGGCAAATACGAGTCTTGTCAATAAGGAAGATGCATTAGCAGATGCCGCAGAATTAATCGAAAGAGATTTGGATCTGGTCGGAGCAACTGCCATTGAGGATAAATTGCAAGATGGTGTACCTAATACCATTTCTGAACTTGCAAAAGCAGGTATCAAAATTTGGGTACTGACTGGAGATAAACAAGAAACTGCGATAAATATTGGATTCGCATGCGCGTTACTCGATAACGAAATGGGAATCATCGTACTCAACAATACACATAGAACAAAACTAAAAATGGATATTCGACAAAAATTAGAAATGGCAAAAAATGGAGAAATTAAAAACAAGACAGGTCTAGGAGTCATTATCGATGGTGCCAGTCTTGAACTCGTACTACAGAAACGTGAGAAAATCAAGAAACCAAAAGATCACTCTTTGGAACCAACAAAAGAAGAAAAAGAGCGAGAAAAAGATGTAGAGATTGATACAGATATAGAAGGCGAAGAAACACTTGCAGTGACGTTTCTAAAACTGTGTATGTTCTGCAAAAGCGTCGTTTGTTGTAGAGTTTCTCCACTACAAAAAGCACTTGTTGTGAGGATGGTAAAAGAGAATTTAAAAGGAGCAATTACGTTAGCTATCGGAGATGGCGCGAACGATGTTAGTATGATTCAAGCAGCGCATATTGGCGTTGGAATAAGTGGACAGGAAGGTTTACAAGCAGCACGTGCAGCCGATTACGCAATTGGACAGTTTCGATACCTAAAGAAACTATTACTCGTGCATGGTCGGTACAATTACAGAAGAATTGTTCGACTCATATGCTACAGTTTCTACAAGAATTTAACACTACAACTGTGTCAGTTCTGGTACGTATTTTTCAATGGATTCACTGGTACATCTGTTTATGATAGTTTGTTGCTCACATTGTTCAACATTATCTTTACATCATTGCCAATTGTCACATTTGCTCTCTTTGATCGCGATATCAGTGTAAAAGCATCGATGGAACTTCCTCAGTTGTTTATGCTCGGTCAGAACAGTCAATACTACAATATGAGAGTATTTGCCGGTTGGGTATTGAATAGCTTCTGGCACTCGCTTTGTGCCTTTTTCATTCCGATACTATCGATCATGGTTTCGACAGTGTACATGGGAATACCTGCAGATTTTATCAATCTCACCTATTTGGTATACACATCTGTGATAATCATCGTTTCACTCAAAGTCATGTTTGAATCTGCTTCTATGACACCGTTGCAGTACTTGAGTATTTTTGGTTCGATACTTGCATGGTTTGCCATTGCTATAGTGTATTCAGTTGCGTGGTTTGCAGTGAATTGGAGTAACTCACAATCAACTCCGTATATCGATCTAGGTACACAATTTGGAGGTGCCTTTTGGGAGTTTTATCACTCTGCAGGAAACGTGCTTTTTTGGTTGGTTGTGTTACTCACCTGCGTTGTTGCACTTTCTCGTGATTTCTTGTGGAAAGCAATTGTACACAATGTACGAATACGAGGCAGGTTTACAGCACCTTGGTTTAGACAACCATACCACGTGATACAAGATATGGAACGATGGAATTTGGAAATTTCCACAGAATCTGCGCAAATTAGAGTTCCAGAACTGTTCGAGTTGAAACCACCTACTAGAAAACTGCCAAAAGGTATCTATTTGAGTGGAACAGTAAGCGTCGAAGTAGAGTTAGAAGAAAATGTTACAAGAAAGGAAAGCATAGTCAAACCATTGCGCCTAGATCACACTGGATATAGGTACGTTTATTATCATAAAAGTTAACACAACTAGTTTCTCCCAAACAGAAGGTGGTCAAGTTGAAGCTATGACAAGTAGAACATCACGAAGACTATCAAGTAGAGATAGAGAAAAAATAAAATCACAACAAAGTACAGTCAACGAAGAAGATATCGACGTTCACAACCTAGGAGGTACGTCACCAACATTACTATAACCAGTAGACGACGATTCAGACATGTTTAGTTTAACATCAAATTAAATTTATTCAAATGGATCTCCCCAAACGCAACAATCATCTGGTTCAAATCTAGCATCGTGGAACAGCCCTAAATTGGAAGATTCTTGTTTTTCGAAACGACACCAGAAAATAATATCATAGTTTTGTAATAACGAGTAATCAGGTGTTCTTCTTATCCATTCGTAACTATCTAGTAACTTTCTAGTTAATATATCTAACGTGGAATGTGTAGTGAACATAAAGGCGACATATTTGGAACCTTGAATTTGCAGTTCTACGTTCTTTGGTGATGTGATTACATTTGTTGTAGGAGGATTGAACAAATATACCATTTGGTTCTCTCGGAAAATTGGTTGACGTTTAGATACAGGTAACGCATATTCTTGCACAATCAAACGTTGTTTGGTATCTAATCTCATTCCTAGTCGATCGATTAACGCAAGTACAAACGAGCCTTCTTTCTTTTTCGTGTTCCACTCTGCAACAACTTCACAAACAGATTTGAGGATCTGATCATCATTCATTTTGATCTTTTTTCGATAGTTATCCAAATTATCAAAGATATCAGCGTGACATAGTATCTTTGGTACACAAACGCCACATGGGTCCATTTCCAGAATCCATGGACCTACTTGTAGTGCAGGATAAACACTCAATTTGTATGGTTTTGTTTTAGACTTTTTAGCAGTTGGAGTAGCTACCATACCACTAAAGATTGGATTATTCGCCCACGTGTTTGCACTCTCGTTCTCTTCTTCTTCCAAATCAGGAATGTTTCGAATTGGATCTTCAAATAGCGCATCTGAAAGCGTTTCTGGTAGCATCAGTTGTGGTATTGTTGCACTTAGTCGTTTCTCGTGGAAAATCAGCCTAATAGGTAATTTGTCAAAATCTATAGTGTCTGATGCAGCGTTTAGTTTGTTGTCATTCTTTGTCCAATTATCGTTGAGACTAAACGGATTGAATATCACTTCTGTACCTTTTGTTGGTGGTTCTTGTTCATCTACGTGATATGTCATATTTTTTGCTACACTAGGTGTTCGTGTAACTGTGCCACTAGGGATTGTCTGGAGTATCGAAGAATGCACTATTTTTTCTTTCAAATCAGTCCACAGTGAGAAAAGTGTTGTCATGTATTCCATCGCGCTTTCAAATAAATATTTGTTGAGAAATAAGTTTTGAACAGAGTCTGCGTTGCCTAAATGCTCGTTAATGAATTCTTTTAAAATTTGCGATTGTATGTTTCTGTCTCGGTGTTCGACGCACCATATATAATTTGAGAATTCTTTGTTCACTTGTAGTAATATTCCAATCGTAAAACTATCACAAAACGATAAGATAGTATTGAATATATCTGCTGGTAGGAATAACTTTGGTTTTTGCGACTCGACAGTGTAGAAACTAACTCCATCCGGTACTGCCACATTGTTTGTTATGTTTTTAAGGTCGTCATCAGTGTTGTCTTGCGAGCAAGCTCTTGTGACGTTTGATCCCATTTGTAACGAGTTAGTTTGGCCAACCCGCAAAACATGAACATACCAGACATCATACAACATACTCTAGAATACATACCTCATGACGCACATATAATTGCGAAACTGTCACTTATATCCAGACAATGGCACGAACTAACTGCAACAGATAACGTTTGGAAGAACATCTTTCTTAGAAAGTACCCAATGGCAACAGGTGTTTTGAATCACAATTTTAAGTGGGCGTATGGTGAAATGGCTTACTACATGAAACATACAAAAAAGCCTATCACCAGTAAGGACATGAAATTCATAGTTATGGGCTCTACCGGGTGCGGTAAGTCTGCACTTACCGTGCAGTTAGTTGCTGGGGTATTTGTTGAGCGGTACGATCCTACAATGTGAGTTACTTGCGTACACTAACAATCTAGTGAAGATAGTTACAGAAAACAAATACCAGTTGATGATACACTTATTCTAATGGATATTTTGGATACTGTTGTAGACACAGACACCTCTATCGCTTTTAGTTCAATGGTGGATATTTGGATACAAACAATGGATGGTTTCTTAATGGTATGCTCTTTAACAGATTCAAAATCACTTGAGGTTGCAGATAACATACTAAAAAAAGTTTATAAAACACGTAATCTACCTTATGGCAGCATACCGGTAGTTCTTGCTGCAAACAAGTGTGATTTAGAGGTGGAGAGGACAGTTCAATGGGAAGATGTACGGACTT
>JAESGV010000521.1_pt1 | contig 17085 bp, 16 predicted proteins | sample 9269781 | NCBI WGS metagenome assembly JAESGV01 (sample SAMN15741586, study PRJNA653496) | algae metagenome | isolation source: Tildeniella torsiva UHER 1998/13D and co-occurring heterotrophs from... | place: Slovakia: Slovak Paradise National Park, Hrabusice, Kosice Region | collected 2000-01-01 | reverse complement strand
AACAAGAGTATGGAGATATCGGAGAAAAACTCGCGTTTACAGATTCGAAAAAGAAGAGCGCGTCACTAAGTGATAATGATGTACAATTACCACCCAATGTACTTGTTTCACACACTGCTACAGGACTCGAAATTATACACTTGTACACGGGTCGTATGATCACACAAATTAGTCCATTGTTACAAGATACTGTGTACGTAGACATGAACCACGATGGTGTTCTCGATGCTGTTTCTGCGTCATCATGTGCAGCGAGGATAGAATCTGGAACAGGTGTTACAAAACGTGGAGAAGAAGATATCCCATTGTTCTTAACACAGATTTGCAAACCACAATCTAGTATCAACTCTATTGCACAGTTCTCATTAGATATTCTGAACTCTGATGCTGTTTCAGAAGAAATTGACATGAACGATCCAACAATCGGTAATCCAGCAATAACCGTCGTCGACGTGATCGGTCCTCACAAACAACGTGATGCCATGTTCTTAGTAAGCAGTGGACTCATCACCTGTGTAAGTTTCAACAGTAAGAAACATCGATTTGCAACAAGATGGCAAGTAATGACGCCAAGTAGCTACGATAAAGAGTTGGAAACAGAAAGTAACGAACACTTCTTTGTAGAGCTTGTAGGGTTACGGCTACGACCAGAAGAAAAACACTCGTTCATGATTGCCGTTGGAGAAAAGTCAATGACTGTTCTAGATTTACATGGAACGATACAACAAGTTATACCACTTCAAAGTCCAATTGTAGCTCCTGTTATACTCCAAGATATCAACGGAGATGGTGTTTATGATGTACTGGTCACTACAAAACATGGTATTTATGGATATGTGACAAAACCACATACTGGAATAAGTGTATTGAGTTTCTTGGTCGTTATTGTAGTGTTGGTAATTGGTGTCATGTATTTGTCAACGTACATTGATTTGCAAGATCCATATTTTGTCAAGAAGAGCGAAATGTATCAAAAATAAATTATTTTTATAAAACACGACAATTGATTAACGCAGCAATCAAATCAAAGAAATTGTTAAATTTGTTGCAGGTTCTCTCCAAACAATTCACCAAGTGACCATCTATCATGAACACTTCCAATGGTACTTGTAATGGTACATCCAAGGCATGATTTACATACGTGGTGTGGAGCAAACACACAACATAAGCAGTAACAAAATGCACAGTACTGGATGTGTCTGCATCAAGTCTTTCGTCAACTTTTGACAATTGCTCTTCCAAGTAGCGGTACCACTCTGCATCAACCTTCTTTTTCAATACTTTTTTCTTCAAGTGTGGCACCCGTTGTGACGCTTGACAAAATGCAATCACACGCTTGATCTTGTCAACAATTTCATCACCATACAAGTGTTTTAAATACTTCATACAATACCGCGCAAAAACTATCTCTGTAACATGTATCATTAACTCTTGATCACTCTTTTCCTCATCATTCGGTACTTTCAAAATCTTAAAAAACAATTCTTTCATATCTTGTGTCGATTTGATCATTTCATCCTCAATCGGCTCTAAAATCACAAGCTCACCAAGAATTTCAGAAAAACGTTTTTTCAATTCCGTGTTAATTACCGCTTGATTATTTTGTTTTTTTCCAGACATGGCCAACATATCTTTTAATTGTAACCGATGTTTGGCTTCATCGGCAGTACATTGTACCGGAAATTTCACTAACATCATATCAGCATTTGGTTCATGTTTTTCTGGATCAACATCATGAGAGTGAATTTCCATTACAAAATGCACATGTGATTCCAACGGCTGATCAAACTTGTTCGGTATTTCCATTCCATGTTTGTTCATTAACCGCTCAACGAGTACACGATTAAAAACAAGTTGATAGACCATATGCCGAAGTGGTGAAAGCACCAACATGATGGTTGACTTGCGAGGTTCAACAACTGTTCCGAATTGGTAAAATTGCCGACGAATAATCGATAAAATTTCATTTGCAAAAGTGCCGTTTCTATCCAAGTACAATTTCTTGTAACACAGATCAGCTAGTGAGTTTTCTGCACGTTGGTCAACCGGTCGCGTTAGATCATACATTTGCCAAGCTTCTTCAAACTCTCGAATGAATCTGTGATATCCTTTCGTACTCATCATCGCTTTTGTAAACATGTTTACCGCAAATGTCTCATGTGTCGTGTCAATACATTCATCAGAAAATTGTAACGAATCGTGGACCATTAGGAACATTGCGGCAATGATTTGTTTTGACATAAATTTGAGTGATGTGACCAATTCTTCGTTTACCGAATCTTGCCGAAATTTATCCATCAAATACTGTTTCATGCGATCGTGTATAGATTTACAAGAAAAAAAATCATTACCAATAATGCAACTCAAATCGGGAAGTAACTAACACAGTTAGTTGGAAATAGTGCTTACCTTGTGATTGAGTTGTCTTTTGATCAAGTGTGGATATTCGTGTAATAATTGTTCCACTTGTGCCGAATAGGATTTTGAAAAATCGTATTTGTTGTATCGTACGGCAGTCACGTTGTTATTTGTAATTTCTAACGAAGACATTGGTATATACGCAGGTATATCAAAAATAAAATAATCTGTGTCGTTTGCCAGAACGGCATAATGTTGTTCTTTGGAACAAAATCGTGCCACTTCCAAATCGGCTTCGTATTCCATTTGATGAACAACGATTAGTCCGTTACTTTGTGCCGCACGTTGGTTTAAAAACGTTGCGTATAAGTATTTTGTTAATGATAACGACATGGTCTCGTATTCACCTGTTCGGTTAACAAAGATATCTTGAACGGCTCCACCATCGCATAGTGTTTCAATCATTTTTCTTTTTCGATTTTCACGTTGGAGTAACTCTGCTTCTTTACCTGGTTCGCTCATACCGTCTAAAAAGATGACAATACGAATGCCGAGTGTTTGGAAAATTGTGCATAGACGATCTAGTTCGTCAATTAATAGTTGTTGGTTGTATCCGTAAATGTACGAGGCTGGACCTGCCTGTTTTAGTGCGTAATGGAGAAAACTTCCACCATCAACAACTAGCGTGATATTTTTTCCGTGTTGTTCTTTGTATTCGGTGCTGATTCGTGCGAAATCGATTGGTGTACCCCAAGCACCCTCTTGTTGTCGTACAAGTGCGTCTAAACCTTTCACACCCATGATGCAATATCGAGTTTGCAAAGTTTATTTGTTTCTGCAAATTTCTTCTGTTTTGTTACAGTTACTCTTGTGATAAGTATGCCAATCTTCCACCTGGCATTTGGAAGAACAATAATAAATACCCAAACATTTGGAGAATTTTGATGTTTCATGCCTTTTATGCGAAAGTTACAATTGGCGCACCACTTGGCAAAATTCACCTCAATTTCTTTGTATTCGCTTTTGTCTTCCACCGAGTTAACCACGCTAAAATTTTGATCTTTGGTCCATTATGCCTGCAGATTTTAACAATTTTATGATTTGGTTCATATTGACACTAAATTCGTCCATCATGGCCTTCATGAAAACGTTCATTGGTAATGGCTTTTTCAACATTTCTGTAGGGTTTTGCGTTCTCTTAATTTGCTGTACTACAGCAACATAAGAGAACACGCCAACTTGATGCACCCGCGGTCGTTTCCACTGTACAAGTGAATCAAAAAGTAGATATTCATGAACTGCATGTATGAGTGGAGTACCCATGATTCATTACCAACAGTACCCTTGTTAATTCGAACAAAACAATTCTTTTGTAAAACGACAAAACTCGTCTCTTCTGCATCGCAACTGTTGAAATGGGTAATAAACAATCGACAAGAACAGTAGCTGTTATAGGAGCAGACAGCGTTGGAAAATCAACAATCGTTTCGGCTCTAAACGAGAATCGAGTTGTTTCTTTTAAGAAACATCCAACTTTGTACGTCGAAGCGAATATTAGAGGAAAACCTATAGTACGCCTCAGAGCCAACGCATTAATTTTAGTGATACATTCAGACCAGTCAGATGGCGACTTAACTCAACAACAGAAATTAATATTCGAAATTCTTGAGCAAGATGAGACATTACCAGTTCTTTTATATGCGAATTTTCAGGACCTACCAAACGCGAAATCTGTAGCGCATATATGCGATAAACTCAGGTTACATGGTCTGGGAAACAGACAATGGTACATACAAGCATGTTGCGCTACTTCAAGAGAAGGTGTCTATGAGGGTCTGGATTGGTTACATTATAGTATCAATAATACAAAGGCACCAGCAACAAACACCATAAAAATAGGAACAGATTACCAGTGTGGAGTGAGACGTATGCAAGGATTTACAGATTGTTACATTATAACGATCGTGGATGAAGAACTATGAAACCTCTGAGTTCTTGTTGGCTAGAGCCATGCATTGTAATTTTAGCCAACTAGGCTACCAAACATTGCAACATGAAGACTTGAAGGTTTCGCAGACTGGAGTTGTTTTCAGAGGCTTTAAGAATTATAATCGCTACATGTGTTCGCATTACTACGAACGACATACATTGATTTCGTAACGTACACATATAATGTTTTTATTCGTCGCTACCTATAGGATACTGTGGACCACTAGCATTGATTTAACACATTATGGTTATTTGGTATTTAACTTACACAACTGTCATGGTTAACCACTCTTTAACACTAAACCATAATCTTACATAAAAATTTTATTACATACATACGACAACTTTTGCAACAATATCAGTACCCAGAGGTACAATGAATAACATTATTTCGTTATCTGACGTCGACATCATTGTCCCCAAGCAACAACCCACTACAGAGCTTGAAATACTGGATAAGCTCATTAAAGGCACAATAATCACTGGCTGTGCGGCGTCATGTGCATACGCCTGCTACTTCTACCTTCCAGTCATCGCGTTCCAGGCTGGTTATCATGGTAGTCTACTTGTATCGAGCTACTTGGATCCAAACGCTTCATCATTGACATACTACATGGTCATTCTTCCCAAGGCAGTACACATTGGTACGTACTGCTATTCGTCGCCTGCAGTAGCATCTGCAGTGCAAACAATTTCAACAGTTACTGGTGCAGCAATTGTATGAGTTGATCAAAAAGGTAATACAGAAACCAAGTATCATTAAAACAGACGATTGAAAGAGTCTGTCAAGCTGTAACGAACTTCATGTATAGAATATCGTATACAAGTACAGTAACTGCCTGATGTTAAGGCGAATGTAATAAAAATTAATTATTGCTTGAAATGGTTTATTTCACTCGAGAGGCCACGTGGAAACAGCAATGCCCAAGGGAGCAGATGTTTTGACCGAATAGGTCAAAACATCGATATGCGAAGCGTGCTCCTGAGGGCATTGCTGTTTTTCGTATGGCTGCGAGAGATGAACGTAGCTTTATCGGCCGATGCATAATAATGGGAATTAAAACGTGTTCTTGTTCCTTGTTTGTTTGGCTGTTTATAGATCTATTGATCTTTACGTGTTGTAAAGCAATCTGTTACAGTTATCTATCACCAAAATAAAATAGAAACAAGGAATAGATAGCTTGTAAATAAATTCCAAGGTCTTCTTTTGTGCTCTCTGGAATTATGTCTCATGATGCGATGCCTCTAATTTAAGACACATTTAAGTTGGAATTTCAAGTATGAGGCAAAATTAAACCATATTATTTGAAAATGTTTATAGATTGTGATAGATTGCTTTATTTACTCTGTTCTTCTTACTCAAGGTTCTTAGAACTATGAAGTAGCAGGAACAAAAAATTTAAGGTTTGTCTTCAAAATTTGCTCTCTCAAGTCTGAATTAGATGAGATTTTCTGCTCTCTTTTCCACTCCCGGCCGGGAGCAGAAAATGGCGTTATGAAAGAAGCCTTTAGATAAGATTTGGTAGACAGAAAAGCTGAAGACGCCAAAAAGTTGTATTTATTAGCAGAATGATAGCTTATTTCTTAGCTATGATTACGCTATCTGGCGCTCTCTATATCCACTTTTTCTGTTCCCTGCACGCCTCTTAACGAAAAGTTGCGGTACTGGGCCGCCTATTACTTTTCGTGCGTAGAATCCGCTGAGGCTGATAAATTGTAATTTTATCTCTTCTACAAGGCAGAAGCTTTGAATGAGCAATAAGCACAGCAGGCCTATACTCATACTAGTCGTAGGAGCAAATAGCGTCGGCAAAACTACAATCATTTCTAAACTAACAGAACAAAACAACTTTAAAAATGTAACAATGCGATACATAGAAGCAACGCTGCATAGTATACACCCAATACGGTTCGCACCAAACGCATTGATTTTCGTGGTAAATTCTGTGAGTTCCGAGAGTACATTCAGCAAGCAAAAAAATCAATTATTCAAAATACTTTCCCAAGATGCTACACTACCTCTATTAGTTATCGCTACTTTTCAAGACCATCCACATGCCCATTCTATTGCAAAAATTACTGAAATGCTCGATCTTTCAAGTTTGAGGAATCGATGGTTGTATATTCAACAAAGTTGCGCCATAACAAGTGATGGTGTGTATGAATCTTTAGATTGGCTCTTGTACTGTTTAAAAGAGCACAAAGAACGAGTTTGTGGCGAAATACTAATCGTAAAACCACACATCAACATAACGCGAACTGCTGTATTTATCGATTGCACCATCATAACATTGGAAATGTAAATTACCAAATCGCTATATCTGCTCTGTGCTGTCCGAACGGACCTTCAATATTATACACTTGCCGCATACTGGCTACATCATACACCCTTACATTTTCGTCTTCATAATACACTACTAGTGATCCTTTACTAACAAACGGCTTGTATGTCGTTGATGCAGGACAAAATGCTGCTTTTTCTTCCAGTTTTTTGGTCTCCATGTTGTAGATAGAACAGTAAAAATTTTCATTTTTGTCAGGGTCTTCAAATACCAAAGCGATTTTGTGGTCAATTATCTTGGTTGAGTAAGCATCACCGTCAGTAATCGGCATGAGTTTTGTTGTTGTTTCTGTGCGCGGATCTAGTACTACTAGATTTCCGTCTTCTACAAAGTATATGCCTCCTATAGAGTAGTTTACAGAAATTGGCTTCGCTGTTAGTGTTTTTAGGCACTCGAACGGCGAAATGCTCCACAGTGATAAAGCATTCTCATATGCGCATAAGATAAATTGGTTATCATGCATGAAGCACATTTCTACTGCGTACTCTTGAGGAACCGATATGTATTCATCAGTCAATGTGTCCCATTTTCCGATAGACGTTAGTGAGTATAGGAGTACACTATTACGACGTGCCTCCAGTCCCCTAACATGCGTTTTACCAATGTCTTTGGTCTTTGTGAATTTACGGTAACTAATATTGTACACTTTTAGTTCTGTGTGTGCATCTTCTATAACGGCAAATACAAGTTCGTGTTCTGAGAGAAAGACCATTGCACATATCGCAGTTATCGTTATTGAGCACCTGGACATGTTCGAGAGATCGTAAATATGGACACTGTCTGAAGCACAACACGCAATTAAAGTTCTCTGTCGGCCGCTCGTTTTGTTCTTCAGCATTGAGAACATATCTGTGCTTGTGTACGGTACAACTGGCACTTCACTGTTGGCTCTAATATCAACAGTTTCATGTGGCGAGTGATATTTCATTCTGTTTGCGTGACATTTAACGATTGTAACGCTAGTACTGTCAAGGATGCACAATATTTGACAAAACTGCAGCTAAATTTGTCAAAGGATTTCCAGTTTAATGTTTCATAATACTTTCTAAAAACTTATCCATCATTTCTTCTCCAAATTCTGGTTCGGCCAACGTCATTGCGAACACAGTAGACTTATTCTGTACAACTACTACAATCTGTCCTCCAGTACGCTTACCTAACTGCTTGGCAACGCTTTCATGCAAATATTCCGGTCCTCGTTCATTACCATCCAACTTTAATTCGGATAGAGTCACAAGCACCATCTTTGGAGGCGCAAAACGCATATCAATATACGTCACCGCTTCAGCTTTACTTTTTTCACTGGTTGCGTACAACGTATTGATCTCTGCTACGTGAGAAAAGACATACTCTTTCGAAGCAGTGCGATCAATATCACGTTCCTTGGAACTTACTTGTAAACTGTCATCTCCTTTCAGTGACGCACAAATCTTTTTATGTTCAGACCAGTCCTTCTTTTGGCAATCTACACTGCAGTAGCGCACGCTCTTGCATGCAGAACATCGCTTACTTTCTGTGGTATATCGTTTACAAAAGTTACACATTGGCGCCGTTGGTTCTTCTTGCTTTGTTCCAAGTTTAAATCGCTTGATCGCTTGTTGAGCAACTTCTTTTGTCTCTCTGTGTCTACTCTGCAACAATGGAGATAAAATCTCTTCTACGTTCAGCCTTGCTCACACGTCTCTAAGATGGTAACCATTTATAACAAAAATAAACGTCAACATCTCGACTGCAAGCGTTCTAGCGTCATAGTTGTCCGATTTTGCATGTTTTGCCAACATTTTCACCAGTTTGGCGTTTATGACTCGTTTAGCAAATGATAGCGACTCGTCTTGTCTCATCATCAGCCCTAAGGATGACAAGGTAGTCGTATTACCTTTTATCATCAAACTCGTAAGCCAATCAACAAATTCTTGACCCAAAAATCGTTTATACATTTCTGGGTTGCTAACAAGCATGTACTGCGCCAAGTACGGAAGATCTTCTGGGTATTGTAGAGAACCACGCAGGCAATCATTAATAAAAAAGTCTGTAAACTCTTGTGAAGATTTGCTCAACTGTAGTTGACCAACTTGATCAAAACACAAACAGTAGATTGCTTTTCTTGCCAATGATCTACTAAGATTTGAGAACGATTCTGGATGTGTATAAACTTCAACCATTCGATTCCAAATGGTTTGGTTGCCTGCCACTCTTGACGCAGCTACCGCATCATCACCCACATTGACAAGTAGCGTTAGAATCGGATCTAACAAGTGAATGTCTTTTGTTTGTACACTAGTATCTAGCAACCGAGCAATCGTGTTCAAACATGCATCTTCGGTACAACGCTGCCTCATTGGTGGATAATTGTAATCAGCGGTGATATTAGCTAACGCAACAATAATGTTTTCCATTAAAAACATATCGTGTAACGGTAAACTCATCAAAGTGGCTATTAATGTATCAATCCATCCTTGCTGTATCATAGTAGGTGCAGGAATAGCGTATGAACCAACGGCGACACATAACGATAGTAATGCGAGCACGTCCCCTTTTTTGATGCTTTCTATTACTGTATGGAGTGGGTAACGTTTTCCAACAATGAATTTTGCAAACCTTTCAAAACCGACTATGTTGTTAGTGTGTAGTTGACAAACATACGAGATTTGTGTTCTTGTGCGTACTCAGTGATATCGCGCGCTCGTGAAAGTAGTTTTGCTGAGGATTCGCCTTTCTCTGATGCGTTTATGCCCTTCTTGATAGCTTCTTTCGCTTTGGCGTAATCGTGTAAGCACAAGTATGCATTCACTACGCGCAAATAGCCTTTAGTCCAATTTGGTTTTAATGAGGTACTTTTTAGTGCATCTTCGAGTGCGCCATTATAGTCATGTATTATGAGACGTACTGCGCTTCGGTTACTGTACAGGATGTAGTCTACTTCGTTTTGATTTTCGATATTACCAAGTAGATCTAGCGCGGTGGTGTAATGGTGAATTGCCTTCTTGTAGTTTTTCTTCTTTAGAGCATCGTTGCCCTTTTCTTTCTCTTCATTGACTCGGTTCATGAACCGAGTTGTGTGCGGTTTTCGCAGTTGTTCCGTGTTTACAATCTTATGAAACAGTATGCCAATAAGACTTTTATGAAACTACAAGTTCAAAGAACAAATACAAAACTTGTCGCAACTTTTTGTAATTTAAAACAACTCGAATGTCAAACAATGTACGCTACCTCTTTGGAATGATGCACAGAACAAGTGGGCGAAATAATTTCGAAAGCACAGAACAAATGAAAGAGGAGGCAAATACGCACCCTAAAATAATGCCGGATAAAAGCCCAAAAAATGAACAACCACCTGACATATCTCAAACTGGTACGTTACATGCTAGTGGCGGGAGAGCAGATTTTCAGAATAAAAAATAATATTTATGAAACTATCAAAAATTGATATTGTTCAAAAGTAATCTAGACAATCAAACTATCAACAACATTGCATTTATAAATAATCTTTTACAAGTTCTTCGCTCTTTACCCACAACTCGTGCGCAAGTTCATCACTCTCACCAGTTCTGCTGGTAGGAGTAAGCTTACAATCCACATAATACCCACCTGGAACAACATCAGGTGCTACACAACAGTACAATTGTGTTTGAACTCCTTGCTCAACATTTTTTCCAACCATCCACACTGTAGCAGGATAAAATAGTGTCAACATCCAATGCGAATTTCTAACAAATCCTGTATGAACGACTCCTGGATTCACAGTCACAACTGTAGCACGATCACCAAATTGTTTTTGCAATTCTCGCGCAAAGAGCACGTTACATAGCTTTGAGTGAGAATATAAGTTGTGTTCGAAACCACGATTTTTCATTGGCGTTTTTACTTCATCTAACCACAACTCGGAAATATTTTGATGTAAAAATGATGATAAAACGACTACACGTCCATTTGATTCGATAATTTTATCGAAGAGTAGGCGTGTGAGTAAATAGTGTGATAAATGGTTTGTTTGAAAATTAATTTCTATTCCGTCTTTTGTGAGTGCTCCTGGGATTTGTATTCCCGCGTTATTTACCAGTAAATTCAATGGTAGATTTTTCTTTTTAAATTGTTCTGCAAACTGTACGACACTAGAAAAGTCGCACAAATCCAAGCGAATAAACTCCAAGGAACCAGTTGCATCCTTGTTTTCGTTTTGCAATGTTTCGATTGCATTTTTTGCTTTAGTTTCGTCACGACACGCAAGTATTACATGCGCTCCCAACTTGAAAAGCGATTTTGTAGTTTCTAATCCCAGACCAAGGTTGGCACCAGTAATGATAGCCACTTTGTTCGCGAGTAATTTATCATTATCCAAGTACTCACTTGGACAAACACCAGGTTTGAAATAGTTGAAGCGGTGAAGCATGTTTTGTTTGGGAAGCAGGTTGTCTTCAGCGATGTCACTCGCTGTCAACAACGAGTTTATTCAGAGTCTTCACTGGATTGTTCTTCAGATGAGACATTGTCGGTATCTCTTCCTCGCTTGACGAGTTCTGTTCTAAACTTTTGCATGCTGATTTGATTTGGTGGTCGCAAATTCTTCTTCTTTGGTCTTATGTTTCTTTTTCGCATGTTTATAAACCCTAGATGTTAGCTTAATAACGGTACATACAATTTGTGACTTGCTTCATAGTAAGCCCTGTCAAGTCGCATAAATCTTCTTTCTCGTCTGTAGATGGGTACGGATTGGCTTTGTGCTTTGCTACCCAAGCTTTGAGTGTACTAGCTTCTTTAGGACCTAGCTTTTTAGTAGCTTTTTCTTTAGGGTCTCTGGCGTATCGAACAACAACTGGTTGTGGCGCATCGTACAAACGGATTTGTTGTATATCTGAGGTCGTGTCGTTCAATACTTTATCGAGATCTGATATCAGCTGTTCGTGATTGTGTGCCATTGTGTTTGTTAATAGTTTGAGTTAGAAATAACCTTGGCAGGCAGTGATGGATCAACTAAGTGTATAGCTAAAAATAACGAAACCACAACAGGTAGGTGCTGCAATCACTATCTGAAACCCTTCATGCTCTTAGTGCTCAGCATATGTCCAGAATTACTTGTAATCTTTGGACAACTTGCACCAGGTTCAAATTCTTTCACAAATGGACCCACTTCTACTCGTGAGAGAAACTGCACAGTACGTCACCGACAACGCGAAACACGTCACTATCAACGACAACGCACTACTCAAAATAACAGAGTCGCTAGCAAAAGACGTTTGGGATCGTTTATCTCGTGTGAATGAAGAAAAATCAAATGCAAATATCGAACAAGCAGTATCATCGGACGGTTTTGTAGAAAGTTTATTCGTCGAATGGGATAATGAAAAGGCTCACTTTAGAGATTTAAACGATCATGATACTACTGCACAATACATTCTCGTGTTGAGCGCATTAAACTTTTGTTTCTGGCCAGGTGTCAAGAATGAACCATCACAAACAGAAACAGAAGCGTATGAATACTGTCAATTAGCAAGCGCACTACGAGACGTACTTTTAGAAGACAGAAACGCATTCAACGCTCAAAATTTGTCTACATGCTCAGAAAAAACTCTGTTAAAATGGTTCAAGTGTATTATACCACAAGCACCAGAACGAGCACGGTTAATACGTGAAATTGGAATTAATTTACAACTACACTTTAATGGAAAAGCATCCAAGTTGATCTCGTCGGCAAATAACAGTGTTGTGAAATTAGTTTCACTCATCACTGCATTTTTCCCAGGATTCCGTGATCATGCAATTTACAATGGTACACAAGTGTTCCTATACAAACGCGCGCAAATCTTTTGTGCCGATATTTGGGGATGTTTCAATCATCAAGGATTGGGACAGTTCGATGACTTACACAAGTTGACCATGTTTGCCGATTACAGAGTACCACAAATCTTGCGTCATTACGGCGTGTTAGAATATTCTGCGCGATTGAGCAAAAAAATTGATCATTATGAAACATTAGCATCAGGAAGTGAAGAAGAAGTTGAAATTAGAGCAGCGACGATACAAGTTGTCGAAAAGATGAGAAATTTACTAGAAAAGGGACATCGAATTCGGTGCAAGAGTGTAGAGATTGATTGGTTGTTGTGGCAGAAGGGTGAAGAGCAAAGAAATGAGATTCTACCACATCACAGAACACTAACGATTTACTATTAAATATTCAATGTTGCTTTACGTTCGAAGTACAATCTTAGTTTTATAAAAATTAATTTCATAAATTAGGTTATTGTTTTTCATAACGAAATATTTTATTGTACATTCAAGTTGGTATCTACCTTTGGTCCAACGTTTAAAAACTTTTTCATTTTGAATGGTTGATGACTATCATCTGGTTCAGGTGTTCCCTGTTGTGAATGTCTTGTAGGAGAAACGCTCAAGTTGAAATTGTGTTGCATCTTCGCTTTGCGAGTATTGTCTTGGGTCTTTAGCGATTCGAAAATTACATTTTGTTCTTTTACCCACTCATCTTCGTACCGACTCTCTACTAACTCCTTAATATCTTCGTTATACTTTGTTTTGATTCCGTATGTATGTTCTGGGTTCGCATGCGATGGAAGAGGATTCGCTTTTTCTGCTACGTGTTTCTTCCCAGTTTCTCGTCTAGCGTCATGAGTCTTTCGGTACTCATTTACTTGCTGAGGTGTGAGTGCCTTGTCTTTGACGCTCATTTTATTTAGCTTTAGAAAATCACGTCCAGGAACAGAATCTGGATTTGGTGTATGCTCTTTCCACGTTAAAATAACTTTCCCAGCACCTTCTTTGTCTGGAACATTCTTGACACCAAATGAATGTTCTGGATCCTTTGGTAAATCGTATGTAGTACGTTTAGAATGACCGATTTCGTTTTTAGCTAGTAACGGATTCTCATTATACTTGCGTTTATCTTTGAGGACGAAACGAGTAGCTTCAAGGTCTGTCATGATTCTGTAAACTTTTTTTGCGCTGAAAACACTTCGTTACAAGTTGTAACCACTACAGACGTCATCAACTACAGTTGATTGACATAGCTATGTTTTTTTTCTATGACAAATGCAAGTAAAGCTTTGTAGCTAGATACCTCTTTCGTTGTTACTATTCATTCACATGTATGCTCCCGCTACAGTCAACTCTCACAAAGATCTACAAGACATCTTCAAATAAACATGAGTACATCTCAAAGGACGCATAACGGAGGTCTTTACTGCTCTGAAGGTTCTACGCACGTTAGTAGACCATCTGTACGTGTTGCACAGCCACCTGGAGGAGGACAAACAGGTGGATGGATGAACGGATATTCCGATGATCAAAAATCCGTGGAGAAACCTGTATCCAGAGAACAAAGTAGACAACAAGAACCTGTCGAAACTAATGAACGAATCGAGCTTTTCGCTAGCGCAAGACCAAGCACCACCTCCGAAACAAGAATACAACGCACTATATTGTACCGAAGGCAATCAAGTTCGTAATAGACCATCAGTTCGTGTCCATGGAGAAAAGTCAAGAGGATATAACATTTTACACCCAAATTAATCACAACTGAGGAAGTTTGATTAAACCTATTAGTTCATGTTTCATGAGATACGAATCTTTGTTTGCATTTGGTCTTGGTTGAGCAGTACAACATGTCAAACAATCCAACATGTCGTGAAGAGGTCCACAGTTGGTACTCGCAGTTGAAAGAGGACCCGAACAACGAAAAAGCATTTTGGAAGCTCCGATGCTATTTAAACTTTTGTTTGAAGAACGAGAAGAGCACGAAAATTGTATTCAAAGAGTGTTGCAAAAATAACGAAAAGAACATTGAGAAACGATTAGCCGTAGAAGGTTGGATGACCAAAAACAAGCAACAAATTTTAAAAGAAGCGAAAGAGTACCTCGATCAGTAAACGTTTTCAATACGCATTATACGTGGACTATCTATATTTGCCGCGATTCCGTTACCATCACGTTGCACTACCTCAATCTATCGAATTTGTTAATAGCAAATAATATATAGCTTTTGTGAAATGAATTTGAGTCACACAAGATATGGGATGCGAACATGAACCAGAGACAACGGTATCGTTCCATATTTCACAACAATAACGGTACTTGATATCTGCCAACTATGAGCATATCAATATCGTTGTGTGGCATTGAAGAGACATCTACTCTCTACTGTTAGCTAGAAAGGTGCGAAAGAAAATGTACACTGAAGCGTTACTAAGATATCCGCAGTTACAATTGGTGATCGTTATTCGGACGGCTTTAGAGTTATGGTAGGGTTACTGGCGTATGGATCCAGGGTAAGATCAATTGCAAAATATCCCACAGAAGAACAATACGCAGAACTGAAAGAACGATTTGGCGATAGCCTAGAATGCAACTAGTTGTACGAACATTGATAAATGTACCGGCGCTTCCAATAAACAAAGATACTGTGGTCCCCTTCATGCCTCCAACTTCGTACATTGGTTACTTGGTTGCTGAACTTCAATGCGAGCTATGAACTTTGGGAGAGTATAGTGTCCAGTATCCAATATACACTTTGAAAGAGTTTGAGATTGCGTAGTCGACATATGAAAAACAGCTACGAGGAGTACTATCAACTTACAAAGAATATGGAACATGTACAGTTGTACAAGTGGCTCAACGAATATGGTATGTTTGTAGGACAAGTTTCATGTTATCATAAATTACTGGGTTGTTCTTTGATTTCAAAATTTGACTGGAGGTCATTGCTCAGATTATCTGAAAAATAGATTAAAATTTTATAATTACATCAACTCCATAGTGATCAGAAGCTTGTCGCTTCGCGTCGTGTATCTTCACAACTTTGAAACTTGTTTCTAAATTCTTATTTACAAACACATGATCAATGCAAATTGATTTGCACTCTTGTGTAATTGGATATTTGTTAATATCCTCTCCGTATACGTTTTTAAACTCTGTACCGACAATCTCCACAAGATGCGTGTACTCTTTTGTTCCACTTGCAATGTTAAAATCACCAGTGATAATGAACAAGTCATTGTCGTTCCATACTGATTGTACTGCATTTACGAGTTGTTTAACTTGACTCGCTCTAGCGTGTTTGTCATGAGCGTCTAAATGACAAGTAAAGACGTGAATAGTTTTGTTATCTTTTTTGATTTTTGCGTACAAGTATCCTTTGCTCACTAGATAGTAATCGGTCCAACTTCCAGTTTCAAAAATTACATTTCTCTGTTCTAAAATTTCGTGTTTTGAAACGGTGAGCAAGCCACTGTCTTGTCTCAGCGGTTTTGGAGGTATGGATGCAGCAATATAAAGTAGCCATTTTCTTTTGACTTTGATGTCATTTTATCGTGTGGAGAATTATCGTGGTACCATAGTGTTGTATTACCGAAACGAAAAACTTCTTGGAATGTAACGATATCGTATGAATTATCTAGTGCAGAGAATAGCAAGTCTATGCGTTCTAATTTATCTGGTCGCTCACCTTTGAACGCATTGTTTGATAACCACATGTTGTGAGTTAATAGACGAAGTGTTGACATTGCTTTAGTTGTCAAATGCAACCTTCGAAAACGAACACCTTTTGCCTCACCACACATACATTTGCAGGCATAACTTGGAACAGCGCACAGTCCGCTATCTCTATTACGGCTCTAACGACCAGTAGTTAGCCAAGCTGTACACTAACGATCATCTTCTCGTGTTGTAGCACGTTTGATTTCACCAGCTAGAAGCTAGCTTTACCTAGCAGAGCAAAAGCTAACGAACAAGGCCGCTATCTATGACCCAATTAACAGAATTAAAATCACTTAACGGCTATTTTTATTGTAATCTTTGACACGTCAGTACAAAAAGCGAACTTTCATAACGTTCATGCTTGATTCTACTTTCACAAACTAAGTCAAGTCGGGTCTATGACAATGTACACACTCACACCATCATCGCCAAGTACCGATGAAAACACGAATCCCTTCTACCTTTCGCTAAGGCGCAAAGATGATGAAAAACTTGCCCTAATAGAACAACAATACGAGCCATCGTCACCCGCAGATGGTTCTACGTATAATTTTGATCTTTTACGGACAGTAAGAATGCATTTTCACTTTTTCACTATTTTCTAGATCAACCAAAAATGCCAAGTGCAAACTAGGCGTGTAGAAAATGTATGTAAATATAATACCGACGAACGATACAATAAGGAGAATCATTCCCCTTTCAAAATACCAACAAAACCTGTTATACCCAATACCTGTCGCATAAATGAACTCAAAGAACACGTTTCCTCTGCGAGTGTTGGAATCGTTCATGTATCACCACCCATTCGAGGGCTATGCCGCGGGGCCAGGTCTTTGGATGAACATGTATTATTTGGCGAGGATAACTTCTCGTCATCAGGGTGCACTGTTAGTCGCCTACTCTTTTAAATACT
>JAESGV010000520.1_pt1 | contig 17087 bp, 15 predicted proteins | sample 9269781 | NCBI WGS metagenome assembly JAESGV01 (sample SAMN15741586, study PRJNA653496) | algae metagenome | isolation source: Tildeniella torsiva UHER 1998/13D and co-occurring heterotrophs from... | place: Slovakia: Slovak Paradise National Park, Hrabusice, Kosice Region | collected 2000-01-01 | reverse complement strand
ATACATATTATCGTTCGTATTCTCATGTTTTGTTTGAATTTGAGAAGAAGTTGATGTGTTTATGTTGCGCAACTTCTATTCTAAATTAAGAATAATGTTACTAACTCGGCAAACTTCAAACGCCAGGTTCCAAGGGACAAATTAAAACGATCCGGCTTTCAAGTACGGTTTCACAGGTAATGCTAGCTACATTTAATAAATAATTTAAAATATGCTTAGTACAAGAGCTAGATCTTCCTCCAAAATTCCTGCCTTTTGTAGTCTTTCAATAACGTATTCTCTCCTTGCGTTGCTATCTACAAACTGTCGCTGTTGTGTATCTTGCCTCAACATTGATTTTACAAGTAGCAGGGTATCATCTTTCAATTTCGCATTTCCAATCAAATCTGCAATTACCATAACATCAATAGCTTGTTCAATCGACTCAGCTGCCGTTCTCTCTATATAGTGCTCACACTGCCGAGATAATCCTGGTAGGTCGAATCTCATACCCAAGAACAACAATTCTGCAGCAGTATCATGGTACAATGTGGCAACCTTATCTTCACAGTACAGTGCCTCCATCAAATTGCCAATAACTCGAGATGAACAATTGTCAAGTCGGAATACAGGCATTTCTCCTTGTATTCTCATCTCCGCTGCTTCGCTAAATGATCCAGTCAACGCTACACGGAAGAAATCACTTCTATAGACAACAAAGTCCCAATGACACAGTACAGCAGCTTTCTTATCATCATCTGCAACAATTTTCAAGTCAGGTAACGCATGTAGCGCGTAGTATGTTACAATTCCTGCAACATCAGTGGCATGTAGCCCTCCCAACCCATCTTCAAAGAATGGCAACGGTGACACGCCAATACCATTAATCCCTTCAAAGAATACACCTTTTTTGATATCTCTTAGGTATTCCTCCTTGATCTGCTTTGCAACAAGTTTTATTCTCTCTGGATTGATTTCCAAAACGGTCGACGCTTTTTCTTTCTTTTTACCTTCTGTCTTGACCACTTTGACAAATGAAATGGTGTGACTGAATGTGACCGGTTTTCTATCAAAATGAATTTTCTTGTGTGCTTTGAGTTCTGGGATAATTTGTTCTGACATGCGTCGGTGCATGCATTCGTCCAAAATTGTGTTTGTAAGTTCGTTGATTCCTAGCGCTTGTGAAGCAGAAACGAGTTCATTGATGAGCGCGATGGTAGATGTATTGTCAGTATCGCAGAACAAAAACATTCCATCGTTTTGGGTCAGTGTTCCCTCGTACAAATATGATAAAATTGTTTCGAATATTTCTGGTCTTATTTTTTGTATTTGGAACTCGACTGGATCTTCTTTGAGTTGGACTAGTTTTTCTTCGATAGCAGACTTGATTTCTTCGTGCGTGTTTGTCTTTTTGATTTCGTTGTTCAGTAAATACTTCAGCGCGAAACGTTTCCATCTACAGAGAAGTACGTATAAATGGCATTTGTATACTTTTTGTTTCTTATCTTGGTTTAGAATAAAGTGAATTTTTCCTCCAAATCGCATACTATTGAACGTGTCGATAACTTCCTCTTCCTCTTCGCCATCTTCTACAACTATTTTCTTTGGATTTAGAATTCTGTTCACCATAGAACATATTTTGTGTTTAGATTCTCTATCTTGTTCTTTGCTCTGTTTCTTTGATGGGTTATGGATATTGTACGTGTTATATCTTCTGAGAATACCTCTGACATGCAAGTTCAACGCTGAAATGAGACATCTGTGGAATTGGTCGTCTCTTGCGCCTTTAATACTGAGGTAGGTAACTAATTCGATGTGTCCACCTGTGCATGCGTAGTATAATGGAGTATTATCGTATTCGTCGAAAGTATTGATAAGTTCTGGTGTTGTAGACAGAAACCGTTGCACGTCTGTTGTTCTTCCTAGTTTTGCTGCGAGATGAATAGTCTTGATATCATCATAGTTCGGAGGTGGAGCCACACCACGGTTCATTTTCAAAAACGACAGACTTCAAACCCGGTTGACAGCTTACAACACAAACTTTTTGACTGTTGACATCGTGGAACATGATGACATGCAAGGTTCTGTTGATAGTTTTCGTTCTCTGTGTAGCGTGTTGTTACGGTTCTAAACTATCACGTCCTTTAGACGACTGCCAGGACAACGTAGCTGTTCGACCAGCCATAATAGCAGCAAGAAAGATGATAAGAACAGGTACAGTAGCGACAACATATCTAATATTTAGCCACGAAAAAAGATTGGATATCTTACGGAAAGACATTTTCAAAAGCGCAAGTCAACAGTGAACGTGAATATAAACACCAATCAGCACAAAAATACCTCAAAGATGAGCTCCCAGCAATTATGAACGCAAATAGAGGAAAATATAATGATCTAATAGGATCCAAACTTGTTCAAATCAACATCATCTCTGATTCAATGGTATTGTTAGGATACAACTTTTCCTACAAGGTCAAAACTGGAATCTATAGCGAGAAAGAGAATGTATGGGTTGTAAAAGAGGGAAATGGTTGGAAGATCCAATTCTTTGGTCCAAAAGGAACCTCAGAACCTTGTTACAGTAAATAGCTCGATAAAGATCTTTAGCTCTGTTCCATTCTACAACGCTCAACTTCATGAAATGCTATCCGCCAAAGTTTTTCAGGTGCAAGATGAAATTGAACTCTACCGTTTAAACTTGAGAAAACAAGTACTATGACGAAACATAGCGTTACAGCACTTACCGAACAGATGTCCAGTCTCGCACTAACCAACGAGTTTACAGATGTTGGCATTCTTACGCAAGGGTTTTCATCAACAAAACAAATCGATCTACTGCCACTACTTTCAGAACAATTCGCAATGAGACACAATAGACTGAGCGCACTGCTGCATTTAGCAGAAAGAAACCGTTTACAGTTTAATAAGATGTACGGCTACACAGAAAAAGTTAATATGAATCTAAAAACTTTTGCACGAGTGTTGGAACAAGTTAAAGAATGTAACAATCAATTCGCAACACTGCGGACAGTCATTCAGCCAGACCCAGAAGAGAAAATCAACTTGTTCTATTTTGTTATGGTGCCAAATGATGGAGCACTCGCTCATCAACCACTAATTGGTCGCATGGTAATTCCTATAGGCTACCCACAGGATCCACCAGTCTTACATTTGTTCACTAGAACATGTAGATACAACATCGACGTCTATCGAGGTAGAGAAGGTGTTACTGGTAGCAGTATGTGCTTTGACATCCTACGAAGGTCAGTTAGTGACAACGATGGTGGATGGAAGCCAAATTACTCAATTAGTTGTCTATTCGCAAGTTTGATGGTAGCCGTAGTCAGCATAAACGTTCCACAGCAATACGGTGGAGATAAAATTGAGTACGTTAGTATGGAGACACTGGCACAAACAAAGAAAGAGGTCAAGCAGTGTTATGATCAGTACAGACATCTCATTCCACAAGTTCCAACTATTAAACCAGTGTACGGTCGTGCTGTCAAAGCTCAAGATCTAGAGTTTGGAGATCTTCTTGTCACAAAAGGAGAACAGATTTTCTCAAGTAGTAGATGGTTCAGTATACAGAGCGACAGAAATCAAGAAAACAAAGTCACTGCCTGCTTTGATCTATCAAAATTGAAATCTAATATTGTTTTTAGTGTCGTTCTGACTTCAGATCCAAACGATATGGTTGGCAAGAATAGAAGCACTGTATTAGTACGAAATGGTGTTACAGGTACAGCTGCCAAAAAGCGAGCTGGAGGTACTACTCTTTGGTACTATCACGGAACACCAATGAACTCTGGAAACACACTACTACAGATCACCGTTGCCGAGAACCAATTTGCTATCTGCCTTTTGGATAACTCTGAAAACGTGCCAGTGCATAAGATGAAGAGGATCCTTCACGGTGATGCTCCAGTTAGCTTCTTGACAAAACACCAAATGGGAGATTTGTCAAAAACTCAATTTAAATTGTGTATTTACATCAAAGTGAAGGGTGAGAAGACTCCAAAGTACACTATCCCATGTATTCCAATGGACAAAGGTTACGTGTTGTGAAATTTACATAAAGTCTTTATTAGTACCATGTTAAAGCTTCGATTTTAATACGCTGGATTGTACAACTTGCTGTACAAGTGGTCCTGTACTTACCCATCCGCGTGTAAAATAATCGAAATGTCCCAATTTTTCTACGACAAATATTTTACATTTGGATTCTGGTGTTGTGAAGGTTTGTACGGTTTCGATTGGGAATAGTTGGTCATTCCCACCATTAAAGAAGTAAACGTTCCTATCTTGTAATAATATGTCTCGTTCTTTCGGGGAACAATACAACTCTTGTTCGTCGCTACATGCAGTGAACTGCAAAAACAAAAACGTATTCCTCCATGTGGAACCATGCAATTCTTTGTAGAAATGATCTCGATTCTGTTTTGTAATGAAGCTAGGATCCCAAAGCTGTTTGCATTTACTTTGCTTTTCCTCAGTCGTCGTTAGTCCACTTCCAACAAACACACCAATGTAACACTTGCACAGCGCTCGAACTCTTTCCCACTGCTTCATTAGCAATAGAGCTCCTAATGAATATGCGATAAAGACGACCTTCTTGCCGCGTATTAGTGGTGCAAGTTCATTGTATATCTGGTCTAGCGCGTCTTGCACTGGATTTTCGAGCGGTTTTGAAGAGTTTGGACCATGCAATGGCAATAGTATCGAGTAAATTGAAGAAACGAACTGTTGCAAGTCTTTTACGAGCGGATGCTTTTGACAGTATGGTAATTGAGCTGCACCATGTGCTACAACAGCACACCAGTCCGTGAATGATCCTTTAGTGATGTATTCGTGAACTACCATGATGTGAAGCTTGTGAAGCTCAAAATAATCACACAGAAAAACCGGACCCAAATTGGAGAATAATGTTATTTTTCTTTTGCGGTTTTGAGGTGAAACTGGTTTAGGTAGCATGTAGATTACAATTTCTGAGCTATCATTGGTTGAATGCAATACGAAATGGTACTAGTAGGCAACACAAGCGTTGTGTCCTATTCTTATTCTTTAAACTTCTTTCCTCCTCTTATTATTGTCCATCCATCTTCTTGTAGCTGCTCATTAACTATTTGTACCTCTTCTCTGTGCGCGTTGGTTTCGTGCTTGTAGTCTATGTTTTTAGGCTTCTTTGTATTTCTATCTTCTGGATATCGATGCTGTCTACTATGCCGAACTTCCGCCCTTTGTTCTTTGAGTTCTCGCGAATACTGTTGTCGTTCTATTTCGAGGGCAGCTTTTGCGGAATGGTCTGTTGTTGGCTGTGCGAATCTCTTTTTTGCTCTTCCTGTCTTCTTTTTTTCATCTTTTGATTCTTCGAATGGCGTTTGGCGTTTTGTTTTGCCACTTCTCATCAGAGAACCGTGCCTAACTACGCTCATTAGAAGAAACGAGTGACACTATGCTTGTAACGGTTTTTTACCTGGTCAACTTAAGTTCAAGAACAAAATTTAATGTCACACCATCATCACCACGAGCACGGAGAAGAGTGCGACCACGACCACGACCATCACCATGAACATGGAGAAGATTGTGACCACGACCATGACCACCACCATCATCACCATGAACACGATGAATACTGCGACCATTCACACGACGAAGAGGAAGAGGAAGAGGACGAAGAACACGTACACGGAGAACATTGTAATCACGGACACCATCATAATCACTATAAACCAAAACAAACACCAATCGAACTACCCAAAAATATCACACCAGCAAACCACAACCATACGACTCTAGAAGAATACATCACATGTGCTTTGTCGCGTGGCGAAGCTGAAGAAGTCCGACAAATTCTAGCGCACTACAAAGGCGATGTAGCCAAGTGGTTGAACGAGGCACGTTTTGAAGATTTCTCACATCCATTGGCACAAGCTTGTATGCACGGAAACCAAAAGATTGTACAAATATTTTTGGATAACGGAGCGGACGTCGCACAATTGGACATTGCCAGAGATTCTATGGCTCCATGCTTGTTCTGGTCGCTTCACAGTCCAAAAGCAAACGATGAAGTTGCCAAGTTGATGTATGAAAAGAATCCACAAGCGATAAACCAATCACACAGAAAAGTTCCATACACACCAATAATGGCTGCTTCCCAGCGCGGAAACTTGAAGATGGTTTCATTCCTGCTAGAAAAAGGAGCGAACCCAAATTTCGAGGGACCAAACGGTATGACTCCACTAGTGATGGCTCTAGACGGAATGTGCGACCCACACAAAGATGAAACTGGTCAATTGACAGCCAAACTTGTTGCCCAACGATTGGTTCAATCTGGTGCTAAAGTCGATTTGGAGACAGAAAGTGGATTCACAGCCTTTTGGAGAGCATGTATGAAACGTATGGGAGGCCAAATGAAAATGTTGTTGGACGCGAACGCAGATGCTAACAAAGCATGCTTCGAAATGTCACCTTTATCAGCTATCATAGAATCACAAGATGAGAAACCACATCAATGCGGAGGACATGGTCACGGACACCATCATCACCACACTATTGTGCCACAAACTTCACGAGAAGATTGTGTGAAACTTTTACTAGAGCACAAGGGCGCAAAGATTGACGTCAACTATTCGAATCCACTATTCAGAGCATTGACACAAGGATACAAGGGAGTCGCTTTGATTCTTTTGGAAAATGGAGCTGATCCAAAACAAGAGACTGAAGAAGGTAAAACCGCATTCGATATTATTACTGAAGGTTCTGATGCCGAGTTGAAGAAAGCTCTCAAAAAGGCAGACGGTTGCACTGTTTGCAAAAAGACAGGTTCATTGATGAGATGCAGTCGCTGTCAAGATGTATGGTACTGTGGAAAAGACTGTCAAACAAAAGATTGGACCCAACAACACAAGACAAATTGTGTCAAGAAGTAAACTATTTCATCAATTTGTTCATTTTGTCTTGTAAACGTGATGGGAAACAAAAACGCAACAATGGCACAAAGCTTGTGTGACAGTGACGAAGAGGTATTTGACAAAAAAGCTCAGGACCAACTTCTAAACAATATTTCGCCAACTGGAATTGCTCCAAAAGAACTGATGCGCCTGTCAGGATGCAATGCCGTAGAAGCTATTGATTTTTCGTTTACCTGCAGAAAGCACATGTACAAGAAAAAAGTTAAGCAAATAGTCATCACACCTTCAAATACATCTTTCTACATTGATGGTAACTTGGAACATATTTTAATTTTTTAGAAAGAGGCTACGTATGCATGACTATGGCAAATTATACACACAAGACAGTACTTGCACGAAAAACAATGCAAATCGTATACGCAAGCCATCAAAGCACATTACTGGCACTAACAGAGGATAACAACCTATTTCAATCTCGAGAAACACCTCACAACATTGAAGAAAACATAAAATGGGATCCAATGCTCGAAAAAGAAACTGTTATCAAAGTGCATGGAGGGTATTGCTTTTGCATCATACAAACAAGCACAGATTGGTACGGTTTCGGCGATTCTAGTGTATCGCAGTTACCAATTGGAGACTACTACACACCTGCACCAGTGAGAACATTATCGTCATTCTCGATCGAATCCATTCATTGTGGAGGATACCACACAATTTTTAAAACAACAAAAGGCGAGTATTGGGGATTCGGATTCAACTCTGCAGGTAGATTGGGATTCAAAACGGATAGTGATGACCAAAGAGAACCAGTACAACTCAGGTTTTTAGAAAAATTAAACATTGTTACTATAACGTGTGGCAGATGGCACACTGTTGCATTAACAGTAGATGGAATAGTATATACGTGGGGTGCTGGAGATAACGATGGTTGTGGATTTCGCGATGGAAGAAACAAACCCTCTGTCTTAAAGTTCCCTGAAAAGATGGCAAGAATCTTTTCAGACTCGACATGTTGCCACAATTTTGCAATTGCACGAAATGGCGATTTGTATGGATTTGGCGACAATGGACACGGACAATTGGGCGCTAAGAGAGACCTTAATGTTGTACTTGTTTGCAAGGCTGTTGACCTTGGATTCGTCGAAACAATTTGTTTGTCAGAAAGATTTACGTGTTTAATATTAAGATCTACTCCTGCACTTGTTATTAAACGAATAGGATATTTCGACGTTGACTTTATTACACAATAAACAATTAATACGGTACACATCTTAAGAAAGTCTTCCCTTTAGGCAATTTAAAAATTGTCTCTTCCATTGTTCTAACATTGAGCAAATGAAACTCTTTCTTTAATACGAATCCAATCTTGTCGCGTTCTACTTCTACTGGTTCTCGTTTAATGGATTTACTCAAGACTAGAACCGATATATTTCCATCAGGTGACACAATCCTAATTTTTCTGCCAGAAGCACTTAACGCTATGATGTACCCGCTGTGTGTAACCTTAATGTTCCGTAGAAGCTCGTCAAACTCGTAGACTTGAATATCTTCAAAATCACTGTTACATACATGAATATTTGTTGCTTTTGCCAACCAAACAATTTGACCATTCACGCCAGGACAACAACTTGTAATTTCGCTTCCGACTGGTACTTGTTTTATACGATTCATTTCTAGGTCAAAAATAGCGAATCCTGTTGAGCTTTTTCCTAATATTTGACCAGTTGGTAATTGTGTTACCCAGTAGCTATGATCACTAGGAATGGATTTGATTGTAGTGCTGTTTGAAGCATTTGTGATTTTAAGCTCTGTAGCAGACAATTGGAGTAAGTTGCCGTTTAAAAGTTCTATCATTTCGAAACAGTTCGACTCAAAGTTTTGAATAAATTCTCCTCTCGCGTTGAATACTTGGTTTTCAGAGGAGCCTGTTGCGAGAACGATATTGCCATTGCGTAGTTGTACAACAGGTACGTGAGTCCATGCGTGTACAACTCGATCAAATATGGTTTCTGTTTCTGTAAATACATTGTAGAACATAACATTATCTAGTGTGGATAAAAGAACTTGTCCTCGCCATATCTGCTGCGCAGTTCGAAATTTTGTTACTAAATGATGTGTTAATCTTTCAATTGGGAGATCCTGGTGCGAATCATCATAAAACACGAACGAAACAATTTGAGCCATGCAAAAGTACTAGTTACAACCTAGTTAAGATTCGTATGATGAGAAATTGTTGTTTGTTTGCCATCAATCAATGTCAAAAGCTGATGCGTCAGTTCACGAAAAACATGAAGACGACCATAACACTCGTTCTGGTGGCTTGTCTTTGTAGCGTGCTAACACACAAATTAGACGCAAAGCACAAAACAGCAGTGGGTCGCTTAAGAAAAATATCATTTATAAATTCGCCACTTATACGTGATAAAACAATTACTAAGGTTGCTTACAGTGACTCGTTCTCAATCATTCAAACAAGCGACAATAATTTATATGCAGTAGGATTAAACGCTAATGGTCAGCTAGGAGGTACATTTTATGTTTGCGTTTCTAACATATCAAGTTGGTGACACCACCACACGATCAGAGCCAACACAAATTGTAACTAAACTATTCGCAAATACAACCGTACAACAGTTAGCAGCTGGTCCAACTCATGTTGTCGCGTTAACGACCGATTCTCGTATCTTTTCGTGGGGAGCAGGCTTAGCCATCGGTGATGGGACTGGAATTGATAGAACTGTACCAACAGAAACTATTATCTCTGGTACTATGTCAGGAAAGAAAATTATTGCAGTCGCTGCAGGAGATTCGTACTCAATCGCACTCAGTTCCGATGGATTAGTTTACGCGTGGGGAAAGAATACGCAAGGACAATTGTATGTAATAATATTACTCACACTAACAATGTAGAGGCGATTCATCAATGATAAATCAGCTATCTCCAGTGGAGGTACCAACATCAAATTTTGCAGGCAAAAAAATAGTTTCCATTGTTGCTTATGATAGTTATGTCGTCGCTTATGCTGAAGATGGACTTGCATATGTAAGTAGAAATACTTGTTACTAACAATAGTCTTGGGGATTAAATAATAGAAAAAGAAAAGTAATGGATGCATCTACAACTGCCACCGCAACTCCATCACCAACGACAACTTTTGCTCCCACTACCCAAACTCCAACAAGCACAATTGCACCAACATCAACAACTACACCAACTACAACTGCTGCACCAACAGGTCCATCAGTTACAATCACTGGAAATAACCAAGTGGCGTATTGTGACTCCACGTTCACACTTGTAGCACAAACAAGTAGTGCAGTAATCTCATACCAGTGGACAGTGGCCACTGGTGATGCAAATAGTGACGCACTAGTTAAAAGCATGTGGACAGGTACACAATCTCCTGTACTTACTCTAAACAACGTTACCGCGATTTCGTTCAACACAACAATGAACTTTACAATCACTGTAACAAATTCACAAGGAACATCATCAAACACAATCACTGTGAATCGTGTGAACAAGGCAGTACCCGTTTTATCAACTAGTGCATCAGCACGTACGTTTTTCGCATCACAAAAGATACTCAAGTTGTATGGATCAACAGCAACTTGTGCTGATGAAGATGTCATTATTTCATGGAAGATTCAAAGTGGTACATTGAATGGATTTGTTTCAGGAACTACTGGTTACGCATTATCGTTATATTCGAGCATGTTTACAAGTGAAGGAACATATACGTTTCTAGCAACGGCGACGACATCGAAAACTGCAGTTTCTGTTTCTCAAGTGATATCTATTGTATATGCTTTAGATCCACTTGTAGCTTCTATTGATGGCGGAGATCGTTTGGTATCAAGATTCGCGAATAATATTGTACTTTATGGAGGTGCAAGTTACGATCCAAGTGACTCGAGTAACGCTGGAAACTATACTTGGTCATGTAAGAGATCGAATGGATTAGCATGTGCAGATGCAGTGAACACTATTTTGGTCAATAATACAAACTCGAAAACGGTAACTATTGGAGTGGATATGGCTGCTGGTACATATGTGTTCACGTTGGTGTATGCCAAAGGCGCTCGTTCAAGTAGTACTTTTGTTACACTCTCTGCAGGTAGTTCGATTCCTATTGGAATCAATTTGGTGCTTCCAACAAAAGTATTCGCAAACGCTGCAGCGGTGAGTATGTACGCTGGTATCACGTACAATAATTCAATATCAGTAACATGTAGCTGGACATGTGCTGGTAAGACAACAACCTCTTCCGCTATGACGTTACCAATTACTGGATTATCACTTGGTTTTCCATCAACTAGTTTCACACTCGCTACTGGTATTACCCACACAGTGCAGATTCAATGCCAAAATCCTGATGGAACAATCAGTGGTACCTCACAAACGACTTTTTCCATTGAAACACCACCGACTGCAGGAAGAATGTTTATCTCTCCAGATAGGGGAGATGCGATTACTAGTGCGTTTACAACAGTAATTTCAGGTTGCACTACCAATGACAACTCTCCATTGTTGTACTATTATGCATACTTGGATCCAACTAGTAACAAAGTCATTCGAGTGAGCAGAGATTCGTCATTGCCATCAGCTACGTTGTACTTGCCTGCAGGAAGCACCAAGAACTCGTATAATATTACTGTTCTTGGATATTGCGTCACACAAACTGGAAATTCAGTATCTATGAATCGATCTGTGACTGTATTGCCGCAACTAGAATCAACGGCTACAGACAAAGAGGCACAAACACTGGTTGATCTAATTGTCACGTTGATACTCAAGTATGCTGATCCTGGTCAAGCATCAAACCTCGTACCTACTATTATAGCAGTAATCAAACCTATTCCTGCATCAACTAGTTGTATCAGTGCTGCGACATGTAGTAATCGTGGTACTTGCTCTGCAAGTGTTTGCACATGCAACAGTGGGTACTACGGCTCTGATTGTTCAGTAAATTCGACAATGTTGGCACAACGACAAGAGCCACGTAGTCAAGTGTTAACGCAATACTTGTCTATTCTAGTTGGTGCTTCTACGAGACGTGGTAGACAAGGTTCTGTTGCCTTAACGAAACAAGAAGTTGTACAGCAGTTGACTGCACTTTCATCGATTGTTGGTACAAAGTATGACTTGCCATCTTCGACATACACGTTGCTGCTGGCAAGAATACAATACTTGTTATCAAATAGTGCAGTGGTTGACCAATCCATTTTGGATCAAGTAACACAGTTGGTTGCAATAATTATGGATAGTATGGCACTCACAAACACAGTGACGTACAATCGTCGTGCGATCTATAGTGATATTATACCACTGGTTGCTTCTCGTACTATATCGGCGCTTCCTGCAACAAGCAGTGCAACAATCATCGGTACAAGTGTCGGCATTACTGTACAATCACTACCAGTATCTGCATTTGCAGCTAGTTTACAGTATGTTATCGGTACGACAAACCTTACGATGAGCAAGTCCATAAGTGCTAGTTCCACTGCTCTTGGGTTGCGTTTTACTTCATACAAGTACAATTTGTATGACACCACTGTGTTCGCTTCTCCAGTAACATCAATAGCGTTAACTACAAGCTCTGGGAGCGCTGTCACTGCTACCTTAAACGATCCTTTCTCATTAGCTGTACCTGTTACTGATGCAAGTAACATTTTGATATGTAACAAGTGGAATGCAGATACAGAAGTGTGGGAACAATCAGGTTGTACAGTTACGAGATCTTCAACTAGTTCGGCTGTAATTTCATCAACTAGCGTTGGTGATTTTGCAATCACGGCTGTAGCTCAAGAGGTGAGCACCACTGCAGCTCCTGTTGTTCCAGTACAACCAGATCCAGTACCTTACGGAGCTATTTTTGGAGCAGTGTTTGGATCACTTGCTGGTTTAGTGTTAGTCATCGTGATAGTTTTCATTGTTATTGTTTGTGTAGTATATATAGTGAAGAGAAAACATACTGTTAATGTGCAACGAGATCCAGAAAAGGTATAGAAGAAACAAGGTGTTGACCACAAGATAGAACCCGCCATCGCACGTATGTTGCGACAACTTTAATAGTTTGTTTCATTTGAATATAGAGCTAACTGTGGTAGAAACAAACGTTTCGTAGTGTTTCGATTTTGTAGCACCCTTAGAGAAAATGATACTACGAACGCGCTCGTATCTCAAAACGTTACGAAATGACAGAAATATTGAATTGTATTTGATTCTTTATTCAATAGTTGGTTTACATTTATCGTGCAGTAACATCACCAGAACAAAATGGTATTCGCCGTTTCTATTTTGATTATTTGAAATTATTCTGTTGGGAAACTTAATACAAACACATATTTGTTCTGTAACCATTAACGTTGCGCGTATGAGAGAATAAATTGTGAACAGTTGTGGATGCGTGGTTTTCGAGTTTAAGAATTCAAGAAAACCAGATCACCCAATAGTTTACCATCAAGCCGAAGAACTCTATGCCGGTGATCCGAAGACAGGAGATCGAGTCAGACCGAGGGTAGGTTAGAAATGTAATAACTGACACTAGATGTGGAATGTGTTCAAGTCAAGCCAGGTGGGATCCAACGAAGCGTAGAGGAGGTGATGGGTGAGGGCGTCCGCGGTAATCGTGGATTCGATTGCGTCCGTTCACCTGACTCCAAGTCTCGCGTAGTTCCCCTTTTACAGTGAGATGCCTTTTTACTTTGGTTGTATTTCGTTTATTTCTCCGCAATATATGATCATAATTTTATTGCTTAGTCACTAATTAGTTGAAAGCATTTAGCTACCAAAAGCTATCGGTTCTGCGTACTGGACTGCTCTTGCAAGTACTTTCAATATCACTTGGTACTTGGAATACTCTTGCATCAGGAGCATCTCGGCTTAGGACAATGAGATCAATAACATATCCCAATGCAGAGTTGCTGATAGTAGTGGCTGCACCAGTGAATGCATCTGTTTCAACAGTATCCATCGTCTTTGGCGATATTGTTACATTATACCATTGATGAACGATTAGTCCATTTCGTGATTTGACACCTCCAAAGTTGGACTTGGCAAACATGTCTACTGTAAATGGATTTTCTGTAACTACACCTCCCTTGTTACAGATGACCGTAGTTCCATTAACCATTATAAAGTAGGATCTTTGGTTAATGAAGTCGTTAATTTCTGTTCCTACAACTCCATGTGAGGATGTATCTACTCGTAAAATCTGTTTGTCGCTGTCTACAAAGAATTTACGTTGTACTTCCTTTGTAGGGCCAGCCGCAGTGAAGTTGTATAAAACAGTGCCAGTGAACAGAATAGTTTTAGGGCGAACTGGTTCTGTTGTGCCGTAGTATGCGAGTGTTGTAGCGGCGATGCAGAGCAAGAACAGAGCTTGTGTTGTTTGCATTTTGGTTTTGTTTCCACACGTCAAACTCACTCAAATTGGGCCTATTTGCAGGTTCTATTTCAAACAATATTGGAACATTGATCTAAAGCAACGGCTACATGCCGTTTATTCCAACAGAGATATTCTTTCGGAGTACGTAGTTACAATCAACTTTGAAGAAATGCGGCTTTGGCTTCCTATCTGTACAGTAATAAGTCTCGCGGTGATCAGTTTTGCGCAATCGAATACCAACGATACACCTTTCATACCAAGACCTACTCTATATTCTACTACACTCAACACTTACTTCAAAATCGATTTTGTCGAGTCCTTGAATTTTATCGTCAACACTGGCAGTAATCGATTCAGCGTTGTTCAAGGAGCCACTTCATCATATGGATCGTCCGAAAAGTACGACATTTACTACAGGAAAGGGTAAGACTATTTTATTTTGTTTAACAATACCAAAGTGATTCATTCGTGTACGCAGTACCGCAAGAAAAACAAGAACACCCATGTTACAAATTTGACAGACCGTTTCCCAAGTTCACGTTAGACATACTTGAAGATTGGTGGAGAGTTCCAGAAGATGTTACCTATGAGGGAGAACAAGTTGCATTATATACAAATGAAAACTGTAATGTCTGGAGCAAGTACGTTTCGTACATACACTGTTGCTAATACTTTTAGGAATCGATCAGACAAACGTGTACAATTATTTATTAATGAGGTATCAAGCTCACCTGTACAGATTATCGAGCAACATCCTTACGCAAAACCAGAGGTACGTAGAAAAAGTTAAATACTCACGCAATAGTGGCGCATTGTGAATACCTTCCACGAATTTAATACAAGTCTATCCAATGAGGAACCATCACCTCCAAAGGTAGATTTATCGTCCTGTGTTGTTCCAAGCTTTTCTCTTGCCTCACTATTGCCAGAAGCGCTTCTCGAAGTGCAGCAATAAAGAGAACGTTTACAAATCGCGAAAAGTTAGCTGTAGTCACAGCAAATAAGTGGTCATGATTAGACCTTCTTCCGCAAGGAAGCAGGTACGACCCTCAACTGCAACAACGTTTCGACTACCTACTAATGAGGCGTCTTTTGTAGTAACAAATCGTTCTCCGAATGTCGAAACGAGAGTTCGTCCATCTACAGCAAATAGTATACATCGGTCGTCACATTATCGTGAACAAAATTACATACAAGTGTGTAATGCTAGACCATCTAGTACGGAACCAACATTCGTCATTACAGGGTCTACATCTGTATCGCCAGTCAAGAAAGAGAAAACTGCTCCAAAGCCGTTAAACATTGCTCAAGAATTACCACGTAGTGCACCAATCGTAAGAAGAAATATCGTAACGAAACCAACTCCACCCGTTGGTGCAAATCGAGTCATATCACCAGACATTAAAGAGAATGATAACATACCTTCGAACACTAGTTCACCTAGTCCAAAACCACAATTCGGAGTGAAAGGGCGCATTTCACCAATGAAGTTACGAGCGCGAGATTCTCCACCATTATCAAGTCGTTCCGGTCGTGGACCATTAACAAGTCGATTCGAACCATGGACACCTACATCACACTCTCCAGATCGATTAGCTTCTGAAGATGATATTTTCGATGCAAATGATAATATTAACGATTTTGATTGGACGGAAAGAGATGCATTGTCGTACTCGCCTGTTGGGAACAAACCTACATCGCCATCGAAAAAGTTACTAAAGAATGGCATTCTCATGAGTGTACCAAGATTATCGTTACGATCGCTGACATCTGTGGAAAGTCCAGTACAAACGCCTAGAGGTGGTTCCATGCGTAATTTACATTTACATTCACCAAAATCACCTCCAAAGACTCCCACTGCTGTAATTGATACGCATAGAAGTCAAATAGAAATTCCACTAGAACCAGTAGAAGGTGAAAAAGCAGAACTTACACCTCGTGAAGTGGTAGTTCGGAATGTAGAGAAATCGGAAATTAGAACAATGAACGATCTAGTGAAAGACTTTTTCGAAAAGAATTACAAGAATAAATCTCCAGGATCACCTGGTACGAGAAAGAAACGGCGGAAAGGTAAACCTGGTCTTGATAATGGAAGAGACCACAAACTCATGCCAGCAGATTATGGTATGCTTGTGAGGCAGATTATTAAGAATGGAATAATTGTAGAAGACTTGGAGGAGTGGCAAGAACGACTAGAAAGACTACAACGTAGGTTAAGTGTTACAAATACTAAATTAGATAGTCAAGTACGAGTTAATGGAAGATGTAGATGAACTATTCATTGCAGACATACGCGACCTACAAGAAAAGTTTAGGGAGATGGACCTGACAGAAGCTGATGCTATCAAAAAAATTAGAAATCCTCCCAATATTGTGAGAAGTGTACTGGAAGCAGTTGCCATTTTGTTAAACAAAGATTTGAACTTTTCAAGAGACATACAAAACTTGTACACTCTTGTACTCGAAGATACCAGGAGTAAATTATTAGATTTTGACCATGAGACAATTAATGAAAGGCAGATGAAAGAACTGCAACGATTTGTTCGAGACCCAAAGTTTAAACCATCAGTAATCAAATACAAGTACCAAATCATCGCGACAATGTGTCACTTTGTGAATGTAATGTACAAGATGAGACTAGCACAACCAAAGATTAGACTAAAAAGACAAATCGATGCAATAGCAGAGCTAATTCAATTGCAAATAGAAATGAAACATACAATAGTATAATTATTATTCATAGGCAACCATCAATGATGATCCCAAAGCATTTGCATCGGCTAGTGTCTTTTCCGCAACGTTT
>JAESGV010000519.1_pt1 | contig 17098 bp, 26 predicted proteins | sample 9269781 | NCBI WGS metagenome assembly JAESGV01 (sample SAMN15741586, study PRJNA653496) | algae metagenome | isolation source: Tildeniella torsiva UHER 1998/13D and co-occurring heterotrophs from... | place: Slovakia: Slovak Paradise National Park, Hrabusice, Kosice Region | collected 2000-01-01 | reverse complement strand
TTCGCATCACGTATTTCGTTATAAAACTTGTCGACATATTTTGACCACGCGAATTGTGGTGTCCACTTCCATCCTACTGGTGTTCCAAACCATCCCAACACGACTTTTCCCAACATTCCAGTCCACAGACCACTACCTCCTCTAAATGTTCCGATGCCTGACTCGGCACTCATTCCAGCACCAGAAAAGATCACGACACGTTTTGCTTTGTTTAATACCTGCGCACACTCTTCTATCATCTCTTGGTTCTTCACGCCATCGTTGGTCAACATGTTGTTCGCAGTTGTGAAGTTGAGCACGAAAAATCAAGCTTTCAGTTGTCAATTTAGCAACATAGCTAGGTTTACAGTAGTGAGTATAACCAGCGGTGAATCCACGTTAACCAAGCTTGAACTGATCAAGCATGAACATGTTAAATTTAATATCTTTGCCTATTTTTATTTGAGGGCAATATAAAAGCAGCTGCTGTGATTTTACTCAGCATAAAATCAAAGAAAAAGACACATCATGTACGATAACAACTATCACACCCAAATGACCAGCCAACGTAACGACAAGTACGGCAATCACAATGACCCCCATGTTGATCACAAAAACACCTCCAAACAAGACATGGTGCAACAAGGCCGCGAGCAACAAGGATTGCAACAAAAAGAAGCAAAGTGAATTGTGAATATGTAAATCGAATGTAAATTTGATACAAACTTTGAATGCACTATTACTTTCTTGTCGTATTACAATCAGTCTAACTAATCATCTACAGTGTCCAAGGTCAAGCCTGAGATGTGAACAGTACCGATTGTGGTTACCGATCTAGACTTAACGATAAATCGTTATTGCTATTTTTACACTGCAATAAAAAGGCAACGTACACACCACTTTCTATCATAACTCACATCAAAAGAAAGCAATAGAGAGTAACCATGAGATATGACAATAACTTCCATGCACAAATGACGTCACAAAGAAATGACAAGTACGGTGGCCACAATGATCCCCATGTGACTCATAAAAACACATCAAAACAAGACATTGTGCAACAAGGTCGGGAACAACAAGGAGACAAGCAAAAGTCATTTATCGTATTTAAATGAACTGTACATACTGTAAAATGAATATTTGACAAAATAAGTTTGTTAGTACGTGTTGTTATTGCGAAGGTTTGTTCGATATTCCTTTTTCTTTGCTTGGTGGCATTTCTTCGGCAAAACTGTAGTTTCACGCGTTATCCGCTATTCAAGTTCAAGCAAAACTAGCCGCCAAATTACCACTAAAGTTACAACATAACACAACATGAGCAAGAGTGGAGGTATTATGGCTTGGCTTGCCAAGGGTAAGACTGCCACACCATCGGCCTCGCAGACCACAGAGAAAAAGAAAACACCAGAAAAGAAAGCAAGTCCCGAAAAAACAAAGATTTCTATCAAAAGTACACAACACAGCTTTGCATACTAACAACATAGAAGGGCAAAGTCCACAAAAAACGGCACAACTGTTGTCAAAGTAATATTACACTAAAATATTTAACAAATAGTGCCACAAAACGAAAACACTCAGACATGGAAGAAGATACAGCTTCATCAGATGGCGATTCAGATTCGTTTATAGCAGATAAGAACGCTGTCGCAAAACGAACACGATCGTCAAGTTCACCAATAAAAGTACAAACAGAATCACGAAAAAGAAAACTCGAAGTCACAAAACCGAGTGAAAGCAGTGACGATGAAGTAGTCGCAAAAGAATCACCTGATAAAAAACGCAGAAAAGTCGAGAAGAAACCAGCACCAAAATTCGTTCCTATAGACGTCGAAGAAGAATCAGAAGACGAAAAACCAGCAAAAAAGATCAAAAAAGACGAAAAAGAGGTTAAAAAGAAGACACCAGAAAAGAAGACAGAGAAAAAGAAAACTCCAGAAAAGAAAGATGCAGAAGAAAAACCAAAACGAAAATGGAATAACTTTAAAAGCGATAATCATGGTGCAGCGTTGAACCCTGGATCTAAAACGGTTCCCATAGGAAAATCCGATTGTTTAAAAGTATGTTCACTCCACGCGTACTAACTTGTTAGAGCAAAGCATTTGTTCTTTCTGGCAATTTGGAATCGTTAGGAAGAAAAGAAGCAGAGGATTTAATTAAACAATACGGTGGTGTGATTCGACAAAAAGTGACATCCAGAACGACATATCTACTAGCTGGTGAAGGTGTCGCAGATAGCAAACTTGAAGATGCCAAGAAACACAAAACGAAACAAATTACTGAGGATGACTTTTTGGAAATGCTTCGCAAGTCCAATCCAAATGGTCAAGCACCTACACAAGCAGCTGCACAAGCACCATCACCAGTAAAAGAAGAAGCAAAAGATATTGTCGCCAAATTCACACACGGAGAAATTCACAAAAAGAAAGAAAATACTTTGGCACCAGCAGTTCGTCACACTGGAGACATTCAATTATGGGTTGACAAATTCGCACCTACAAAAATGGCAGATATCATTGGAAATACAAAACTTGTAAATGAACTCAGAGACTGGCTCAAGACATGGGAGACCAAATATCAAGCAGAACGCAAGTCTGGAGAAAAGGTCAAAAAATCAACTGCATTCAAACGTGCTGTCATGATAAGTGGTGTTCCAGGAATCGGAAAGACAACAAGTGCCAAATTGATCTGCCAAGATTTGGGTTTCAATGTCGTCGAACTCAACGCCAGTGATGCCAGAAACAAGAAAAGTCTGAAAGAAGAAGTGGAAGAGTTGACTGACAATCGATCTTTAAAAGAATTCTTCACTGTGAAGAAAGCTGCGCCTACTACGAAAAAGACAGTGTTAATTATGGATGAAGTAGATGGTATGTCTGCAGGTGATCGTGGAGGTGTTGCAGAATTGATTTCTATGATCAAAACGACAAAGATACCAATTATTTGTATTTGTAATGATCGTTCCAAGCAGAGTTTGAAAACGCTATTGACTTATACACTCGAGTTTAGATATGCAAGACCAGACAAAGGATCTATTGTCAAGCGATTGGAGCAAATATGTCGTCAACAAAAATTACAAATTGATACGAATGCATTGATGCACTTGGTAGAGTCATTACAGAATGACATTCGTAGTATTATCAACAATTTGCAATTGTTGAGCAATCAACACGAAGGAAAGAGAATTGACTATAATACTGCTAAGAATGAGTAAGTGATGAAAATAGATTTTTTCTAACCTATATAGGGACATCAAAAAGTCAGATTCGCAAGCAAGTATCTTTGATGTCACAAAAGATTTACTACAAACACCAATGCCAATCAAAGACGCCATGGAATTGTATTATTTCGATTCGATGCTCGTACCATTATTCGTCGCTGAGAACTACATCAGTATCATACCAAACAACGTCAAAGACGGTTCACAAGACCATATAGATCGTTTAGCCGACGCGTCAGCAAGTATTGCCTATGGTGATATTCTTGGAAAGAAAATCTTCCGTGATCAAAATTGGGCCATTTCCAATGACGTAGCCTATGTAGGCACTGCAAAACCAGCACGTATTATGCGTGGTAGGAAAGTCAATTTGAAAGATTCTTACGGATATTACAACTTCCCAAGTTCATTGAGCAAAGGTAGTACAACTACAAAGAGTTACAACATTTTGAGAGGTATTCAAAAGGCATCGATTCACATGGCATCGCTTAGTCAAAGAGATTCATTAGACTATTTGCCACTATTACGTGATACTTTTTTGGCTCCTCTAATAGAGGACAAAAAGGAAGGTATTGAAGCTGCTATAGCTGCAATGGACGAATACGGAATTACCAAGGACGATGTTGAAGCCATTGATGAAATGGCAACTTTCAAGGGCAAGATTGGTAAACAAAAGTATTCAGACATTGAAACGGCAGTGAAATCGTCATTCACGAGAGAGTTTAATAAAACACACAAGGCTATCAACAAGGGTAAACTATCCAAGATTACTAATGAAGATAACGAGGAACTCAACGACGAAGAGAAGGCATTGGTTGAAGATGAAGATGATTTGGACAAATTGGCAAACGATCTCGCCAAAAAGAAGAAAGAAGAGGTTAGATTAAAGAGTTTTGATAAGAAGCAGCAAAAAGCTGAAGAGAAGAAAACCAAAACAAAATCGAAAAAGAAGGACTCAAGTCCCAAAGAAAAGAAGGAACCCAAGAAGAAGTTATCTTTGAAAAAGAAATAGTTAAATTATATACAATTTTATTTCTTTTTATCCATGCTCTTGTTGCCCATTACACCAAGATATCTTTGCAAACTCATGATACATACTAAACCTATTATGTGGAGCTCATCTGACTTTCCAGCGTCCAATTCGAGTTTGTATCCTTTTTCCTTCTGGTCCCATATCTTTGCTAGCATAAATTCACGATCCATTGCGTTGAAGATGCCGAAGTGGTGACCATACTCTCCGATCATCTTCAATAAATGACCATCTGACTTTTTGTAGTTGAATTTCTTGGATCCAATCTTGAATCTTTGTGTGCAACGAGCGTATTTGATACCTTTCAACTTGATGATAAATTCTGGGTGGATAGATAACAACTTTTGTTTGATTGTTAACAATGTAGTGTTGTTGTGATCTTCGACGTGAATTACTTGAGGATCCAAACTGATCATAATTTTGTAGATTTCTTTGTTGTTGTTGTCGGTTACGGTGAGCTTGCGCACGTTACCAGCGATACCAGTTTGTTTGATTTCGTAGTAAATGCGATTGTCTTTTAGTTCATACTTGCTTGCAGAACTTTCATTGTTTTGTTTGCGAACTGGCTCACTCATTGATCGTTTCCTAGTATGTACAGCGTGTTCACCTTCGTCGTAGTCATTGTATCTGCGTTGATTGTTTACAGGTTCTTCTGCGACTGGAGTGCGTTTGTGTGGTTTTTGTTCTGCTTCAAAAGCACTTAAAAAGTCATCCATCACACCGACATCTGGTCTGAATTCTTGTTGTACTGGTTTGCTCATTGGGTAGTGTTCTTGACGCACTGGCATAGCATCATAATCAACAGAGCCAGCGTATTCTGGATCATCGCCATAGTTGTATTGTATTCTTGGTTGAACGTAAGAACTGGTGTTCTTTGAGACGTTGTCATCGAATGGGTTTGGTGATGCAGCCGATGATGTAGAGGTACCGAAGCCATTTGGACTATCAAATGGGTTCGACAAATTATCTAGTGATGATGTATCAGATTGATTAGTTTGTTTGCCTTCCAAGAAGCATCTCATTGGGAAACACTGATCCGCGGTCATACCACCTACAGATTGTTCTAATTTACGTGGAGCGTAACCTCCATTACTAATGTTATCATAGTATGAATCCATTGGTACTGTTGTGTCTGTCATGTTTGTTTTCAAATAGTTCGAGTTGTCAAAATTGTTTTCTTATAAAAGTCAAAATAAAGATATTAATAGAACTGATCACAAACAAGGATAAACTGAACCAGATAAAACTAGTTTCTACAATTGGCATACTGTAGTTTTTGTGCACGTTTTCTTTCATGCTCGATGTTGGATCCCTTTGGATATGATTCGTGTTCAAATTTGCGAGATAGCTGGTTCAACAACTATTGCTGAGTAAACAAAGAAACAATTTATAACAACTCGAAACATCGAGCAAACAAAATTATTGACTCTTCTTTGCAGCTTCCTGTTTTGCTCTGACAGCTCTAGCATTCTTTTGGCGAAGTTGGAAGAACAAAATAAAGAAACTAATAACGATAAAGTTACCAGCCCAAGCACCCCACTCTGAACCACTGCACGTGTTACCTCTTGGATATTCCCAGTAATAATTGGAAAAGATGTGACCAGAGAAGGCAACAACAGCATCGATAACGAATTGAACTAGTTGTATATCTGTCAAGTACCCCTTCCACCATACATCATTACCAATGGTTACTTGGAGATAGTACCAGTACATGAGAATATGGACAAATGTATTAACAGAGATTGGAATCCATTGACCAGTTCCATGCATGTATCTAGATTATTAGTGTGAAAAAGTGTTACATACGACCCGAAGTATGCAATAAACATGGTTGTGACGTGGTGGTACGTGTGAATGAAACGGAGTTGTGAGCGTCTCATTATAATTAATAGCGTATCTATTAGCTCAACAAATTTGCTCAAGTAGTAAATGTACATCCAAAATGCCATTTTTCCCTTGGTAGAGGTGTTAGCGTCGGTTATATAGACGTACATCGTTGTACTTGTGTTGTGGGTCACACAATGTTGCGTAGAAGCCATCTGTAGCAATGACTTTTCCTGTCTCGTATATTAACCCAACAAAACACACCACAGAGATCATCATCATGTTAAAGTTGTGCGCAATGCCAAGATATTTTAGCAATGTGTAATACAAATTGTTTGGTGCTTTTTCTCTGGCAGGTCTCTCACCAACAATAAAGTTCAAAGTGTAACTGATGACTACGTACGCAGCGAGTGTTGTCCAAAGAATCTGCATTGAGGCCAATGGTGTTACAGATGGGTCAAACACAAATGAACCGGCAACTTTGTCGTACGTGGATTGCCATGAGTTAACATTGAGTACGTCAAGTGCTTTGATAGCATGTAGAAAGTCTGCTGTGGTGGTCATTATTCGTTTTACCGTTGAAAAACAAAACTTTCCGGTTGTAAATCACAACCTTATCACGTTGTGGTTAGATGTAAGATGTTAGTAAGTAGTTTGTGTTTGTTGAAACTACCAGTATATGCAAGAATAGAAAGTTATCAGGAGTAGATGGTTTCAATTTCAACAAAATGAAACGAAATAAGTGAGCAAGATTCTATATTAGTTTCATTGTAGTTGGTGGCAATTGGTAGCAAGGAACCTCACACTAGTTGCACTGCACAGTAGCTTATACTCAAGAGATTACAAAACCTTACAAAAAATTGTTTGAATTTTCACACAACATGAGCTCATCAGATAATGAACAAGCACCTATCGGGCGGGTGTCAAATAGAAAAAAGAAATCTTTCCACAGTAATACGCAAAAGAACATCGATGTACAAAACGAAGTGGATGAACACGAATCAGAAATTGAACTACCACCAGATAATTTTATGTTGCCATCAGACGTAATTATAATGGAGCAAGTTACAGCACAAATGGCCAAAGTATTCGAACGTGAGCTCCGCAAAACAACAGAAATCAATATTCCTCTAATCGAAGAGTCAGATGCACGCGAAGAGATCGATGAAAATTCACGACACTTGGCCGCAAATCTATTAGAATCTAGTTATTTCAAATTATCAGAAACTGAAGGCGGTGCTGTCATCGAGCTCGATGCACAAGCCTTTAAAGCGGTCCATGCCATTTTGCGCGACACAAATAAATATTTGGAAAAAGAAAGTGAATTAACAGGAATAGAAAAACGTGTGCTAGCACCACGGTTCAACGTACCAAACAAACGCGATAAAGTATTAACAAATCGCAAAGATAAAGCAAAAGAGGAAGCGTATGAAAACGAATTAGCAACACTAGACCAAGAAGCAACAAAAAAGAAACAAAAACGCGATACACTAAAAGGATGGTTCGACATGGAAGCACCAGTAATGACTCCTGAACTTCATCAAGATTTGGTAGCGCTTCGTCTGAAACATGCTACAGAGGGAAGTGCAAAGAATAGAAGAACCGTTGGAGATATTAAACATTTACCAAAATACTTCCAAATTGGTAAGATTGTTGAAGATGCAACAGAGTACTATTCGTCTCGTGTTCCAAAGAGACAAAGAGAACAATCTATACTGGATGAAATGGTTAGTGAAGATAAACGAGGTGGATATGTAAGTGGCAGGTATAAAGAGATACAAGAAGGTCTAAATAACGTACAAGCAAGAAAAAAGAAGAGAATGGAAAAACAACGGTCCAAGTAAACACTTTTTTGTAACTTTGGAACTTTGATGAACAGGTCACACCTGTACGACGTTGCGACAAACTCGCCTCTTACGCTTGTAGAAATACACGTGCCACATCGGACAGACCATCGTGAAGATAATTCTTTGACAGATCAGTTCGTGTATCTCAATAGTTTATTAAAATCAAAATACAAAACGCAAATAGTACCCATAGCGAGAAATGTATACGCTGTACGTAACCAAAACGAAACACTAATTGTTTGACAGTGGGGATATTCATATAAAACTTTGGGACTTGAAGATACCAGTCATAAGAAAATTCCAACGCTCATTCCTAGTTTTTCAGACAAGAAAATTATTTCTATGCAAGGAGGACATGAACATACAATCTTTTTAACGCATGACGGTCAAGTATGGGCGTGCGGAATCAACTCTTCTGGAAATTGCGTACGACTCATTTTATGTAACTAACATCTCTCAGGGACTAGGTCATATTCATTCACCTATCATCCAACCAGTTAGAATCAACTCACTAGAACGAATTAAAAAGATTGAACTACACCATGGCAAAACAAGTTTTGCATTATCAGGTATTCATTTGCATTTATTAACAATCAAAAGAAACAGGTGAGCTTTATACTTGGGGAGCCAATACATATGGTCAAATAGGAAATGGTGAAACCAAAAACCAAGATTCACCATTTTTACATACGTTTGCTCGAATTCGTAACGTGTATTCTGGTGGGTATGGAGATGGAAACTTTTGCTTTGTTGAAACGGTAACAGGTCAATATTTTGCATGGGGTAGAAACAACGAAGGCATGTTAGGACTTGGTCATATCAACACTGTGTATCAACCAGAAGAATTTACTGCTCTACAAAATGTGAAACAATTTGCACTTGGAAATTATCATACATTGGCACTAACTGGTATGTTTTTATATCTTGACTAACACTTTTGTAGAAGATGGAAAAGTGTGGTCATGGGGTAGAAATGCATCGCATTGTTTGGGAAGAGGTGTTGCGTTGTCAGGTGAAAATACACCTGGAGAAGTTACAACACTACAAAATTGCAAAATCGTTGCTTTAGATGCAGGTAGTGATCTATCAGTTGCTTTATCGGCGACAGGTAATGTGTACTCTTGGGGACATAATGCGAATGGACAATGTGGACAATCGATCTGTAATACAGTTCCTACTGAAATAGCAAAACTTATAGACGTAAAGATTGTTCAAATTGCGTGCTCTGATTGGAGTACTCACTTTTTGGATAATACAGGTAGAATATGGGCTTGTGGATACAATGGCGAAGGACGTCTTGGAACTGGTGATGAAGCTGATAGAAAAGTACCTGAACAAGTGAATACCAAATGTATTTTAGATGCTGGAGATAAGATCTTCAAAATCGGATGTGGAGCATACCACACGTTTGCACTAACTAATTAAAGTTGTCAATTTTTATCGTTCGCTCTTGATTGAACGGTGAACACCAAATCTTCTTTGTATCCTACATCGCTGTCTTCTTTGTAGCCCATTTGGTTTGATGCAACAATAGTATTTGTTTCTGGAATGACCTGCTGTGAGCTAAAGTGGGTATGACCAAACAACCACAACTTTACGTGTTTTTTCATCAATCTTGAAAGATCAGTTGCAAAAGCTACAGCGTTCGGACTATCATCAAATTCAGGAGCAGATGTGCCATTGAGAAGTGGTGCATGGTGTGTAAGAATGACTACGTTTTCGTTATTCATTTCTGCCTTGGTGATTTCCTCTTCTAACCATGCTACTTCCTCCTCATGGAAACGATTAGTGTCATCTGGAGTCAATTTTCGTTTAGGAGCGAGATCATCACAGTTGCTACTTGTAGTCTCCTTGGGTATGATGCTAACTAGATGATAATCGTTCATTGCTCTTTTAATGTAGCTTTTCTCGTCATCTGGAATGTGGGACCACAATGTGACACCGAGAATTCTCACTACGTCTGTTTCGTCCACTGGATTTGTATATAAGAAACTTTTCTTGTTCATAAAGTGTACATTATCGAAGTTCTTAGCAATATTTTCCATATCTCTAATAGAATCATAGTACTCTTCCATGTAGAATTCATGGTTACCAGCTAAGCTGTTAGAGCCGTTAAAATTGTACCTATTAGAAAAACGTGCTCAAACCTATCTGCGTGCTCCCTTATGAATTTCCCAAATAGATCATGTTTTGGATATCCAATGTCGCCAACTAACGCTAAAACATTTCCGAGTGCCTCAATTCTTGGCAGCACATCAGTATCTTCGAAGAATTCTAAGTGAATATCTGATGCAACTTGTATCTTCATTGCTGCTAACAATGTTGCTAGTACTTTTATCACCGAGCAAACTAAGCTATTTTCTTATTTTTAGAATGCGTTTGACGTATGCATTAAGAAGCGTAATGATAGTGGTGCGCTCGGCACTGTACTTGGGAATAGAACTGTATTCACTGCTGTTTTATGCAGCAATAGCAATGGTTGTACGCATATACTATACAATGACCGTTTTTCAATGGTTAGGAATTCCATACAATGTGATCAAACAAACACTTTTTACACTACGATCTGTATATCGATATTTGAAGTGGTGGAGCGGCAGAACCGATAAAAAAATAGATCTTTCAAATTTCAGTTTTGAAGATACAGGCAATGGCTATGTACGCGGGCCTTGTCCATACCTGAATACACTAGCAAATCATGGATACATTAATCGCGCTGGAAAGCACATAACGATAGAAGAGTTACTTATAGCATGCAAGCGGACGATTAATTTGAGTCCGATTATGACTATTGGGTTATCGCTTTTCAATATGGTATTCGTTGGACACAATCATCCTCTCACGGGACAACTGTGCCTAAGTTTGAGCGATCTAAGCAAATATCACGCTCACATAACTGTCGAGCACGATGCAAGCTTTACACGCAGAGATTTGCATCTTGGAGATGCTGTAAATCTTGATCCAAAGCTATTAACAAAGCTATTAGCTGTTTCAAAAGATGGTCTAACAGTAAATGAAAAGGATTTATCCTTGTATCGCAAACACATACAAGACACTTGCGAAAGAAGGAATCCAATGTTCACATTTAGTATGGTACAAAAGTTTGGAGCGTGGATGGAGACTGCGTTTATTATACTTTTCTTTGGAAACGGTAGAAACGTTTCGGCAGAATCGATACGATCTTGGATGGGAAAAGAAAAGATACCAGATAATTATAAACCAAGGAAAGAGATGGGTATTTTAAATGTATTTGCGAAGAGGTTCAAGTTGATGTACCTTGGTAACGATTTGAATATTTCAATACGAAATATTTATGATTTAGTTGCTCCATTAAGGTATGACAAATACAAGTATGTAGAGCCTAAAAACGCATAAATTATGGATTTAACTTGTAAATCTGTGTTGTTGTTATTTTGTGTATAACTATTGTAATCGCTTCTGTCACAACTTTTCATAAAACACCAAACATGAAGATCATCTTGAATTATGTCACAATGGAAGTAGATGAGAACGATTCTCTCCAGGACGTTGTCGAACGATACGAAAAACAAGAAAAAGTACAAGTAGAACGCAGAATCAAACGTGAGAAGAATTCTATGTTTATTAGAGTAACGAATAACTCTCTCGCGACGTTAAAAATCACTGACGGAGAAGAACTCAAAGCTCAAATGCTGAAATAAATTCAGATCAACCTTTTTATTCGATACAAACTAGATAAATAACGGAACTTTGCACTAGATGAATATTCGCAAGACATCAATCTGTTAATACAACATGTCCATACATTAACTGAAAACACTAGTTTAATGCACACTTTCCATCACCGGTTGGCGCAACTCGAGTATCATTAGCTCTTGATGGAACATCATACACCAATTCAGGTCTGTATCCAGCTCCTCGCTCATGTCTATACCCCATTTGATTCGACGCTACCATAGTACCAGAATTTGGCTCAATTTGTTCTGAACTATAATGCGTATGACCAAACAACCACAACACAACATGATGTTTCATCATACTTGAAAGATCAGTCGCAAAAGCATAGTTTCCTTGACTACCTTTGAAATGTGGTGCAGATGTATTCTCAGTAAGTGGCGCATGATGCGTAAGAATAACTACATTTTCGTTATTTTCTTGTGCTTTTTGGATTTCTTCTGTCAAGTAGGCGACATCTTCTTTGTGCCATTTATTGGTGTCTGCTACTGATAGTTTTCTTTTGGAGCCGTTATCGTTGATGGTGCAGATGTGATAATCGTTTAAAGCTCTAGAGATGAAGCTGACGTGCTCGTCAGGGACGTTTGACCACAATGTTGCGCCAAGAATGCGTACAACGTCTGTAGAATCTTCTGGATTGATATATAAGAAGCTATTCTTGTTCATAAAGTGAACATTATCAATTTTTTCAGCTAAATCTTCCATCTGTTTGATTGTTTCGTAATATTCAGAGGTGTAAAACTCATGATTGCCGGCTTGAGGGTTAGAATATTGAAATAATTATACCTATCAAGAACACATGTTCAAAACGAGTGGCATGTTCAGTAACGTATTTCTCAAAAGTGTCGCGCTTTGGGTATCCAATATCACCAACAAGAGCAAGAACGTTACCTAATTTTTCGACCTTGGGCAAATCATCATGTTCTCTGAAGAACTCTAGATGAACGTCAGACGCAACTTGTATCTTCATTGTTTGTTCGAAATTGACAGAAAATATTACAAAGCTAAGAACTCAGTTAGAAAATACTGTTAGCATAGCACTACGTTTAATTGACTTAAGAATAATGTCAGCCAAAGAAGCTAAGAAGTCACATGCGATAGCTGTGCCTGTAACAGCCAAAGATGTTGTACGAGAAGATAAGAAGAGGCCATGTTTGATCTATCAAGATTTCGTGTTGGAGAAAGCAGAGAAACTCTGTTACATTACTTTTACCAACTACTTTTGCGCATTCATTTCAATTCAAGCAAAAAGCGCAAATGACTCGAGCTATTTTACGGTAGTTCCAAGATATACGTTGATGAATGATCCTCACTACTCTAATGATGCGCAAAATACTCATACGATCCACGTAGGAAGAACATTTAGGCGGAAACCAATTGCTGATACACGGACGTACCAACACATTCGGATACTATTCTTTCAGCCCTCACCAAACTGGAAGAACTTTAACCTACAAAATGTAAAATTTTATGTAGCTTCTCCATTGCCTACTAAATCAGCTGTATCGATGACAAGCATAACTGGCAAAAACTACAAAGCTGAAGAAGGTGTCAAATACTCACTAGATACGTTACCATCAATTATTCACAACACAAAACTATTACGCGATTTCCACTCTGTTTGTCGTACTTTTCAAACAAGCACTGCAGATATGCCTGAAGTTAAAGATGCTCCAGAAAGGCCTGGAGAAGAAGTAGTATCACTCTTTTTCAATCACCACCGGTAAATTTACTCTTTAATTATTTTTCCCATCTCGAAATTGTTAATCTTTTCTAGTGCCAAAATTAACGCTTGAGTACCATTCTTTCCACCACCATGTAGGATCAGCATATCATACAACTGCTTGGCAAGTGTCAAACCAGGTAAAATCAAGTTCATTCTCTTGCATTCTGCTAATGCAATATCCAAATCTTTAACAAAGTGTTCTACGTAGAAACCAGGAGCCATATCTCTCTTCAAGATACGTGGACCATAACTTTGAAGTGAGAAAGAGTTGGCAGCACCAGCACTAACTGCAGTAAGAACCTTTTCTACATCTAAACCAGCACGATATGCATACAATAACCCTTCGACTACACCAATCATACAGGTGGCGATGATAACTTGGTTACTCATCTTGGAGTGTTGTCCTGATGACGCTTCTCCCATGTAATTGAGTGTTTTGCTCATGGTTGCAAGTAGTGGCTTAACAGCGTTGAATACTTGTTCATCTCCACCTCCAAATACTGTTAATGTTGCGTTTCTTGCGCCGATATCACCACCGGAAACTGGTGCGTCAAGAGAGTGAGCACCCTTTTCTTTTGCTTTTTCATAGATTTCTTTGGCCAAGGAAGGTTCGCTTGTTGTCATGTCGATGATAACACCTCCGGCCTGGATTCCAGAGATAACACCTGTTTCAGGATCTAAAATAACCTGTATTGTGAAAATAGATTCAATAGACAAACCTGACGAACATCTTTTGGATATCCAACTATCGTAATTACTACATCGCTATTTTCTGCAACTTCACGTGGTGTTGAAACTAATTTGGCACCGAGATCGACTACAGATTGTGCAGTTTGTGGTGTTCTGGTGTAAACTGTGGTTTGTTTGTATCCCTTTTGAATGCAGTGAGCGCACATGCTGCGACCCATGACACCAAGGCCAATAAATCCAAGTCGTGTTGAGCCAGGTAAGAACTCTCTGAGTAACGTGCTGGTGAGTGTCATGTTTTTGAAATAGAAAGATGTTGTCCCAGTTGTCTCGGGTTTACACAAAACTTTGATTGTTGTTTACTTACTGTGAACAAGTATTTTAATATTGGAACTCACTGTATGAATCCTTTATTACCAACATACAACGTGTTTCGGGATTATACGCCGAGTAAAAGTTATTGTAGAAAATCCAAGTTCCAACAGCGTTATAACACACTAGATGTTAAGCGCATTAAATAGTCATACCTGGTGTCCAATTATATTTTGGAGTATTTAGTTATTTGATGTAATGAATATATTTCCAATCTTCAAGTGAATTTTCAATCTCTGGTGTAGTATCCTCAATTGGCTCCTCCATGTTCGTTACTTTGACAAATGGAACAAATTCAGAGTCTATTAACCCAAATCTCGTTCGTTTTTGGACGTAGTAACAAATCTCGTACAAAGGAACATGAACAGTATGGCATCTTTCCTCTTGCTCTTCTTGTACTACTGTTATCAAATCAGACAATTTGGGTATATGCCCATTCTCGTTTAATACGCTCATAATAAATGCCAATTCACAAAACACATAAATTGCCATTTGTTTGTTTGGCAAGTAAAAATAAGAGTACGATGTCTTTACTGAAATGTCATCATAGGATTGTTCAATAGGATTGTACTGTATGGCATTTCCCAACTGTATGAATTTATCAAAAACTGATTAAGTGTGGTATAGTACTTAGGGTGTAAAAGACTGCACTGCAATATGAAAATTTAGGTTTGCCGATGAAAAATGACTGGATTATTGGTTTCCATATTGCGTCTGATGATGCGACTGCTAATAACGCAGTACTGACTTGTCTTATACGAGATATGTCATTAATTGTGAGGAATTGAAGAATAGAGAATAAGCAGTCATCAAATAATGTTTCGAACTGCGACAGTGGGATCGTGCGCGATTTTCGAGGAATGCTGGTATTTGCAGTTGTTGCCGTAACGACATCCTGTTTCTGTGTTGAAGTATTTGCATGGAGGTAATGGTCGTTGTACATGCGAAAATCGACACAAGTCACCTTTTGTTGCACGGGTCACGTATGAAGAACTTGCAGGAGGTCTTCTTTGGGACAAGTGCTCTTGTAATGTTGCCGCTCTTTTCTTGTTTGAATGTTACGTTATTTTTTCCATTCATCCGGCATCACACGCACTCTACACACGATGACTAGAACTAAAAAATCGAAGCCTGGTGGTAAAAAGAGACAATCTTCACAAAAAACCGCATCTACTACACCAGATATTGAAGAATTGTATGAATTTACTGATGACAAAGCAAAACAAGTGAAAATCAAACTTGTTGAGTGGTACGATAAAAACAAACGCACCATGCCATGGCGTCACTCAACTTTACCTGATACAGAAGCAGAATTGCATCAACGTGCTTATGAAGTATGGGTTTCTGAGATCATGCTACAGCAAACACGCGTTGAAACAGTGATTGAATACTACAAAAAGTGGATGATACGCTTTCCAACGGTTAAATCACTCGCTGATGCTACAATTGAGGATGTAAACACGCAGTGGGCAGGATTGGGCTACTACAGAAGAGCAAAGTTCCTACACGAAGCTGCAAAGAAGCTTGTAGAACAGTAAGAATAACTTTTCAATCTTTAACTATGTTAGAAATCCAAATTCTGAAATTATCAAACTACCTGATACTGCAGCAGGGTTAGAAAAACTACCTGGTGTAGGCAAGTATACAGCAGGTGCGATATCCTCGATAGTGTTCAACAGAGTTGAACCACTCGTAGATGGAAATGTGTTACGTGTACTAGCTCGTCTACAAGCCTGTAATTTGGACATTGCAGATCAGAAACATCACAAAACTGTATTTTGGCCGCAAGCAGCACAACTCGTCAAACAAACACTTGATGATAGCGGTGATCTTCGGCCAGGAGATTTTAATCAATCTTTGATGGAATTAGGTGCACTTGTTTGTACACCAAAGAGCGCGAAATGTACAACCTGTCCAGTCAAAGATTTATGCAATGTTTATAAAATGAAAAAAGATGGAGAAATTGAAACAGTAGAACAGTTCCCTGTAAAAAAGAAAAAGAATGCACCACAAGATGAAACTGTCATAACGTGTATATTCAACTATCAAGAGAAATATTTGTGCGTGAAAAGACCTGAAACAGGTCTACTTGCCGGCTTGTGGGAATTTCCATCAGTCATGATCGAAGATCCAAAATTGAAACAAAAAGAAATGATTGAGAAGATTAACGAAAATACCTTAAAGAGTGAGCAAGTGAAAAAGGCGTTAAAGTTAGATGGTGAAGCAAAATTTGCATTTACATACTGCGGACAAGTCACTCACGTATTTACGCACATCAAGCAACTACTTCATGTGTTTTGCGTAACGGTGAAAGAAATCGATCCAACCATGGTAGATGACAAGACAAAATGGATGTCAAGTGCAGATATGAACCAAGCAGGCGTTCCTACACTCGTCAAAAAGGTGCTAAAACAGTATCAAAACCACAACAAACTCGTTGGCAAAGGCGTACAAAAAAAACTCCCACTAAAACGTAAACGAGAAGAGAGTGAAGACGAAGCTGAAGATACTGACGAAGAATAAACGTAAAAGAGGTTATTTTATTCTTGTATGAAAATTCTAGTTCTCATTAGGCGTATCGCCATTCTCTGTGTTGGCTTCTTTCTTTGCTGGTTCTTCAAGGGTTGCAAAATATTTAACATCCTTGTCAGAATCTTCTGCAAGGCGGCGTTGTAGTTCTTGTACTTCTGCTGCTTCACGTAGTGACT
>JAESGV010000518.1_pt1 | contig 17143 bp, 16 predicted proteins | sample 9269781 | NCBI WGS metagenome assembly JAESGV01 (sample SAMN15741586, study PRJNA653496) | algae metagenome | isolation source: Tildeniella torsiva UHER 1998/13D and co-occurring heterotrophs from... | place: Slovakia: Slovak Paradise National Park, Hrabusice, Kosice Region | collected 2000-01-01 | reverse complement strand
ACACAACTTGTACTAGGTACATTAACCATGTTAATGGGTTCTACATGTACTCTAGTTGGATTTTATTTGATGAACAGAATATCAGAAAAAACAATGGTAACGGCAAGAAGTACACTGATATCTCACATGGAACGAGAAAACGAACAATTGGAAAATATACAAGGAGTTATTAAAGAACACGTACTTGAAGAGACGCAATCGAAAATGATCGAATTTATTTCGCATCCTTTTATTCAATTTGTGGTTTGGAATACCGCTAATACCAGCACGGAGATAATTGAACTGTAAAAATCTGATCAAATAGAACTTTTATTCTCCATTGAAAAAACCATCATGTATTGGTCTTGGGGTCTTGATTTTCCACGCCTTCTGACATTCCCTTTCAACACTAGTTGTTTTGGCGAAATTGTATCAAATTGATTTATATGTGTTTGTATATTGTTCCCAAAGTTTAGTGACTCATAGATGTACGTAGTGCCCTGTTTTTTCAACCCTTCATTTGTTAAGCTTGCTAAATCTTCTTCAAGAAGTGTGAAATAAGGATGTATTTGTACTCGTGTGCTAGCTGGTGTTCTATCCTCCTCACACGTAAGGTTTATAGGAACTATGGTCTTAATGATCAATTCTTCAAGCTCTTGTGTATCGTGTGCAGACATGTTGGTGCTTTAGCTTTCTTAATTCGGAATAATCTATCGGTTGACAAGGCCAAAATCTTGTGCGTACTAGTAGCTGCACAATCCAAGAACTAGCTAGGAAATATTCGGGCCGATATATCCATTCCCATCTCTTAATTACTTCATGCAACTATTGATAATTAGCTAAACTCGTTAAGAATAGCGCTCCTAACGCGATATCATTTATTTTAACGTAAACTTCAAACTTCAGAAGTTTTATGTCGCTGGAAGACATTATCCTTGTTCACAAACAATTCATACCTAGTTCACATCAAGTTGCAGAATAAAAATAGCTAAGTTGCGTAAGGTTTACTAAACTCATCTTGATTAACGCATCGTTCACCAAAGTTCAACCTCTAAAAATCTTAACCTACGAGTTTGGATATGTCTAGGATATTATAGATTTCAAAAAATTTCGTCAGCAGTTCCGTCTACACTCGTCCGAGAGGACCGCAAGTTTATTACGTTAGCTTTCAAGGAGGGCTTCGTATTCTTATTGCTAGTGGTTGTTCTGGCATGCTTCGAGCTTATATTCATTGTTGTGAATGCACACACAATTTACATGGTTCAAATGGCTAGACAATACGATTTTGAAAATCAAATGGGTATAAACACGTCAATTGTCGTGTTAGCGTCAATTCAAGTTGGGGTAGCTATACTTCATATTTTTATTCCAATTCTTGCTTATATTTCATTGTATAATTTTTCGAAGAAGACGCAATTACTTTGGACAACTTTAACCCTAGCAGGCCTTGTCGTTTGGGGCGTAATCCAAGTAGCATTGCAAGTAGCATGTTGCGTGTTGTGTTCACTGTCAATTATCATTCAAGTAGTTGAGATTGGTATCGCAGCGGGGTACGGAATTTACACAGGATTGACTCTCCTTATATACATCCCTCTAATATGCGTGGCCATCTACCGAATCAAAACCATAAAAAACCTAAAACAAGAGAATGAAATTGCAAATGCATAAACTGTACATTATTTATCGCATCCGTGAAGGTGAATACGATTTGTTGTTCATAGACCGCACTAACGATAACGGTGGAGGCTTCTGCCGAAGTTTCCCACTCGCCTCCGTCGGCGTTATAGGGCTTGGATTGTTTCCATCCTGATATATTTTCAAACTTGGTCTCTTTGCCTGCAGAGGAGAGCTCGGTGTAGGTCTCATATTCTCCCTCAATGACATCAAATCTCTGCGTAGTGAAGAGTTTTCTATATTAAGTGTTTCCATGCGAGTAATAAAGTTCTCTTTCTCAATCTTGTATTGCGCTACAATTTCTTCCAACATTTCTTTAGAAGTACTCTTCTCACTCGACGGTCTATTCTTTTCCAATATGTCAATCAACTCTTGTTTCTCGAGTACATTTTGTCTCAATCGTTCATGTTCTGAAAACACTGCCACTTTATCAATCTCCATACTTTTAAGGTCATTCTCCACTACAGAATATTTTGTGTTGAGCATGTACAATTCATGTTGCAGCATATTCACTTTAATCTCTTGCTCTTGTTTCTCATCTATAACTTTTGCCAATCGTCTTTCTAGTTCCGACTGCTGTATTACAAATGTTCCTTCTCTAGACCGTAGTTTAATAACTTGTTGTTTTAACTTTTGTATCAACTCTTCTGATTGTGCTACTTGATTGTTCAACTCGAACCATTTCTCTTCGAATCCTATTTTCTCTTGATTTAGTAACGATACTTGTTGTCGTAATTGTACAACATCACTAGATGATTTCAAGTATTGTGATTCTGTAACAAGTTGGTGACGTAGTATTTCTACTTGCTCTATGGCATTAGATTCTCTTGCGCGACTTTGTAATAATTCATTTCCAGTATCTTCCAACATGTTTCTCATTTGTAGCAATTCTGTATTTAGTGTTTGAACAATCTTTTTCAAATTTTCCAACTCTGGTACCTTGTGTGATAATTCAATCTTTAACATTCCAACTTGATTTCCCAAAGATTGTTCCGACTTTCGGAGCATTTTGATTTCTTCCAGTAATTGTGTTTCCATGGTTTCTTTTTCACGAAGTGTAATTGATGTTCTTTCTAGTTCTTGTTCGAGTGATAATATTTGTGCATCCAATCGATCTCTAGTATTTGAAAACTCATACTCTTTCTCCATTGATGTTGCAGAGACTGCTGTTTCTACACACTTCATTGTATAATCTACTCTATGGAACTCTCCTGATGTATTCATGGATGTATCTAGTAACTGTTTCTGTTCTTTAAATACTAGTGATGTTGTACTTAGATCTAGAGCATCGATACGACCACCTTTTTGTGATAACTGACTGAGTAGTGAAGCTGTTGATCGATCATGGTCATCAGAACTTGTAAGTTTAGTCTCGAACAATACACTCTCTGGTGAATCTGCTTGTGATTTTCCACTTGTTGCAATCGAGTACAATTTGTAAACCTTTTTCTCCATGTCTGTTCCTTGTACTTTTGTCAGTAGCGAATCGATCGCAGTAACTGTATCACGTAACTTTTGATCCAATTCATGATTCAAATTTAACGCTTTTTCCATTTCGAATTGTAGTTCATTATTTCTAATTTTCAAATCCGAAGTATCTTCATCGATATACTTTTCTGTGAACAGTGATGATCTTTGTACTTCTAGTTCTACTTGTAACTGCTGCACTTGTGTATTCCTAGTATCTAATTTGTTTTGAATGTCTTCGAATTGGATGCGTTCTAGTTCTAATGTCTTTTCAAGTGTTGACTTTGCGATATCGAGTTGCGCGACTTGCTCTTCCAACTTTTCTATGCTTGATCGGTCTCGTGCTTGTGTCGATAGTTCGATAATTTGTTGCTGTAGAACACTCTCACGTAACTGTAACCTAGTGATACTGTCGTCTTTTGCTGATAGTTCCTCTTTCAATTTTGATGTTACGACTGCCAATGAATGCATCTTTTGGTCATACTCTCGTGCTTGCGACATCAGATTGTTCTGCAAATCAAGTATTTCTACATCTCTACTCCGCAAGCTATCGATCAACTCTTGTATTTTCGCCATGTGATCGTTATGTTCAACTTCTGCCAAGTTCAACTCCTCTGTACGCAATGTGTTGATGTGATTGTTTTGTACTTTTACGCTTTTGCGAAGTAGTGCATTCTCCACAATAAATAGTCGAAATAAATTATTTGTTTGTTCTTTTCCTACTGCTTCTGCATTTATAGCAATATGCACCTATAGCGTGTTAATAAGTAGATATTAATTACTTGTTCTCGTATTTCTTCGTCTAGTTGCTGGTTTTGGTTTCGCACCGTGTCCAGAACCCTTTCTAAATACCATTGCGGTATTGAATTGTTGTGCGCTTCGTTAATAATAGAAACTAAATCTTCCTCTCCCACATTGTGCAAAATATGTGATGTATCACCCGCGACTAGCAAGTTATCATCAAGAAAGTCTATACTATAATTTATGGACTGGTTTCGACTCGATATGGGCGCTATGGGTGAGATGCAGTCGACAGGTGACGATATCGTTTCTGTTTCTTTTTCTTCTGATCTTTGTATTCTGTGCCAGATATTAAGTATCGCTGGATTTTTTGTAGAATGTTGTTCAAGTGGAACACTTTGTGTATGTGCATTCGCTGGTTGCTCATTTAGCTGCTCCACATCTGTAAGCGGTATTTCGTTCACGTGTGCATGTAATATAGCTAGTTCTGTGTCACCCCCAAACACATCAGATTCTGCCATAACGTTCTAGTTTTGGCGCCAAAGATATTTATTCTATAAATGTCTATAATCTTCATCGTCGTGTTGCAATGAGCTATACTCTTCCTCTTCTTCTTGTTGTCTTTTAGCATTGTTTTGTCTACCACCTCCAAACCTGTTAAAGAAGTCTTGTAGTTTTTTCTTTGCAGCTGATCAAAGGTTAATACTACCAGAAAAATGGACATACTCTCACTATAAGTTGACAGAGAGCTTTGTGGTGGGTTTTGTGGATATCTCGAAGGTATTCTACTTGGCATACTTCCAATATGGGGATTCGGTGTTCCTCTCTGAGGTGCAGTCTGTGATGTTTGATTTGTACCGTGTTGTTGCCTCGATACTCGTTCTTCTAGAATCATTTGTCTCTGTAATTGTCTTGCTAATTCTTCATCGCGACTCGATTGTGACATATTATAAGTGGGTTCATCGTCATCAAACCGCAAAAAATCTGGTGGTAAGTTGTGTCGAGAATTTGAAGTTCCGCTATTTTGTGATTGTACAGGTGCGGATGGAACGTAGTCGGCTACTCCCTCGTCTTGGAGGCGCAATAGTAATTCTATTTGTCAATAAAGTTGTTTTTGATTGTACCGATCGTTCTTTCCATATGTCCATTTGTTTTGTACAATGTTTGCTTCAAGATTGCAGGATCAAATGTTGGAAACATGGAAGACAGTGTTCCCATAGCTTCGTTAAGAGTGATACGATTGTTTGACATCCGTTTTTGCTTGTTCTGATTTGAAGAGAGTTGACTAAAACTTAGTAAAACCAAGCGTCATATTTAATTTAAATGAATTCTTCAGCGTAATCACTCGCAAAGTCATCTACTGTTCTTGCTCTTCGTTTTAATATATTTTCTAGATCTGGTGAAATGGCAATCGATTTCTCAGGACAATTTCTTTGATACCTTGCTAAAGATATTAACGATTCAATAAGGTGCTCAGGGTACCCATCATGCTCCATTCTCTGTCTTGCTTCATCTTCAGAAATACTAACATACTGTATATCTCTACCTAATGCATAACTTAAACTCTCTGCGAGTCGCTTGAAACCAGTTATTTCGGGTCCTGTTAAAACATAAGTTTTGTTAAGGTGATCTTTCGGATTAAGTAGTATATCATGAGCACAATCTGCAATATCTCTAGCATCGATATATGGAACCTTGCCATCACCAACAGGTGAATAAAACTTATTCTCCATACGTATATCGTCTGCGAATTCCCATAAAAAATTTTGCATAAAGCTGTGAGGCCTTAGAATCGTGTAATTAATCTTTGATGCTTTGATTTCTTGCTCTACTTCCCAGTGTTCTCTTCCTACAAACGATTGCGAGTTTTCAGAGGCTCCAATCGCAGATACTTTAACTATATGATTCACTCCCACTCGTTGTGCCGCTTTTACTGTTTTTATTTGTTGCGTGCTAAAACCGTGGTAATTTGCTGATAGTATAAATAATGAGGTCGTGCCTGACAGTGCTGGTTCCAGTTGGTCGGCAGTCAAACTACCCGCGTAGCACCAAGAAACATGTGGCATCGTTTGTATCTTTTCTGCATTGCGAAAGAAAGCTCGCGTAGGTACATGTGATTCAGAAAGTCGATTAAGAAGCACACTGCCTATTTTTCCTGTTGCTCCCAAGACAGTGAATGTTTTCATTTGTTACAATAAAAGTTTATCTTGCATACATCTCATCAATAAACTTTTCATAAAATTTGTTCATCGCTATACGTTGGTGTTTCATTGCTGCAGTAAGCATACCATTCTCTACAGTCCATTCATCATTGTGCAGCCTAATGTCACGCAACTCTTCAAATCTGTTCAAGTGGGCTTTCTTTGCCTCTTCCAGTAGCGATTCAAGTACTGCTTGTTTCAGCTTTGGACTTTTATATAACTCTTCCAACGTGGTCACCTCTATTTCGTTGATAGCTGCCCATCTCCTTGCGTACACAGATTGTGGTATGATATTAGCTATGCAATAGCTCTTTGTCGAGTCTGCGTATACACATATGCCGTTCGGTGATATGAATGGACTGTTCTGATAAACACCTTCCAACTTTTCTATCGGTACAAATTCACCATTATCCAATTTGACCAAATTCTTCTTTCTATCAATAATCTTTAAGAATCCTCTATCGTCTATACTTCCTATATCTCCAGTACTAAACCATCCATCATTTAATACTTGATTAGTCAGGTCGCTTCGTTTGTAGTACCCTTTGAACATTGCATCTCCTCGAATTAATATTTCACCACGTGGATGTGGTTTATCCTGTACAGTGTAGCCCATATCAGCTACGCTTCGTAATTTAATTTCAGCATAGTATGATAATGGACCTACATTCGATACTGTCATCTTGTAGTTGAGTCTCTGTACACTTGCAACACCAACTTCAGTTAAACCATACCCTTGTCTCACAACAGCATCGAATACAATTCTTAAAAACTGTTGCGTATCTGGATTCAACGGTGCTCCTCCACACATGATCGCTGTTACATTACCACCCAAAGTCGCCTTTGTTTTAGTAAAGATCAACTTGTTAAACAATGGTGTTTGTCTATCTTTTTCTAATGCTTTCTTCTTGCGCTCGTACGCTAATGAGAACAAGTATTTTTGAATTGGTTTTACACTTGGATCATGAATTGTTTCCCACGTGAGCTTTTTAAACGTTTCATATACTCGTGGTACTCCAAACAGAGTATTAGGGCGTACTGCTCTCATATCGCCACATGGAGTACAAACACGATCCGATAAGGTCTTTGGAGATCCAAAACCAATTTCTCCTCCCAGGTTAAGAACAGTCATTTGAGCGATAAACTCCAGTACATGAGCAAGAGGCAAGTAGGCTAAATGTCGAATCAAACGTGTAGCTATTGGGTACGATTCGCTATCTTCTTCTTCTGCTCGTGCTATCATGGTACATAAACTTTTGTGAGTATGCATAACTCCTTTTGGTTCTCCTGTTGTACCACTTGTGTACATGATCAATGCCAAATCATCTTCAATGGGAGTGTTTTTCACTTTTACTTGGACAGTCTCACCAACTGTTTCACACTTGGAAAATGGTATGATTGTTAATTCTTTGGATAGTGTCGAAATATCAAAAGTATTTGGTTTGAATTTGCTAGTATTGTAGATGATATATTTTAGAGTTGGGACACGTTCCGCAATAGAGTTAACATTGGATAATAGTTCCTCTCCAATCATGATGCTTGTTATTTCTGCTTGGTTCAGTGATGTTATAATCGCATCGATTCCCAAGCTAGCGTACACTGTCACAATAGTAATTCCATATCGAAGACAAGCCTGCGCTGCTATTTGCCACTCGATGCACGTGTTCTCATATATTGCCAATTTATCTCCACTGTTGAGGCCTGTGAGATGCGCCAATCCCGTTGCAAAGAGCTTGACGCGCACACCTACTTTTTCATACGTTGTCCATTGAATATGGTCCAGGTCAAAGTGTTCTACTTGTTTGCCGTCAACAACTTTAGTAGTGATTTTTGCAACACTTCTCTGACCGAAACAATTCTTTTGAGCGTACTTTTTGACAACCTGGTTGAATTGTTGATCAAGTGTTGTTATGTTTCCCTCAAGTTCTACTCGTTTGGTATTTTTGAGCGCCATGTTACGGTAAATCGGTGACTCATCTTGTGAAGTTTTTTCTGTGAGTGGATATGACTGTGGTACAGACACATTGTCTTGTGATTCCCTTGGCCGAGCTTTGTTTCCAGATAGTAACAACTGTACAAAGAAGATGAATGTGTCCAGTGCGCAGAGTATGAAACCAATACACCTGTACGACAGTGGTGCGACTGAGGGCATGTGATTGATTGGTGTGTTGTAAAATTTGGGCTCATCTAAGCGTGATTATTACTTTTATTTTTACGTTGTAGGCCAGAGGTGAGCTATACAAATGACCATAATAATTCTTGTATGAACAAAATTATTGTTTATTCTACGTGCGATCAGAATTCCAAACCATAGATGTCTTTTTCGAGGGTATTAGGTGATTCCAGTTTGAAAGCCTAGGCGTTAGGGGTTCTCGTGAGTAGTTCGACATTTGTTGCTGTTGACGCCAATAAAGATCAGGGTCGCTATCGTATTGAAAACTCTCCATATCGCTTTCTGACATGTAACTCTCATACACATCATTGAAACCACAATCTGACTGTGGCGACTCTTGTGATGATAGAGCCTCTTGACTGTTACTTCGCATCATGTATGGTGAGGTTTGAGAAGGTGAAGTGCTTGGTACACTTATTACTTTCTCTGTTGACAATCTTGCGCGTCTTGGTAATTTGACGTCTTCCGAAGTCTTTTGTATAGGAGAAGACATACACGTGATCTTACTAGATAAACCAGCCATTAAATCTTTCATTTTTCTATTCTCTTTTTGAAGCAATTGAACTTGCCTATCTTGTTCTTCCATTTTCTTTAGTAGCTTTCCTAGCACTGTCGCCAAGTCGCTATTCTCTATGCCGTATTGACAATCGATACGCTTCATAATGTTTTGATTGTTGAGGTGGTCCAATATTCGGTGTTTTCAAATCACGCTCCAATCACACTTTGATAAATATGGTCTCGTCTGATACCTACAGTTTTAAATCCATTCCCTTAAAAGCAGATGTCAGTGACTCACACAGTGCGAGTATGTTGTAATGAGTTACTCGCCGCTCAATGTGCTACTAGTGAGGCATATTATCTTCGTTATCTTTATTGATAAGGTCACATACACGCGATCCAAACCATTAAAGGCGATAAGAGTCTAGCTGACTTTGGATTTCAGCGATGACGTTTCAATAGTATCAAATTGGTTGGTGGTTAGCGGATATCCTGTAACTTCTACTGGGCATTACTTAACGAATGACCTGTTGAAGGTCGTCGTTTTTGCGTTCTCCTTGCTACAATCTCTCGCTCAGCTTGCTCAACTTGGTAAACATAGGAACGGTCTTTGGTCAGATAGCAGCAATAGAACAAGCATGAAAGTAGGTCCAAACATCGAAGAGCACTCATTGCTCCTTTCATATCTTGGATATCCGTGACCAAACAACAAAAACAGCGAATTAACACATCAGATCCACAGCCACAGTCTCCACACCGTCCACAGTCACAAAAGAAGTCAAAAACATCGACTATGCCGTAACATGAGCAATAAAGTCGTTCTGCTCTTGATCCTCGTGAGCAACACCTTATAAAAAAGCAACAAATAAATATAAAAATTAATGGAATGATCAAAACGGCAACACCGGGCAAAAAAACTACAGCGATAAAGTAGCGAAGTAATCCTTCCTTGGACACTATAAATCGTTTAAAATCGAGTTGACAATTTTTTAAATGTGCTTCTGACGGTGCTATTACAGCACCTATTAGAATTAGCAACAAATAAAATAGATACGCAGCTGCGAGTGCGCATGAGCAGCCAATGATACTGTTCCTCCATTGTATTCGATCAACGAACGCGTTTGGTATTAATGCGCATATAACGAGTGCTGCTGTGCCTAATAGTACAACTAATATCCACGGAATTAAGATAAGTACAACGTATCGTCGAGCGACAAGCATTTGCATGCCTGTTATTGTTGTTGCTACATCTTCTACTGGGATCTCTATCATATGTTCTGGCGCGGCGATTGGTGATGATGCACCCGTATGCACTAATAGGGATGCAAAATCAGTTGGTGTATGAGGTTCTTCATCTAGAACCTGCATAAGAAACCTAGTTGAGTCCTATTTACAAAAATTCTTTTAATGCAAAAGCGTAGCACGTCGCTCCTTGTCTAGCTTCTTCTCGTAGTAAAAGTAATATAATGATGACGAGATCACAATAGCTGCTGCTAATGTACCGGCACATACACCTAGTGCCACTGTAAAGCTTATTTGTTTAGTTTCGTAAGGTTCTCCGTAAGCATCCTCGTACAGATCAGAAACTCCAAACAATGCCCCACTAAGAGGGTTACCCCAACTCAACTGTATTGGCTCTAACCGCTCCAAACATGTTGTGTTCACATTTTCAACATTTCCAACTTGTACAAATGAAATGAACAATTGCTCGCCACATGTAAGATTTTCTCGGCCTCCTGCTACTACGCTTGGTGACGTCCATAACGCACCATGTTGAGCATTTGGAATGGATATTAGTCTCTTGTTTGCAACCTTTAGATTATCCAATTGAGCTTTAGCTGCTCCTATTGGTGTAGCAATATCCAAGTCACCGTTCAATAATAGCACTGGTACTTGTGTAGTGGATTCTATTGGTTGATTAAAGTATTTGTCCGTCGCATATGTTGGCCATTTGGTAACAATTTGTGTTCTAACAGTGTTGATTCCAACCATTCCTCCTACTAGTGCTTTCTTGGCCATAAATTCTTCCAGTGCTTCAAGATTGGGATTATCCTGTGACATTTCTGAAATTAACAAGTGTTGTGATAATACATTGCTAAATCTTGGAGCACATGATCCAACTGATTGCGATGCAAAGTACTTTAGTAAGTGTAACAATGCAGGAACATCAATAATTGGGTCACATCGACCTAGTCGATAAATCACTGCCGGTACAACATCTCTAGCCATGTACATTAAATCTCCCAAAATAGAAACAACTTTTGTTCTTTCTACTACTTGAGCGATGGCAGGACATGAACTAGAATTTGTGAATACACTATCCAAAACTTTTGTGGTATATTGTACTGGATCTGTTGTTAATTTGCTAGAACAAAAAGTATCGTTTCCACAACGAGTTAAAAACTCTCGTGCTGTTACATCAATGTTGGTTGCCCATTGTTCAATTAGTGTACGTTGTGGACCTGCTGTGTTGAGAACGCTATCGAGAACTATTCCTGCCAAATTGATAGTTGTTTGGGTTGATGTGAAAAGTTGGAAAAATCTATTTCCAAGAGCAGTTCCATAACTGACACCTATTTACAGTTAGATATTGAAATACATACCATATATGAATACTTTTTGTGTGCTACCAAATAACTGTACTAGATTTACCAAATCGGTAGCAGCGTTAGTAATGGTAAAATGTTTTCGATATTCGACTTGGGATGTTACGCACTTTTGATACTCGTCCAAAGTGATAACAATTCCTCCATCGCTTCCAATGGTCTCCGCTTGAATTTCATCGCATGATAAACGACTTGACCTGCCCGTTCCACGGTGGTCACTAGTGTACAATTCAAATTCGTTTCCAATTTGTGAGTATAAACGATACATCGTAGACTCTATACCAGAACTGTCTCCACCTGTCCCTCCTGCTAAAAACCATATTTGATTATTTTTTCCTGTAGGTATGTTTTTGTGGAGTAATCGTTTCACAAAGATGCGTACGGTTGCGCCGTTTGTTTGTTCGTAGTTAAGTGGTAGATGTAGATACGTGCACTCTGATTTTAGTGTATTATCGGGAACAGGTTTATCTACTGTTGCATTTGATGTCAGGTCAACGGTTGTGTCTGTAAATAACGGGCAAGCAAACCATTGTGGTTCTGCACTACTGTATGCCAGAAAGCAAGTCAGCAGAATAACAGTGAAAACCAGTTTCATTTCGCCTGGTTGTGTAGATTTTACAATTCAACGTTTATTCTTCATGTTTTATTTCTACACAGTCACCAGGGGCATAAACATCAACTACAGGTACAACATTATTGGGTACGTTACTAAAAGTAAAACTTGCTCGTGAAGTTGAAATTTTCAATGTACGATTTTCTGCAGAGTATTCTAGTGTCACTGTAGCACCAGTACGGAATACCATACCAGGACAAGGAACATAGTTTCTCTTTTCGTTCTCGCTATCCCATGAATACTCATTACTAGAAATCATCCAAACACCATGCCCCATTTTCCATAACCAATTTGAGCTATTGGCCATCACTACACTCTTTACACCTACTCCTACACCAATCCAATTTGATAATTGGCTAATTTCAACTTGCCATTTTGTTGTACCTCTACTTAGATCTGCCCTCACGCATGCCATTCTATACTTAGTCTTATCGCAACGAATTCTACGAGGTGTTACCAGCTTAAAGTTTTCTGGAATAGTGTCCTCATCAAAAGTCCATGCTCGTTGTTTATGTTGTTGAATTCTTGTATCGACATCACCTTGCAACTCTTTCGCAAATATACTTCTTGTATTTTCATGTGATAACCACTCTTGAGCGAGATTTTCGATATCTTTAGTTGGAATATTAGTTAGTGCATCTTTGAACGCTTCGAATTCTAATTCTAGTATTTCTTTTTGTTTGATAACTTGATCTGCGTTCAATTTTAAGAATTTTGAAACGATAGTACGTAGACTAGCCATACGTTCTGTCATCAAATCCAGGTTGTAAAATGATAAAACATTCTCAACCGTTATTTGGCTTGTTATAAAATCTATTAAGACTTGTTCTTGTTGAATCATCTCATATTTTGATGCTAAAAATAATAAATCTGCAGCACGCGAAGTTTGTGTGATTTTTCCAGTGTACATTGACTGTATTAGTTCTGTAAAAAGTTCTTCGTCATCATCAGGTTCAATATTCAGCTCGTTTTGTGTCGATTCGAGCATGCCATTCCGAATGCATGCTTTAAAAACTTGAGAGTTTGCTGATAGTACCAGTTTGTGAACGTGAAGAGTAGTATTCGATGATGCAAAGCGAATCCGAAAATCTGAGAGCTGAGGATTATTAAAAGATCCTGAGAGTAGGTAGGGGCATGGTGGAAGTGAAATAGTGGCCATGCACTCTGTGGCGAAAGACCAAAGTTCTGATTTACAAAACTTGTGACAGGTGACGACAAACAAAAGCACAATGGGAAACTCTCATAGCGACGAAGATGGCGCAAGTTCGCTCAGAAGTATTCTGCGTATAAGTAGCAATTTCAGTACACCGCCAGTTAGTTTGCCACCTTTCGAAACGGTTCTGTCAAAAATAAGAGAACATGAACAGTATGCAGAACTGCATCGTAATGAAGAGTACATGTCACGTTTTGCACAATGTCTGAGCGACCCACAAACTATGCGACAAACGTATCTATCGTTAGATTGGGCAATATCACGAGAATGGGTAACACACTATTTACAACTTTATAACTTGTAGGATGGTAAACTAAAGTCAATAGAACAACAACGACTCGCAAAAACCAAAGTTTTCAATATTAGCTCCACGAGCGAACAAGACACAGATGTAGAAAAAGTTGTTTCGCCGCACGCGCGGAATCTAAGCAATCCTATTCTCTCGCTTACTACTTCCAAGAGTGAAACTGTAAAAATCAGTGATATCAATCCCGCAACAGACTCGATTATCGACGACGATGAGGAAGAGGATGAAGAACTAACAAAACAAGAGTGGCTAATGATGAATCCAGTTTTGGAGAATCGTGTACCTGTAAAACTAGTCATAACAGATATGCATTTGAACAATAGAGGAAAGAGAACAATTAGAAGTATTGTTTCTCCTGTTCTGAGTAACTTTACATTCATGCCAGAGTTTGGCATGTTCCACACTGCTCTATGTATTGGACAATGGAAAATAGAAGTATGCTAATGACTTGATACTAATAGTTTGTAGTGGACTGATAGCGCTTTATGCGTACCAAGAAAAATATGCGCACGCGCTTCATTATTAACTGCTGATGTTGATGCTGATATTGCAACGCTAACAGATCTCACTACAACAGTTGATAAATTAGCCATGGTCATAACAAAATGGAATACAACCTATTCGTACACGGAACGATCATATGCAGGAACAGGACAATTAAAGGGAAATTGTCAAGACTTCGTTATGGACGTATTGAGTAACTTGGGACTAGAATTAAAAGTATCTGGTGCTTTGGATTACTTTTTAAAACAAATGAGAAGAAAAGGCAAATGTCAAGCAGAATTTAAAATGACGGAAGAGTTCCAAAGCCATTTTGGAGTCAAAGAGAAAAAGATAAAATTCGAAACGCATGAACAATTGGATAAGTTCGTGACCAGTTTGGGAGAAGAATTTTATTGTGCAACTAGAGATCCAAAATGGAAAGATGAATATATTTTGTTAAAGAGTTTTGATCGTGGATTGTGGTTGAGACACATAAGAAAAGAAGATGATAATAGTGCGGCAGGAAAACAGTGTCGACCATTGTTGATTGAACAACGAGTTCCAGATCTAAGTCAGGGAATTACAGGAGAAAAGATTCAAATGGTACACGCGTGTCCATTTGAAGATCCCAGAGATAGTGGGTCAGTGTTAGTACAGAAATAATTTATTGGTTCTTTGATTTGAAAGAAACATAAAATTGTACAGCAATCTTGTTGAGTTCGTTATAGTCTACAGTCTTGTATCTTCCCCAACAACCACAACTTCCCCATTGTTGAACATTGTATGCTGGAGTTGAAATACCGTGCAAGATTCGTGCCAACACTTTTCCATTTGGTATCATGGATGTTCCATTTCTTCTGAGTAAGGTGCTCATGTCTCCATTCATGTGAGAGCGCTCTAAATCGGATAGTTCATGTTTGATAAGGTTATGAGCATAAGTAGATGGTTTCTGTGTTGTTTCACAAAAGTATTGATCAATGGCGTGTTGTAGCGTCTTGGCTTGTTGACGATCGACCTTGTGTGAGTCCACATCAGATATTAGATGCGATACAGCCATATCGTACATACCTTGTAACTTGGACAATCCTATTTTTTCCAAATCTTTCATCTTGTCTGCCAATTTTGTGCAAATATCAGAGAATTCATCGTCTCCGTCTTCTGATAACAAATCAAGTACTCGTTGGCGGTTTACTCTTACGCAAAACGCCTCTTCTTTGCTCTCATACTTGATTTCTCGTAATTCTCTTAACATTAACAAACTATTCTCGACATGTTCCAAATTAACTTGAAGCTTTGGTGCAATCTTGTCGATATCAAATTCAAATTGCTCAGTCTTGGTGGATTTTTTCTTTGTCGAATTTTCTTCCAAAATGACGCGAACAATATCATATTGCTTTGCCAAATCTTTTGGATGTGTCTTCATGAAATAGACAGTATACCTGTGATTCATGTTGGACATAACTTTGAGCACATCGTCTTGTAGTTCCAAATAGGTCAAAATTGTAATAATGACTTCACGTTTAAGGTCTAGTGACTGTCCCAATTCGTGTATGTTGAATGCACGATCAATATATTCTGGTCCCTCTGTTGGTGTGTTGGCAAAGATCTTGTTCAGCAAACGCTTCACGTTCAATAGATCTACAGCATCGCTAAATGACAAGCTGTACAATTTGACGTAATCTTCATCACGAATAATAGCGTGACATTGTGCAGTTTTACCATCTCTACCTGCTCTTCCAATCTCTTGAATATAGTTTTCAGGTGAACGTGGCAAGTTGAAATGAATAACAGCAGAGATATCTGGTTTGTTAATACCCATACCAAAGGCTACCGTTGCAACAATGATACGTGTCTTGTTGGAAATAAACTTGTCTTGTATCGTTTTGCGCTCAATTGGCGTTAAACCTGCATGGTAACAAACAGCATCCACCAAGTGTAGCTGCAAGTGATTAGCCAGTTGTTCAGCATCGCTTCTTTGCATGGTGTAAATAACAATACTATGGCACTTTTTGAATCGTTCACTCTTGAGTAGATTGAGTACAGCTTGGAATGGATCAGGATCACCACGAGACATGGTCATGATGAGGTTCTCACGATTGAGTGGAGCTCTAATAACGTGTCTCATGTTCAACAAATTCTTGATTGACTCTTCAGTTGCTTTTGTAGCTGTTCCTGTTAGTCCCAGCATGGTTTTGACTTGCAAACGATCTTGAAGAACTCTACGTACATGAAGATACGAAGGTCTAAAGTTGTGTGACCATTCAGAAACACAATGAGCTTCATCTACGCATGCAAACGCAATATCAATCATTGGTTCAGTATCTTGTGGGAATAAACGTTCCAAAAAGGAGTCACTGCACAAACGTTCTGGAGAGATGAACAATACTCGTACAACTCCACGTTCAATGTCGCTAATCACTCGTTCACGCTCTTTTGGAGTTTGATTTACACTCAACATGGCTCCAGGTAAACATTTACTCAACTGTTGCAACTGATCTGTCATCAATGATATCAATGGTGAAATGACCAACACAATACTTGGTTTTTTCTCTGCTATTGCTTTGTTACTCGTTAATAACAAAGCAGGTAGCTGGTAACAAAGAGATTTTCCTGTTCCTGTTGGTAAAATAACCAATGTTGATTCCCTCCTGAGAATGTGTTGCATGCACGCTAATTGACCATTCCTAAACTCTTGTATTTCGCTCGAAAAGTGTTTTTGTGTCAATTTGAGGAGTAGTGCAGGGCCCTCCTCTTCATCGAGTAATTCTTCTAGTGAATGATTGATTGTGAAATGTCGCTTCGTGTCTTTTACAACTGGTTCTTCTATTTCTTCGTCTACTGGCTCATCTTCTTGCAGTTCTGCCATCTGTTCCAAATCTTTCATGGATGAGCCTCCGCCTCCTCTAGAACGTTTGAATCGTCTATTCTTTGCGCCATAGCGTCCATTCCGTTTCATATTCAGTTTGACAAAATTATCACTTATGAGTCCATTCTTTCTCGCTACTATTTTTCGGTTACTTTTTGGTGCCATTTTAATTTCCAACTCGTCTTCCGATGAACTCTTGTTTTTTTCTTCTTCATATTCTTTTAATTGTTGCTGTTGGATCTCTTCCATGCGCGGTACGTTTAGATGTAGATAAGATTCTTGTGTGACCTTTCTACGCTTGTTTCCGGGTGTAACAATATTG
>JAESGV010000517.1_pt1 | contig 17144 bp, 20 predicted proteins | sample 9269781 | NCBI WGS metagenome assembly JAESGV01 (sample SAMN15741586, study PRJNA653496) | algae metagenome | isolation source: Tildeniella torsiva UHER 1998/13D and co-occurring heterotrophs from... | place: Slovakia: Slovak Paradise National Park, Hrabusice, Kosice Region | collected 2000-01-01 | reverse complement strand
ATGCCATTCGTAATATCAGGACCTTACCCAGTACCCCAAGATCAACAACCACCGCAACAAGAACGACCACCTGTCGAGAATAACGCTAAGCCATACAAACACTTTGAACACAAACGTGGAAGAGGAGGAAAACACTATTCAAAGCCACACAATATGGAAAATCAAATTTCACAAAATACAAAACCTATTGAAGAGGGTGAAACGGAACATGTTGAACCAACAGAGGCCAATGGCGCTACTTACCAACAAGAAAAGCGATATGCTGGTCGAGGAAGCTTTAGAGGTAGATACAATGGTGGCAGACCATATCGTGGGAGAGGAAGAGGTCGAGGTAAAATTGAGACGAGCGAGTAATCTTATTGATCAAACGACAGCAGGAATACTTAATAAATATCGTCGGATTAACGGTACAACGGAGTGTCCTCAGAGTCGGAAAAACAGTTTTAAATAGCCATACAACGAGAACAAAATTTTTGCAAACATGAGCGTACCCATAGATCTCTATACACTACCATTCTTCAACGGCGGACCAAACGGTATCAAAATCTCGATAGCGTTAGAAGAGTTAAACCTTCCCTACCAGACCCATGCAGTAGATATCAGCAAAAACGAACAATTCGCACCAGACTTTTTGAAAATCAGTCCAAATAATAAGATTCCAGCAATAGTTGATCACAATGGGCCTGAGGGTAAAGATTTTGCTCTGTTTGAGTCTGGAGCTATTTTAATTGTATGTTTTATCAATACTACTAACAAATAGTACTTGGCAGAGAAGACTGGCAAACTGCTGCCAACTGATCCAGTTGCAAAATATCAAACATATCAGTGGCTTTTCTGGCAAGTTGGTGGATTTGGTCCAAGTACGTTTTCCATTTACAAAACTAATCCTATAGTGCTCGGTCAAGCAAATCACTTTGTATTGTATGCAAAGGAAGATATTCCTTATGCAAAGAAACGGTACACTGACGAGTCTCGTCGTTTGTTTGGCGTACTTGACAAACAATTGGAGGGTAAAGAGTTTATCATTGGTAACGAGTACACCATTGCAGATATTTCATGCTTTGGATGGGCTAATTTGACATTGTCTAATCCCAAGTTCAAAGAATACTACCGAGACGATGAGTATCCCAACGTAAGAAGATGGCTAAAAACGTTAAACAACAGACCAGCCATTCAAAAAGCACAACCACAGAAGTACTTTTAATAAACGAGTGTATTATGCTTATAATATTTCACACCTCAAACCTTAAAACATCTTTTTAAATTTCCTTTCTAATATTTATATGAATAAACCAATCCAACATTTTTCTTGTTAAACTATAAATATTGTTGGTAAAGTTAAAGCTTAAGCAGCTGTTAATACTTCACCACTATTATTTTTAAATTAATAAATTAAAATCTTTTCTAATAAAAAGCCTTACTTCATTGCTGGTTTAAACTTAAATTCCAAGAGAGCATTACTAAAGAGATTAAATCTTTAAAAGTTGTAATATTTTATAATATAATAGCTATTTTTGTTTTAAATTCTTTTTTTATATGCAAGCTTATCTTTTATACCTTTTTTTTGGCATAAAATCCTTTTTTTCTTACTGCTTTTAATTTTAAACTTTAAAGTTTTTAGTTTAATTTTATTATAACTTATAACTTCATTTAATAAAATTGTTATATTAGCTATAATATTAATAATAGTACTTTTAACTTATAAATAAGTAATAATACAATATATTTTAATAATAACAAAGTAAAGTAAGATATATAATATATATATTATAATTTAACTAATCATATAGCAAATATTTAATTTAATATTATTTGTTATTTTCATTTAATTTTCATTAATTATAGTTTAACTTTTATAAAAGAACAAGAAAATAATTTAAGATAATTTTAAAAAACGGTATATTTTATTTTAAAAATCCAGATTTTTCCATATCTGTTAATTATAAAAGAAATTTTTATTTCCATATTATTATATCCTTCTTTCTCTTTTTTCTTTTCTTTTTTTCAGGTGAATTATATTTAATTAATGTATTTAGACTTTTATTATTACTTTTTGAATTATAAGTAACAGTAAAGCACCACATCTAAGACCAATTATTATTATTAATATTAATAATATAATAATATAAATCTCTTAGACTATATCAGTTGTTAACAACAGCATAAAGGCATTTTTTGTCTGTTAAAACCTTGATATAGCCTTTATTAAAAATGTGTTTTAGCTTTGTACAATAAACAGATACTTCATATGTTGTAATGTTTGCTAAGACTTCAATAAAGTATGAAGATATGGGAACTTTAGATATTGCGCCTTTTTAACTTACATTAAGGCTTTTATGTAAGTGGAAACATGGTAAGTTAATTGCTTGCCTCCTTATATACAATGTTTAACAATTTGAAATCTTTATATTTAGAGTATCTTATAATCATCTCAGATATAATGTTATCATAATATTTAATAATCTTCTGAATAATAAAAAAAAAGTAAATATTTTCTATTTGTATAAATATTAACTTGCAACTGATTATTAAACAATTCAACAATATTTATTGTTTGATATTTATCATCTTTAATCTCATATTCAAGCCTTGATGTCAATTTTACACCAGCTAAAAGAGCTGGCATCTTGTTTTTAAAAACATATCTTATAATGTGCTTACCATTTGCCTGATTAAAATACTTATCAATAGTAAATCTTTTCAAATTATAATGTTAGAAAATGAAAGTAATTACATATATTATATTTTTTAAATATGTATAACTATTAATGATAATTTTATTTTTATTTAAGATTAATCAATCTTACAAAGCTTGTTCCATCATTAAACAATTTTAATACCTTCTGTTTCTGCTTGTTAGTAACTCCTTTTATTTTGTAACACAGTTTATTTTAATATTCTTTATAAAATAATTTGCATAAAGCAAATAATGATGTATGGAAATACTTCTTGCCAAGCTTTGATCAAAGGAGCTTTTCTATCAGTTATTACAAATACTTTACTTAATATACTAAAAAAGAGATAAATTGCATTTTTTAGCTTTATATTTTTTGTCTGATATAAATAAATAAAGTCAAGCATATTAAAATTGTTTTTCTGCTTATTCAAAAGTCTATGTTTTGCATAACTACACTTATCATATATTTCTCTTACATATTAAATGTAAGATTAATAAATTAAAGTATACTACAATGTAAAAGCTTAAAAAAAACTTATTAAATAAAAAAACTTATTTAAATAAAATGTGACTTTTAAATTAAAAAGTATCTTTTCTGACAACTACTAAACAAGTTAGCCTGTTCAACTCTGCAGATGGTTTATAATATGCTTATTGATGTTGTTTATCTGTTTAAAATTTCTTAATTGTAAAACTTAAGGTTTTTCTCAAAATATTGCTAGTAAACTTCTGGTAATTGCCATCTTTTTGGCTACTGTTGACTGATAAGTGTTTTTTTGACAAAAATAAGGTTATATTATACCTTTTATAGCATTTTTATGAGGTGAGGCTATAATTTAAGCACTATTAATAATATTTGACTTGTAATAAAACATCAAACCTTCATATTTGCCATTAATATTAAATTAAAGTAAATAAACAATATAACAAAAAGAATTGTTGTGTTTAAACTAAAAATAACAGTGTTTTATAGTTGTATTTACAACTTTGAGTAACTTAACCCTATTATTCTTCTAGTAAGTATATTAGTTATATTGCTGATCAGTAATATTAGCAGATTCAACTTTAAACAAATAGAATGATAATATTAAAGTAACACAGATTTGAACATGTTATTGTTAATATAGTAGGGATTTTATAGTTCTATTAAAAACTAATAAATCTAATTTATTAAAATTTGGGGGTTTTTATAATGCATACAATTTTATTAATGCAACTAATTTTACTTTTATATTATTAAGTGTAACTAACAAAACTAACATAAAATATATTCTTTATGAATCTCAGTTATAATATTGTAACTATTATAATGTCTTATAAGCTATCATCGGTTAAAAGTGATGTTCATCAAATATACTTTCAGCCTGTATCAAATCTAGCATCTCTTCTACAGTAGATGGCAAATCCTTGAAACAATAACCTTTTTTACCATCAGGTAATAATCCTTTTATTAAAATCTTTAAAGTAAAATAGAGTACTTTTGGCTTACAAATAGTTTCTTTTTGGATAAAACGCTGAGATGAGTTAACGATGGTTATCCTTTCCACATTAAATGGATAGTTCTTGTACCTAACAAATGTGTGTAAATAGTAGCAAATCAGATCTGTTACATTTACCAGTTTGATCTTACCAAGCAAAATAACAATGGTATTTGTTCTTAAATTCAACCTATCAATGCTAATAACCACAATATTCTCACTATTTTGAACATCAACAACAAATAAATGCCAGTAATCATTAGCACAAACTTGAAATAATAAAAGTGTTTGCTTTTTTAGCAAAATAAAATCAGATGACTCATTTGCTTTGCTCATGTACACATTTAGAATTACTCTTACTTGCTATACATTAAAAATGATAATTTTGACAGTTAATTAACACTTGTTACATACTTTGATAGGAGAACAATTTAAATAATTAAAATAGTATTTTATAAATGTATTATAAATATCATCACTTATGTAACCAGTTGTTAAAAATTCGTTTTCATCTTTTAACTGTGTTGTTCTATAGATTGAAACATATGGCAGAATATCTTCTCCCCCAACTATATTATCCATGTCACTTTGCATGTCGTCATATATATGTGGTCCTAAATTGTCAGACATTGCCTTTTTCAAATTTACCTTTTGTAAGTACCATTGGTTATATTACTTACATTATGTGTATTGTTTACTAATGTAACTAAGGTATTGTATGTATTGAGGTCATGCAAAATACTAGCTATAATGTCTGTTGACACTGATATATATATACTAGTTATTGGCAGACTAAAATAACCAATAGCTTTGTATTTTGAGATGAGATTCCATGCATTACCTGCTCTGTTCACTTCATGTTTTGTTAAGTCATACTCAGCAGATAAATAATCCAGCCATTTCATTTCACTCTTGTATCGAGTCTGTTCATAGTGCAAACAGTATCTTAGTTTATACATTGTTTTAACTATCCAACAATTACTTATATTGATAAATCGTCTAAATTCTTTGATTTTTGAGGAAACGTTTGTTTCATGTGAAAACATTAGTAGTTTTAAATCAATTACTTCATACTTAAAATCTATGATGAGTATATTTAAAATAAGTATACCAATTTGTGATAACGTGTTATCTATTATTTCTTTTAGACGCTTTTCATCATTGGCTAAAGAACGCTCACTACTTGTCAGAAACACTTTGCGTTTTTTTTAGGCTTTACAAATTTAAGATAACTAAAATTAATGCATACCTTCTTTTTTATCATCTTTTTTATTATGCAATAACAAATTAATTGATTTTCTAACTTTGTTTAACTGCTTTTTTTCATTAATATTTGATTTACTATGATCTGAAGATATCTGCTTTGCAGCTAAGCAAATCAAATCTATATGATTTGTATTCAATGCATAAACTAAGAGTTTAACAATAAATAATAAGTCATTTTCTGGTTGTTTGACCTTTAAAAGAGTAGTCACTGCAGAAATGACGTATTTAAACCTATCTTCTGGCTCATCTATAAATTGTAGTTACTCATTTGTAATTTAAAACTTTTGGGTGAGTTGTTTACATGACAAATATATTTAGCCGGGTACAAAAGCAATAAATCTAATATGAAATTCAACTTGTTGAATTTTATACCCGATTCCAACAGCAGTGTGATTTACACTACATATTTGGTGCAAAAAGAAAATTTATTTGTACTGTTGATATCAAACCCACTTGACATGGAAGTAATTCATGACTTTAATACTGTAAGTTTAATTAGTTATCAAAATAACACATAGGTACTCAAAGATGCAGTAAAGAAGGAGGAGTTAGAAATAAAAATGGAATCAAAGGATGAATACTTTGAAAGTGATATGAACAAGTGCAAGATTCAAATTAAATATTTAAAAAAATCAGTATTTAGTCTTAAAGACACAATAAAAACACAAACAACAAAGTTGGATGCTGTAACATCACAAAATGAAAAGCTAACACATAAAATAAGAAATTGAAAATTTTTACAATAGATAACATTACTAAAAAAGAATATTAATACTGCACAAAACATACTTATTAAAACAGGCGAAATGAGCAGCCCACTATTGTCACCAGTAAAAAGCTCACCAAGAAAAGTTCAACAGTAAGCACTATTACCTGCAAAGGCGAATGTTGAGGACAACTTGCCTAAGTACGTTGCATATGCCATGTTTTATTCCCATGAATTCATTGGTAAAAATCCAACATTATTTGATAATGATGAAAAAGACATCAATAAAACTAAACATGTAAATAATGTTATTGGTCTACTTTATGCCCACCTGCAACTTAAGTTTAAAAGTACATTGCAGAGTGTCAATGGATTTAAACCATCAATTATGCAACATATGATTACAACAAAACCACAATCATTATCTGATATCAAGAATTTGGAGAAGCCAATGCACATTATTTCGGTTATTCTAACGGTAGTAGTTAGTGCCAGGTAAATATTATCTACTATTAACCTTTTAGATTGTTTCATAAGATTACAATTGAACTAACTAATATAAACTTAATAGATCAAATCAACTGTAATACTAAAAGCCAGGTTGTGTTTGATAAAAGTAAAGCAAAAATAGAGTTTAAAACTTTATTAAAAGCAGGAAAACAAGAAGAAACAAATAAAAGAAAGCGTGTCTCGAAAAATTCTGCAAGCAAAAAGAGAAAAACTTCAAGTAAAAATGAAATAAGTGATAACAAGCCTGTTTATTAAAAGGTTTATAAGTATGATTAGTTGTATAACTTATATTTCTTTTTTATCAAATACTAATAGTATTAATAAAACTCAAATGTTGTAACAGCTGCATTATAATTGGTTGTAAGTATATCTTAGTTGACTTTACTTTTTATTGCTCTAGCTGTGGACATATGTTTAGATATATCATAATGCAAAAAACTACGCAACAACTATATTCAATATTAAGTGGATAAAAAACTTTTAAAGCTACCAAAAGACCATGTGTTTGACATTGAAGATATACGGCTTATTGCAACCATGTTGAATAGAGCTATTATTGTTAGCAAGTATAACACAAAGAAAAAATATGTACTTCCATTGTATAAACTTAATAAGGTGACAGAAGAAGATGTGCCACTACGTGTTTCTCATTTATACTTGGAAAATGGAGCGTTTAGCCTTATCATTGCAGAACCAAAAAATACTACAATAACATGTGATCTAGCATTGGTACATTTATAAATACTGTTTAAACTTTAAACTTTAAAGAAGTTCAAAAAAGAGAAAGCAGAGTTAGAAGAAAAGATGTTAGAATTAAAATCAACAATAGTATTTAATGATGTTGCAGACATGAACGGAGTTGATTGAGAACAGAAGTACAAAAAAATACATAAAAAGAATATTGCTTTAAAAGAGCAGGTATGTAACTAATGTATATAATATAACTTACATTTATATAAGTACATAGGTAATATAAGTTATGTAATTGATTATAAATAAATTCCTTGTAAGAAGGAATTCAAGCTGTTGTTTTCACTCTACAATATGGTGCAGATGAAAAACTTGCAGAGACAATAAAGATAATCGATTTCAATCCTATAAGCATTTGAAATGTTAATGATCACTGTTCTAAATTAACTGGTTGCATTATGTACTTCACAAAAAAGTTTTTTAAGATGCAGAAAAAACTAATAGAGGATATTAAGGAATTTCAAAACAATGAACAGGCTACTAAGACAGCCAAGCTGTTGCATATATACATTTAAGAAAACTTGAAACATTAAGGTGGGAAATGATGTATTGAATATGTTGGTATATATAATACATAAAAAGTACAATATAGAAGAAATTGATAATGTAGAGCGGTTTTTTACAAACATTGAGCAGCATAAGCTATATTGTGAAAGTATATCTAAAGTGCATACAGATACAATAAGCATTATTACTGTTGGTTAATACAGTTACACTTTTTAATAATTTAGACAATAATGATATAGCTTTATTTTACTGTGATGTAAAAACAAAGAAAGTTTTTATACTGGATAAATTAGATTGTACTAATAGATATTTATTAAATAAGATTGACTTTTACTACAGCGACAAGGATACAATCATTCTTACACCCAAAAGTGCAATATATAATGAACATAAAGCCATAAATATAACGCTACTAATAGCACTATTATTAGGTCTAAAAATGTCAGCAGGGATTTTTGGTACTGCTGCATTTAGTATGAACTTTTTATCCAATATCCCATCTGCAAAAACAGTACAAAAAGCATGTTTACATTTATTATACAGTGTTATACCAAGTACACAGCTTGAAATCTGCATAACACCTTATATAAACAATAGATCAGGAATCACAATGATTAAATAAAGTTACATATTAGTTATAAAAGTATTATAAGTATTTTACATAACTTATGCTACTAATAAAACATTAAAACACATATTATAGGTTAGCTTACTTATGTATTGTAAGATTTGAACTCTTTTATTTCACAAACAAAAGCAAAATGCCCAAGACAAAACTTATATCACGCAAAAAAAGAAAGATTGAGAAAAATTCAACAAAAGAAAAGGAAATCAGACTGATTGCAGACCTCGCCGAGCAATTTAAGAAGCTATACGCATTTGCTGACAATTATTTTTATGAAAAAAAATCAATTTATTGTTGATCTCCCTGACAGAAATTGCTTTTACTATGATATGGCTTTAAATGTGCTTTACAACGCTAATAAAATGCAAACCATACGCAATGCAGTTGCTATGCATATAAAACAAAAAAACCTCTCTTTAAAAGATCTTGTTTCCAATAAAGATTAATGTAAGCAGCCAAGAAGAAGTGTATAAAAGCATAGAAGAATATTTGGAGGCTGTAAAAAAAACAAAGAAGCGAATACATAAAAGATACGCATTATACAAGAAATTCTCAAAAGAAAGATTGTTATCTACTTGGTTGCATTTGACAAAGATGAACCACGCGCGATTAAAGCTATGTTAGATGCCTATAATGACAAGACAACTACTAACCTGCCTATTACATACCTTGTTAAAATGGAGGGCTACTACGATTTGCTCACAACTACAGTATTGTATGATTGAAAAACAAAACACTACTTGCAAGACCAAATCAAGAAGTGTAGTGATAAAGTGTTATTATACAAGATGTTGTTGTTTGAAGAAGAAGAACTAAGTGAAGTTGATAGAGAAAATTTAAGAAGAAAGAAGGAAAATTTAAAAGCATTTAAAAGCGAACTAGTATATTAATACAATAATAACTAACTCTAAGAACAAAAAGTATAATAAAAGTGATCTTAATTAAAAACAGGTACAATACAGTATTTATAAAAATAATATTAACAAAATAATAGTTAAAAGAACAAAATCATACATTAATAAAGGAGAAAACTGAACTTACCAATAAACTAAAAAAGTTGCAAGAAGTGAAAGAGAGTAAGAAGTAGCAAACTACAAAAGTACTTTAATTCATATACTTATTATTAGGCAAACACTATTTAAAAAGAATGTGAGACATTAAGAACCCAATGCAAAAAAATTGAAAAAGAAAAGAATGAATTCAAACTCAAAATTGAAAGTTTGGAAGAAGAAGTAGAAAAGCTTAAAAAGAATGTACTTCAATCCACATATACTAATTTTATTAAACTACAGAATTAGAAATGCTCAAAATAGAAAATGTAAAATTAAAGTTTTTCTCTGTAGAGCAAGGTGCAGAAATCCACACTGTAAGCAAAGTATAGTTACATTACTAATATTAGTTACGTCAAAAGAAAGATAGTAGTGTAAGTTACTTAAATTCTATAATATAGAAGGATGAAAAGCAGTCAAGTATAGTTGTTAACCTAAATAATAAAGTAAAAGAGTTGAATAGAAAGATACAATTGCGCTTCAATCAGAGATACAAATTGTAATATATTCACAAAAAGACTAACATGGTAGTTGCAACAAAACACTGCAGCGACAGAAGTATTATTACAAGAGAGAAACAAAATAATTGAATCATTACAATCAACTGTATGATCAGCAAAAAAAAGTAGTGCAAATACAAGCATCACACATTTAAAGAAGAAAGTAAGCTTTATATTCCTTACTTACATAGATTTTTACTTTGTAAGTTGTAATTAATGAAGAAACAAAGTTTGCAAGAGCAGTGTTGTGCTATCAAACACAAGATGAACAACCTATTACTGTGCAACAATCACTGCTTTTTAGAGTGCATGTTTCTTCTAACAATGCACAACATTAGTAATATAGGTGCTATTGCAGCATGCTTTTGTCTTGCAATAATCAAAGCTGAAGTACACCAAGCTTTAAAATCTATTTCCGATGAGTATAAAGAATTGTTTCACATTAAACTTAAAAAAGCCATGGAAGTTGTTGTATCAGCAGCAAAATAACTGTTAAAAGGAAGAGATATAATAATCAATCAGAAAAGTGCTGTTAAAGTGCTTTGTGAAAACGTAATTCACCAATACAACTTGACTTTATTGATATTTCAGATGAGTGGTGATGAGCAATATAGCATTTCAGTCTGGTTGATATCTAAAATGTAAAGCTTTTTTATATTATTAACTTTAAGGATATCTAGTAATACATTACAACAATGTACATCAGAAGTATTTAAAAATCATACATTTGAAACGCTGGAAGGGTTTGATAAAAAAGAAGCAAAAGCACAATTTAACCTCAAAAAAACAAACAAAAGACATATTGAAAGCAAAGAGAATAATGCAAAGAAAAAAAGAAAAATTGGACTTCCTTTAGAACAGGATGAATAAAACATTTATTACTTATAATACTTACCTATATAATAAAAATAAGTAACTAACAAAAGATACATACTTATCAAGTTTCTGGTAACAGTGAAAGTACCCATAGTACTTATATTTGTAGAAGCATTTGTAATATACTCTCACTTTTAGAAGTGTTAATAATTTTATTTAGACACATTTAACAAATATATTATACTTGTGTGGCTGTATGCTTTGTGTGGGTCTTCCATAAGTAAGAAGAATCAAGTTTCCAACAAATACATCCAAATTTCACTAATAACTTGCATATGTGTGACTTGTTCATTTATGTGCATATATATCTGTTGTAAAGGTAAACGCGGTAAAGCAATATAACTACAAGCATGCCACATGCTTTACATCTGCAAGAATTACTCTTCTTTAGTTGTTTCATCAAAGGCAAAAAACCGTCGCAGTACTTTTTGAAGCAGAAAGATCAACTTTTATTATCTTTAAACTTATTACATGAGCGAATACCAATATGTGTGTTATACTCATTATTAGCGCTCTATTGGAAACTGAATTTGGTTATTAATGATGCAAAGACATACAAAGCAGTGGGGGACAAGAATGTGTTTGCATATCTTTTTACATGAAAACAAATAGATGATGACTTTTACAGACAAGACATGTTTTGTTAGCGACCAAAAAAGCATATTAAATATGCTGCTAAGTGCGTAACAGTTAAATATTACACCCATTTGACTATAATAGCAAAAAAAGACTTTTCTATGTATAGTGGGCTAACCAAGTGAGAGTACTTTTTGTTGAAGAAGTTGAATAAAGAGACAGAATATTGAGGGATTATAATATACTTTAGGCCAGCAACTGTGCCAAAAGATCATATGTTAGCACTACATGGAAATCTGAAAAATTCAATAACCAATTACAGTTGAACAAGCAAAGCAAAGCTAAAAACTCTGAAAGAAGGAATGGCTACAAGTGAGTATGGAAAGGCAATAGCAAATATAAAAGAAATAAGAGGAGCAACCTGCAAAAGCGCTAATCAACTTTCAGTCATGTGATACCAGCAGAAAGACCTACAAAAGGCGTTTGAAAACACTTATATTCTAGCATTGCAACGCAGTGATGCTGTTTGATCACTTCAATATATTGAAGTTAAACATGTGGCTGTAAGAACACAAGACTCTCTAGCAATCATGATGAGACATAAGATGCTGATGACAGACACTACTTTCAAGGTTGGTTATAACCATATTACAGCTATGGCAGTTGAAAACCAAAATTTCACAAACCTCTTACATGTAGGATTTATATACTTACATAAGGTATGTATAAATATTACTATCATAACTTACATTACTAATAAGATTAAAATCGAAAGGAATACACACATGTTACAGGTTTGTATATTTTGGAAAAAGCATTGAAGGATAAGTTTAATAAGTCAATTGCAGGCAAAACTATAATTCACAATAGAGAGTAAGAATTGATAAATGCCTGGGATACTGTGATAAGCAACACTGTTGAGCATCTTTTGTGCTTAAATCATTTTAGAGATAACATTAAATGAAAATTAATAAAGTTAAATATTATAAGTAATCAAAAAAAGCTTGTATTAGCCCCATTGTTTGAAGTCAGATGGTATAAAGGAATAGTAAATCAAACAGAACATTATATTGAAGAAAACCTACCTGTAATATATGAATACTAATAAGCCTTCATTTTTATTTAATAATTAAGAAATATAAAGATGTTATTGGAAAAGCAAAAGGACAGATTCTACAGAATTAGTTCAAAAAAAATAAATAAGAGGATTTATTAGAGTGTATATCAAAATCTCAATGATAAGTAAAAGGACAAGTAGATAAAAGAAGAGTTTTCACTAATTTGATAAAATCTATGAATGTATAGTTCAAATCTAAGTTTTAAATAACTTCAAACTCATTATTTGACAAAATTGTTAAAGCAATAATAGATTACTTTGACCAGCAAAATGTTAATACATATACTAGATATATAAACTTTAGCTGAGAAAAACCATTGTCTACAACTGTTACAAAAGAGAGTAGAAAATTTGAATTAAACTTGCAGAACTATTTTCGACATACTTAAAAGCTTATTAGATATCATAAAAATCCATTCCAGTTGAAAAGCATCCAGTTGTCATTCTCTGTTTTTCACTTGGCTAGTATAGATAAGAGCAAGAGTGAGCATCTTGAAAATCTGGCTAAAAAGCTTATTTACAGAAAGGCATATTATTGATGCTAACAATGTCAAATGTCAACTTGTTGTAGTGTGCTCATTAGAGACTGACAAAAGAAAAAGAGAAGAATGTGGGGTGAAAGACAAGGTTAACACTATAAAAAGTACTAACAAATTTTGGGATATATTAACTTGTTCATGTTTTGTAAGTAATATAAGTATTATAACTAATATAAGTAGCAGTTTCACACCTTTAAAATATGTGAATATGTTGTTGCAGTAATAGAAACAGTAAAGAACACAATATATCTAAGTTATATTAAGAAGAATAGAACAGCAACACAGATTGAAAAAGTGTAAATGGAAAGAAAAATAAAACAAAAGGCTTGAAACTAGGATAAAAAAGGCATGGCCAGTGATCTAAAGGAAAGAATTAAACAAAAGGAAAAGTAGCCTTAGTGTCTGCCCTCTCTGATTTGATATAACTTGCAAAAAATAACAAGGAAAAATTACAATGGCAAAAACAAGAAAAGAATAGTTTTAATAGTAGAGATACTGTGGTAACACGATCAAAAAATGTCAAAAAGGCAGGATATCCTAGTATACAAACAAAGTATGTGGGACAGAAAAGAAAGTCCAACTTTGATGATTCAACTTTGAAACAAAGAAGAACAAATGCAATTGTAACATTAACTGATTCTAAGAGTGAAGGTGAGAAAACAATAGTTACACTGACAGATTCCTCTGATAATGGGTACAAAACAGACTTATTTAACGGATATGAAAGTTAATAACCTTGCAAACCTTGCAAACTAATATAATGCCATAAATGTCAAAAACAAAATTGTTCTTCAATAAACTACTGCATAAAAGAATATGAGTAACAAAAGTAATGTTAATATAAAAACTAGAATAAGTTGCATAAAGAATAAAGGTATGTAAAATTCAGATACCCTAAAATTCCTTATACAGTAGAATAAAAAGCTATAAAGCTATCATATAGTTGAAAAAATTAGTTGAATAAATGTATTAAAATTCATGTTATTCTGTTGTATAATAAATTAAGTCGCATCTGTGCAGCTAAGCTTATTGCTAGTATGTCAGATATTAAAAATAATATAGTTGTTTTTTTTTTGATAAATGTTTTTTCTTATTTAATTTATGATAATACATTACTATAAATAACATTTTAAAATGTTTGTACTAAACAAGTACTAATACATAAAAAAATTTTTAACAATAATATAACCAAAACCAATAACTTGTAGCTACAATAAAGCTGCCAGATTTATAGCAATTATTAGCAGATGTAGTTGTACTGCTATCATCAAATCCAAATTAAATTCAGACAATAATAACATATTTGATGAAATAGAATTAAAAAGTAAAAGCAAATATGCTTCATATGCTTCCTTGCTAAAATGTTGTTTGTTTGAACAAAATATGTATGTTAACATGCTAGTGTCTGCATACAAATACGTTTTAAATTGTGATATTAAACAGGTAAAAAGAAATAAGTTGTATTTTGTAACTTTACTAACTATTTTTAGATTATAAAGTTGCAAAAAATGCTAAATTTAAAAATGAATGTTTGTTAATATAAAGCATTATAAGGTCTTTTAATAAAACAAACACATAACTTGTTTTGCTTTTATTTTATTAATAATTCATTTTAAGCAAAGTTTGATTATAAGTTTTGGTAATTCAATTTGCAATACTTTTGTTTATATCAAATATATTATTAATAAATAATTTAAGTATTACAAAATAACTGTTGATGTTTTTGCAGCATAAATTAAGTATATATGTAAAGTTATATACTTATATTACATAACTTAACAATGTAAGTTATAATATACTTATTAAATAATTTTAACTTTTTACTATCTTAATTAAAAATAATAAAAAAATTTAAATATGAAATGTTATAAAAAGTATGTTGAAAAACAATATTTCTTAACTAATAGTTGAAGTTGATAAAAGTATAAGTAGACAATATCTAATATATTAACTATTACAACATTTAATATAAATATTAATGAATATCTTACATATATTGCTAGCAATTAAAAATCTTACATTATAATAAAATATATAAATAGAATATTAAGATGTATAAGTGGTTATTAAATGATAGCATAAACGCTTATATTGCTACAAGTGTTGATGCTGCAAATATAAGCTTCAATTACAATGTAAAAGAAGAAAAAGATAAATGTATTAGAGTAAGTCGCATTTTACAACTTTGTTAATATTTTTAGTTTTATTTTTTGATTTATTGCTTTTTAAATTATATATTAAAAAGCTTAAGAAATTGTGTGGCAAGATAAAAGGCATAAAGCTATTTGAATTTGCAGATAGTGATATGTTAGTTATATCAATACATATTGTGAATTATTAGGTACTAATTGCTATATCTCATGTTAATAATTAATTATTCTGCATTATTATTAATTTTAAAAACAAACAAACAATCGTAAAAGCTGTTATTGACAACTATTTGTTATATATAATAATTAAAAAGTTTTTAAATGAATATAATAACTTTAACTTATAAGCAATTTGTAATATAAACACTAAGTATATTTATCCACATCAAAACAAAACTATATGTTGTTACTATACTTGTGCAGCTGCTAATCTGATTATATTTGACTTTATAAATATAAATGTTGCTGTCTCTCAGTTTTTAACAATATATAGAAATGTTAGAGATGTGCATTTAACTATTAGGAGTCTGTTATAGATTAAATTAAAAGATAGTTAAACATGCAGAAAAGACTCAAAAGCTAGTTGAAAGAACTTAAGTTAAATATATAAAAGAAAAGAAGTTAAAATTAAAGAGATTAATTGCAAAAAACAATGTAAAAAAAGTGCTGTTTGATAAAGAAAAGCTTAAAAAAGATAAGAAAAAAACAGCAATAAGTGATAAAGAAATATTATTAATTAGATTTAAACATCTTTTACCATTAAGTATAATGCAAGAGAATATTTAAGCCTGCTGGAAAAAAAGCAAGTAAAAGCTCTGCTAAAAAGATATGTAAGTAAGATAAATTAAAATAAAAGCAAATTTCCAAAAGCATATCATAAAGAAAAAGATGTAAGGTCACTTATAACCTTAAGACACAAGCATCTTTATAGACATAAAAATTATTATTTCTCTGAAAATATTTAAAAATATTATTATACAACTTTTAAAAATTTACAAAAATATATAAAAAACTATTTTTTAAGATTACTTAAGTTAGATGTGGTGTTTTAATTGCTGTAAGGTATGTATTAACTCTTTTTAAAGTCTTAATTTGAAACTTTAAGATTTATTTAAACAGATATTAACTTTATAAAATTATAAGTCAAAAATGATATATAAACACATTTTAATTACTTATTATATAACTAAAAGTAAAAAGTATTGTTATGTATATATTAACAACTAACTGGTTCTCTGATTTTATTAGCAGAAACAAAAAAGTATACTGCAAATATAAGAAGAAAAATAGGTGACAGACAATTTAAAAAGAGAAATATTGAAACTAAAGTGTTAAAAAAGGTTAAAACTATATTTAATTGGTATAATGAACAAAATAATCTTAAAAAGAAAGCATTTGCTATTACTTACAAAAATATAAGTAATTTAAGTAATTTAGAGACTAAAAGTAATATAAAACTTAATTTTGAATATTAAGAACCAGTTATGAGCAAGAAAGAAGAAAAAGAAAGATAATCACTTATAGTTAAAAAAAAGAATAAAAAGTAAATTATTTTTTAAATATTATTGTTTTTTAAGAAATTGCCATTTTATTTAAAAAATATTCTGTTTTTTAGACAACTTTAAAAAAAAACAGAATAATTAAAAAAATGAAATCTGTTCTTTAAATAATCTTTTAATTTATATTGTTTTTTTAACAAATTAGTATAACAGTTATAAAATGAATATATAAGGGTCTAATATTACTTTTTATTATTAGATATTAATAAATAGTATATTTAGTAACTATTTATATATTTAAAAAAAATAAAAATGACAT
>JAESGV010000516.1_pt1 | contig 17151 bp, 22 predicted proteins | sample 9269781 | NCBI WGS metagenome assembly JAESGV01 (sample SAMN15741586, study PRJNA653496) | algae metagenome | isolation source: Tildeniella torsiva UHER 1998/13D and co-occurring heterotrophs from... | place: Slovakia: Slovak Paradise National Park, Hrabusice, Kosice Region | collected 2000-01-01 | reverse complement strand
GTATAAGAAGCTCTTTCACTGATATACTAGTTCGAACAGGACCTTTTATCGGTTGTACTTGATTGCTGTGAATACCATCATAGTTGAGTGACAATGCCAATGAAAATGCGAGCTCAGCTTGTGCAGTAAGTTCCTTCCGCTCTTGCTCGACATTGTTTTCATTTTCTTGTTTAGTGTTGTCAGTTCTACGGTTTGTATACCTCCACGTCGCGATCATGTTATTTTGTATCTGGTCGTTTGTGTGCCTTTGTCGATATACTTCCACACTGGTTCTTGTGCTTGCCTGGTTTGTGGTACTGAAGCTCTCTTGTATGAATTTCCACCCAGTATCAGGCTTCATGTTTCTTGTTAAACAATTTCTTGCACCCCCACCAAGCTATTTCCATCTTTGAATGTACTACTATATCGAGACCTTGATATCGCAGAGCTTTTAGTATTAAATCCATCATCTCGCTTCCCTTAAGACCATTTTTATTGCGCTGAAAACAATTCAACATAGCTAATACTACTAGATCCTGTTGCAACAGTTAACAAAGTTGGAGCAGCTTGGTGTTGACGAGTTCCTTGGTCTGCAGTACGATAAATAGAAAAAGGGGTACACTTAGGGAAGCTGGATGGACATATCAGATAACACCACATGTGGTTGCATTACCCGTGGCTAATCAAAATCGAGAAATCTGTGTTATCGATTGCATCATAACGTTCAATGAACGCACTTAATTCTGCCATAAAAGAACCGTGCATTAGCTCCACAATTTCGGCTCTCTCTGCAACAACTTTTAATGCAATGAGATTCTGTTTAAGGTTCGATATCAGAGTTTTCTTTTGTTCTTTATCTCGTGAGTTAAGAAGGTGATATGTTTGCACAAAAGATGCTTCCACTATTGACGTGGAAACTACAGGATAGATCATAGGATACAGTACAGATTTGGTTTCTTGGGTAATTTCATTTGCTATTGCAAGTAGATTCTCTCCTGCACCTTTCTTTCTGGCTTCTTCTAGTATAACACTTTTCGAATTTAATGCAATATTAATTCTCTTCATTTCTTGTTCTATTATTGGTATTTGAGAGTTCCAACCTCCTATCATGTGTTGTGTAAAGAGTTTCACGTCACCGTCGACTGTATGAGTAGTTTGTTTCTGCGAAAGTTCTAACGCGCATTTGACACTTGCTTTTACACCAAATGAGAGTGTACCCAAGTTTTCAAAGTGTGCGATATGGCCGACGATGAGTGGTAAGATTGCTTGACGGTAGATACTGGTACTGCGTTGCATGTAATCGTTACTTAGTTTCAAAAGAGACAGCGCGTCTTTGATGTTTCCTCTTCCGCCAGTGAATGATCCCAAATAGTAGTAAGTTGCTGCGATCTTTGATGTTTAAAAAAAAAAGTGAATATTCGAACCTCAAAATCTAGCTCTACGTTGTTTTCGTGTATCAAAGAGATGGTTTTGCGATACAAATTCTCTGCCATTTGTTTGTGACCCATTCGACCAAGCGAAAGAACTGAATGTGAGAAATACGAGTACGACATACCTTGAACACCAAACATTAACGCTATCTCGGAGTGTTTCGGTGATAGATCTGTTTCTTCGTTTGTACATACGTCTTGGTTGTACTTTAATAACATTTTCATTTTTGAGAAGGGCATAACGTTGGTGTAGCCGATGATTGTTTCTGATGCCATTTCGGTGTGTTTTCGAATTTGATGGTTGCGTACTAGATTCTCCTCTCGTTGGTTGACGAGAAACGTGTTGGTTAAGTCTTTGAATGTAAATGGCTTCTCTGGGTTTTTTCTCTTGCTGTACGTGCAGGTGTATCCTTTTTGTATACACCCTGCGCATGCTGGAAGTGATTTTTCGCATTTTCTATGGAGTTGTCTACACTTTGTGCATGCTATCTTGCTGAACTGCGTTGGTTTGTTTGACATAAGCAAGTTTAATTGTAATTCTCGATTAATAAAACAGAAAATGGTAAACTGCTAATGAGTAACCCACAAGCAAAAGCATGAACGCTTCTGGTCCTGTCAACAAAGTTGTTTGACATTTTTTACAACCAAAACACAAGCAAATATGACAAAGAAGTCGTTGAAAGACCCTAAGATGAAGCGAAATAAAGCTAAGAAGGGTAGAACAAAAGATGCTCACGTTAAAGTATGTTAAACGCATTTTTTAACACGGTAGACAAAAAAAGAGTTGAAAGATCCAAATAATCCAAACTATGCGAAAAAGGTACAAGCCAGAAAAACAGCATCAGAACAACAAGCAAAAGAGAAAATTTTACAGTCAATATCGAAAGACGCAAAGCAAGATTTGGCTATATCTCACGTTAGTGGCATAGAAAGTGTAAATATGTCGTTCCAAAATCAGCAACGAATTCTGCAATTATTAAATGGCGATTTCGAAAGCGATGAAGACGAAGAAGACGAGGAGGATGAAGAGGATGACGAAGATGAAGAAGATGACGACGATGATGACGATATAGATGAAGAAGAGATCACATCACAACTCGACACAACACGACACTTTATCGTTGACGCTTTAGATGGTTACGGAATTCCCAAATTTCACACTGTACCCATATTGCTTGATGATGCTTCTATTCAAACCGAATCAGATGCGCTACGAGCAGTACACAAGTGGATCATAGAGGACTATTTAGAATTAGAGAACATACAACCAGAAATAACCGATCAAGAAGAGATTCAACAATCGAGAGAAGATGAAAAAGTCGTACTGGAAAGTGTGTTCCCAGAGGAGTACTATCAAGATGGAAATCTCATCATGGTACGACGCGAACTACCGACGCTTGGAAATGTATGTCTAAACGTAGTCATGCCAGACGCATATCCAATGGTTCCGCCTATTTTATACATAACATCAGACGATTCGTTGTCATCACGGGAAAAGTTTGCCGTAATTGAAGAGTTGGTGAAAAAGTCAATGGAGTTGATATGCCAACCAATGATCTACGAATTATCATCATGGATCAGTGATGAAGCAGAAAAGATTATTCTTGACACTCGATCGTCACAAAAGAAAGCAGAACAAGAACCAGTCCAAGAAACTCCACTAGCACGTCTCATGAAAGACAGAAACATGGAATACAAATCTACATCAAGTGTAATTGATATTTCAAGCACACCTTTGTACTTGAAAAAGAAAAAGAAACGAAAAGAGATCATCATAGAAGATCAAGACGAAGAGAAAGTAGAACAAGAGTTGATGAACGAATACATGAAAGATAAGAAATCACAAGCGTTCCCAGCAGTGAATATCGAACGTGAGAGTGCTAGACTACTAGAAGATCACCAACGAAAGCAAACTAAAGAGTCATACTTGAAAATGTTGGCCAAACGGAAATCAATTCCTGCGTTTGGTAAGCGTGACCTAATTATACAAACATTGGCACAGAAACGAGTTACTGTACTCACTGGCCAGACAGGTTCTGGTAAAACGACGCAAGTAGGACAGTTCATTTTGGAAGATATGATCGAACAAGGTCGTGGTGCAGAGTGTAACATTATTTGTACTCAACCAAGAAGAATTAGCGCAATTTCAGTTGCGGAACGAGTTGCAAAAGAACGAGATGAAGAAATTGGAAATAGTGTTGGTTATGCGATTCGATTGGAAAGCAAACGCAGTGTTCACACGAGACTTTTATTTTGCACAACGGGAGTATTGTTACGCATGTTAGAAGGAGACCCAACATTGGAGGGAGTTAGTCATATCATTGTAGATGAAGTTCACGAACGTAGTTTGGATATTGATTTCCTACTCATCATTTTGCGAGAGTTGATTTACACACGAACTGATCTGAAATTGATTCTAATGTCTGCTACTATTAACGCAGATGTTTTCAAAGATTATTTTGGAAGATGTCCATTGTTGGAAATATCAGGAAGAACTTTCCCAGTCACTACAATGTACTTGGAAGATGCAATAGATAAGAGTGGATACTCGATGGACTTGAATAGCGAGTATGCAAGAAAGAATAAGCAAAAGATTAACTATGAGAGAATCTATGCAAACTATTCTCAAATGACGCGGCGCGTCATGACTATGATAGACGAGAACAAGATTAATTATGATTTAATTTTCAAGTTACTGCAACATATCGTTCAAACTGATACCGATTGTGGTGCAGTGCTCATATTCTTACCAGGTCTTCAAGAAATCACAACATTGTACAATATGCTCACAACAGAGGCTCCATTTAGAGACAAGAACAAATTCACAGTCGTTCCGCTACATAGTACACTCACAACCGAAAATCAACAACTAGTATTCAAGCGACCCAAACAAGGAAATAGAAAAATCGTCATTTCTACAAATATTGCGGAAACGAGTGTAACCATAGACGATATCACATTCGTCATCGACAGTGGCAAAATGAAAGAAATGCAGTACGATTCCGCCAAATCGATGAGTTATTTGAAAGAATCATGGGTATCCAGGGCAAACGCGCAACAACGTTCTGGTCGTGCAGGTCGTGTGAAAGCAGGAACATGTTACCACTTGTTCACCAAACAAAAACACACAGAGCTCGCTGCTGATCAAGTTCCAGAAATCAAACGTGTCTCGCTGGAACAACTTTGCTTGAGAATCAAAGTATTAGGACTTGGCGATGCAGAAGATGTTTTAAGAAAGGCGATCGACCCACCAGAACCAAAACAAGTTGTGAATGCACTAGCAACGCTTAGAAATCTTCATGCGTTGGAACCATCAAGCGAGAAACTTACTGCGTTGGGATATCACTTGGCTGTGTTACCTGTTGACATACGTATGGGTAAGATGATGATTTATGGAGCCATGTTCAAGTGTCTGGATCCAGTTATCACTATTGCTGCTTCGATGGGTTTCCAATCACCACTAGTTAGTCCAATAGATGCCAGAGAAGATGCAGATCGCGCGCATAAGAGAATGTGCGTAGAGAAGAGCGATCATTTGACTGTACTAGAATGTTACTATCAATGGAAAGCAGCAAAGAATCGCAAAGAGTAAGTCGTATCGTTTTCTTTAACATTGTATAGTTTCTGTCGCATTAACTTTTTATCAAACCACACATTCAGAATGATCGAAGAAATGAAGGGACAATTTATCGATTTACTTCAAGAAATTGGTTTTGTAGGAACTGGAGTCAACCACAACGAAAATTCGGAAAACTACAATATCATCAAAGCATGTTTGGTTTGTGGTTTGTATCCAAATGTTCTTCTAGTCGTAGAAGATAACAAGGGTGTAGCATTCCACACTGCAAAAGATGGACAAGTGTTTGTACATCCAAGTAGCATGTTATTCAAGGACAATGGATTCACGAACAAATATGTCATTTACCAAGAGATGGTGCGAACGACAAAAGTGTATTGTAGAGATCTAACAATGGTTACGCCATATTCGTTACTATTATTCGGTGGTCATTTTGATACTGACGGAGATAGTGGTATCGTTACAGTAACGTTGGATAAATGGATCAAGTAAGAAACGATTTTATTACTAACCTAGTAGATTTAAAATGGATAAGCATATTGCTAGTTTAATTCACAAGTTGCGAGTCGAGTGTGTACGAGCGTTAGCAGATAAAATCAAGAACCCACAAGCAGCGTTTTCCAACTCTGCTGAAAATGCAATCAAAACAATTACAGAGTTACTAGGAAGCGAAAAATCGATTCATTAAGTGTTTATGTCACAATCGCTAAGAGGTTCATTTTTCTCCATGTCGTACAAGTACGGCATTCCGATTACTCCTGTACAATAATAAATGATAGCATACGTATCTGATGCAACGATTCTTGCATTTTCAGCGTTCTTTATAGTACCTAGTAACTTTCTTTCTGGTAGGTTTGAGAAGTGATCATTAATTCCCCAAAAACTATGAACTTGTCCTCCACCTGCATTATTAGAAATGAATCAACTACTTACTCGTAATCAAGAATAATCCATACGCTCCCATACTCATCGAAACAATAGTTTGCTTGGAAGGATATACAGTTGGTGTATTAAATTGTCTTGTCTTACCAAATTTTCCTGTTACTAGCGCTTTACCAGTGCTAGTCAAAAACACAGCGTTTCTTACTCCGCAACTACAATCTATAATAGGACCATATCTTGAAACTTCTAGTATTGTTGGAGAGTTAAACACATAACCTGCGCTATCTAGTTGATAATTCATGTTTTGTCCGTATCCGTATGCTTGTCCAGTAGTTGATAAAATGACATAAAAATCGAAACCAGCGTGTACAGATTTAACTGTTTGATCGCCGATGGCTACAGTTTTTGGTACACCAAATGTTTTTTTAGAATCTGAAGATATGGAAAAAGTTGCCATATTGCTTTCCCATACTGTATTATCATTTGTTAAGAAAATAGCGTTTCTGTATCCACATGATATGTCTACGAGTTTTTTCTTTGAGAATGCGACAACTTGGAGAAGTGCGTTATTATCTGAGTATTCACAATGATAATCTGGGTTGCGTGAAACAGTACTTCCTATTGCAAATAGTTCACTATCTGGGTGTTAACATAATTCTGTAACGTACCTGTAGCGAAATAGCAATCTACTGTTTTGGCTGCTATAAAGTTTACTAGTCCATCAAGTCTTTCCAAACGATGTGGTTTCTCATATCCATAGCCAAGCATGTAAACGCATTTATCAACTTGTTTTTAAGTTTAAATAGTATTGTACCTGTTCGAAACACGGTAAATGAGGTTCCACATTCTACCTGAATTATTGAGCTTAGAAATTCGTCGCATATTTGTTTGACAGGTTGCACTTCTACTGCACTAGGTATGTGCGATGTTTTGCCTGCTACGTATAATTCCTGGTGAAAGGGATTTTGTTTATGACGTCTTGATATTGTTTTATACTCACGGGCATTGTTATTTTCACTGCGTTTGTGTTTTACCATGCTCTGTTTGCTAATTTCCACCAAATTACAATGACATTGACAACTGCGAATGTTTGCCCGCTCTTGTCTCTGTTATTTCTCTGTGCAGTGCTATTCACCACAGAGGCGCAACTAGTTATACCTAAGATAGATTTCACAACATTTGATAGTACTGTAATCCCACCGTGTCAACCAAACTGCGATGTTTTAGCACAAAAAAATCCTATCGACCTGCAACGCAATGTAACGTACATAGTGCTCAACTCTGTGCCATCTGTCGCGAAGTTGGATTTAAAAACAAACAAAGTTCAGCAATGGCATCAAACAGGTTCAAGCGCAATTTTAAATTGTATTCTACTGAAAGATGATAACATAAATAATGGACTGGCTTGTATTTCGCGAGCTGAAGATATTCTACAAGTGTTCATTATGAATGGACAGGATCTAAAAGATGACCCACGTGTATTAAACGTTTCTATAGCGGCCAGTCAAGCTATGAAGAAAACAAGAGTTACACAGGGTGCTTTATTTCAATTAGCAGGAGAGTTGTATGCTCGTACGTTTATTCTTTACATTTTAACAGTATAGTGTTGTCAAATGGCATAGAAAGAGGTTCTGTAGATAATGTGCTCGTGCGAATCGGACCATACAAAAATATAGTTGGACAAAATGGAGTACGAAACAATCCAATTATAAGCGAACTAGGAACAGCACGAAGAGTATTTAATGGTCTAGTCCATGGTAATTCTTTAGTATTTGGAACGTATGGCGCAGATCACATACTCACGATACATACGTTATCACAACCAAATAATGCAAACGAAATCAATATACAAAAAACTAGAGTTTCCTACAACGTTCCAGGATACGAAGATTTTATGAGTAGTGTAGCATTTGGTAACGCATACATTAACAATGGTGTCCTTTTTGCGTTTGGAAACAATGTCACGTATGTGATCAAGTACTCAGATCCAATAAGTGTTACTCCTATTACTCCTGGTCGTAAGTTAAATTTTTCAAAAACATTAACAATAGTTCCTATACTTACTGGTAGAACAATCGTTCATGCTCATGTACATTTAGGTGCAAATGGAAAGTTATACTACATCGTTATGGACTCTTTGCACGTATTATACAGCATGATGACGATCGACGCTAACAATAATGTCACGGTGACTACACCATCAGACACGTTATACGATCCAACTCACTTTTGTGCATACTCGTTTTATGAACCAGAAGAATACGTACCATTGATCGTAGATATAGAGTTTTTAACATTTGTCAAAAAGATGTACGCGTATCCAAGACCTGTAGAGTCACTTCCAGAAGATTTAATTCCTAGTGTACCTGTGATTCGTAGTATCTACGATAAAGATACGAAACGAGTAAAGATTTACTATAACAGTGGTATGGTTGTGTCTGGATCGCTTAGAGGATCAACTGTAACGATTCAAGATGGACTTATTGCCAACATCGATCGTGGTAGGGATATTGTAATGGATTGTTTTGCTCCAGACTTGGCACATGATTCGAGTTACTGTGGTATGTTTTGTTTGCACTCGTTAACACATATAGCAAGTAGACCTATTGTAATTACAGACCAAGCGTCCAATTATTCACTAATTCGTGTCGATGATGCAACACCGACATTCGTATCACCATTAGAGTACATGCTACTAAGTGCAGCACGTATTTACATGATCAATCATGCTGATAAGCATATTTTCTTCTATTCATCACTAAATACTATCTCTAAAGAGAATCGACTATTCTGGGTGGAATGTACACCAACAGATCGTCAATGTTCGCAACAATTAATTATCGATAGAAGTCAATTACCAAACATGACACCAGAGAAAGATTATCCATACATTTATGCGTACAGAATAGCAGAACCAACTCTAGGAAAATTCCAAGTTACAATTACGCAGTATTCTGTGACGACACGAGAACGCGCAGAGTCATCACCAATAGATGCGCAGGATTTGTAAGTTTCAAATCTTATATATTAACCATTAGGGACGGAAAGTCGGCTGCTTGTATGGAAACGTATAATGGAAAAGTATATTGGATATTCCACAGTTTTATACTTATTCACGATTCGGGAGACTGTACAAAATCCATTCGTGTCAAAGTTTATCAAACCGTTGATACTTGCGTCGCCATGCAAGTTGTACACATGAATGGAATTGCATATTTGATGATAAAAGGACACAAGATACTCTACTTGTACAATCTAGCAGATGTACTATCAAAGTATGTAGTTTTACTGCTAGTTAACAAAATAGTGCGAATGGAGCAGGATCCGGTGGAATTAATCCTTTTTCACAGTACAATGCAGGTTTTTATGATAACATTATCTACTCAGAAAACAATAACGTTTTATTTTTAAACGTTTTTGGTACTGGAACAGCAAGATTAGCGTTCATAAGAAATGAACTTACTATAGGAGGAACTGTAGCTGTATCAGTATTCAGTGGTGTACTAGGAGGACTCTTATTGATTATCATTCTTACTGTGCTAATCATTCTAATACGAAAGTTATGGATTTATGGTTTAGAAAAATACAACTCGTACAAGAGATACCAAACAAATAATGAAGAGTTGCGTGTTTTACTAGTGGATATGAAAAATGAGATTGAGCGTGAGATTGATGAAACTTCTGATGTTTACCGTTGGATCATCAAATTGGATCAATTACAATTTAAAGAAAGAATTGCAGAAGGTTCATTTGGAGTTGTTTTCAAAGGTGTGTACCAAGGAACTGATGTTGCCGTGAAGATGTTGAAACTAGAGGACGCGGAAGATTTTACACATGAAGTACGCATGTTAGCAAGTGTAAGGCATCCAAACTTGGTGTTGTTCATCGGTGTGAGTGTATCAGAAGATCACAAGTTTATTGTTACTGAATACATGGCTGGAAGAAGTTTAAGTTATGCACTAATGAAGAGTCCAGAAGCAAAAAAGAAACGAGCGTTGCAAGATGGATCTACACCGCATGTCGTTATGACATTTCAACGAAAGATTGAAATCTTGATCGATGTTGCACGTGGGATGTCGTACATGCATGGATTAGAGCCAAAATTGATTCACAGAGATTTGAAATTAGGAAATCTATTGCTAGACCAACATGGAATGTGTAAAATTTGCGATTTTGGAACATCAAAATCGCTATCACAACAAGGAGAGATGACTAATAATGTTGGTACGCTACAGTACATGGCACCAGAAATTATTTTGAACGAATCGCCATACAATGAGCGTGCTGATGTGTATAGTTATGCTATCGTTATGTGGGAACTCTTCTACGAACGACAAGCGTTTACTAGTTTATCTGATAATACCAATACTGATAGTGGAAATATGATGACTCTTGGTTTTGAAGTAGCTAAGAATCGTTTGAGACCAGCAGTACCTGACTTGCAAAGTGAAGAATATCAAAAGTATTCTAGAGCTGAGAAGGTTTACTTGGACGCTATGATGCAGTATTGGCAACACGAACCACTTCTAAGAGCTGATTTCCCAACCATTATCGAACAATTAGAAAAGATTTCAGAAATTAAAGATTAGCCAAAACGCTGTAGTTGCTCCTCGTAAATCGCCGCTTTCCTTGAATCTTCCTATTTCAACTTAAAAATAAAGAAGTCGTCGTAAAAATATCATTCAAAAAAACGAGGACATGTCCAAACGTTCACCATCCGTACCACTAGACATCTCTATTGACGAGCTCAAAGAAACATTTGCCAAGCACCCAGTACTCAAACGTATTCCCGAAAACAAACTCGAAACCTTTAAATCGTTTTTGAACAGCGTATACGAGAAAGCTGTAAAACAAAACCTGGATGTGTCGAATCCAGTTACCAACGCTACTGCCAAACTAGACAAGCCAGTCTTAACTCAAGAAGAGTGGGATCAGTGGCGCAACACAAATATTCTCGATGATATGGCGTTTTATCGCTTTTTATATCAACACTTATTCGAAACAAGAACTGTACCACACTGTGAATTTTTAATTCTCGACATGCTAAAGTGGAGAAAAGAGTTTAAACCAGATCACATCAAACTCAAAGATGTTGAATCCGTAGCCAAGAGCGGATTTTTATACCACTCCGGACACGACAAGAAGAACAGACCTATACTAAACTTGATTATATGCAAAGACAAGACTGATTTCTCCGCTGAAAATGTCGATAAAAAGTTCAAAACAATGGTATACGAGTATGAACGTTGCATCGCAGCCATGGAAAACTGCGAACCAGAAGTATACCAAATCTGTTGGGTCGTTCAAGTATACGAATCTACTATTAGCGTCGATTTGGTCACCACCATGAAAGCAAGTTTCGACGAACTAGAAAATAGATACCCAGAACGTACAGGTCAAATTTTGGTTTTAAATCCTCCTGTTACTGTAAGTATCGTCTGGCCAGTCATCAAAGCCTTTTTAACTGAAGATCAAGCAAACAGATATGTATTTATCAGTGGATGGTATGACTCAGATATTAGAAACGGATTACTTGAAAAGATTGATGATGATCAGTTGACTTCAGAGTTGTATGAGGGAAAGAATCCATACGTGTATGACTTTGAAAAGAGAGCAGCGGAAGATAAATAAATTTTTTAGTTTATGCTACATTTGCTCTTGCGTTGCGGTAGAATCGTTTTTCCATTTTCTAATTTTGCAATCCATTTGGGATTTCTAACAAGTAGGTTCATAGCTCCTGAAGCTATCTTATTGAATACTTCTGCTACGTTCGTGTTGTCTAACGCGCTTGTTTGTACGATTTCAAGTATCGAATGTTTGTCTGCAAATCGTTGAACATCTTGCATAGATAGTGGAAATCCAATTACTCCTGAATCCATCTTATTTACTGATATCATAACACATTTAGGTTTGGTACTGTTGTGTAAAAACCGTAATAGTTTGTACTCCATGTTTTCCAGTGACTTGAATCTGTAAGTCACAACAGAGAAGTAATGCATCGCCATGTAAGCAATCGTAATCACGCAAGGCTACATAATCATCTGATGCTGCTGTATCTACTATCACAAGACTGCGTTGGGTGCCATTTATGTCAATTTGTTTTTCGTACACGTCTTCACTAGACTATGATTAGATTTATGTTAATATAACGAACATAGTAGGATCGTATTGTGTATGATAGTCTCCTGTGATAAAACGTAAGCACAACGCTGATTTTCCAACGCCAGGTGCACCTGCTACAACAATTCGTATTGATTCCCAAGTGTTAGGTTTCTCGTAGCGTATTAAATAAATGTGCATTTGAATACAAGCAAAACGGTGATTTTTCCTCAATGGATTGCTTGGATATATTTCATTCCAGAGTAATGGCCAGTATTTCCCTACACATGAATGAAACTGTTTACTGATTCGTTCACAGTTCAATAGTGTGTTTGTTGTTAACGGTAGAAACTCTATGATTATCGAAATAACCTCTGTAGGTATGTCATTACTTGGTGTTGCATGTGACATGTTTGACAAGTAAAAGTTGACTTTTGTGTGCTTGTGATAGTAGATATTCTGCTCAATCTTTCGTAAATTTATTCAAGTTTTGGGAATGGACCATGCTTATCCGATGTTTTGGGAATTTCGTAACGATCGACAATAGCTTCCACTGGCAACGTACTATATAAATGTGGGAACAAATCTCCACCTCTATCACTTGTCGCACCTTCCCAAACTAAAGTATCCTTTCCCAACTTGTGCGCATCAACTTTGATCAACAATAAATCATTAATACTTGAGCAATACAACTCTACTGTTCGTTCAATATGAGGACCAGTTGAAAAGTGAATAAATCCACCTTCTAGTTCTTTCTTGGGTTCATATACTTGATCATGGGTATCTTGTTCAAATGATGCTTTGGACATGGCACGATAAACGTAACGTGTTTCAAGCAATTTGCGAATAACAGATAAAAATGTGTTGATATGGTCACGAGTGATTTGATGGTGAATGGCCAATCTTGTCGCGTAAATGTTGCTTACGTTTGGTGAGAACATTATTCCTGCTTGACGTAAGAATTGTGAGGCGTATTGGAAATTAAAACCTAACTTGGTTCCATCAAGGAATACAAAATTTGTTTCTACAGGTACTGTCGTGGAGAAACCCATTTCGAACAATCCATCTACTAAATATCTCGTATTTTCGTGATCGAGTTTCATGAGTGGCCAAATATGATCAATTCTAGAACTAGTTAATAAGTGTTAAATTTGGTTACGAATAGTTTGCTGCTGCTGCCAATATTCCTGCTTGTCTCCAACCACCTCCTAATAATTTTCTGTATCGTCTTGCCAATCCAATAAATTCAGAATCTCCAACAAGTACTGAACCAATAGGTGCACCCATGCCTTTTGACATGCATAAACTTATAGAATCGAAATGAGAACAGTACTCTTCCAATGAAATGCCAGTTGCGATGCTTGCGTTCCAAATACGAGCACCGTCCAAGTGCATGATAAGTTTATGTTTTTTTGCGAGTGTGGATATTGCTCTTATTTCTTCTATGGGCATAACAGTTCCGTGTAGCGTATTTTCTAGTGATATGACGCGTGTGATAGGAGTGTGATAATCAACGGACGTGCAGATTTTTTGTTCGACTTGTTTTGCAGTGATATGCGTCTTACCATCTTGTGGAATTATTGGCATAACAGAGCACTGACTGTGGAACGAAATTCCTCCTTGTTCGCTACGATAAATATGCGATCTGTGGTCGCAAATAACTTCTTGCATTGGTGATAAATGACAACGAAGCGCAAGTTGGTTGCTCATAACGCCACTACATACGAATAGACCTGCTTCTTTACCGCATAACTTTGCGACTCGTTTTTCTAATTGATGCACAGAAGGATCATCATTGTACACGTCATCACCAACCTCTGCTGTTAACATTGCTTGAAGCATATCAGATGTTGGCTTAGTGACCGTGTCACTGCGAAAGTCCATGACGATGTGTTGTTTTGACATGAAGTTTGATAGCTCCAAGTGGTTACAAAGAGTTTTTAATAATATTAAGAAATTATAATCTTGCTTCATAATGCAAACCAATTCCAAGTACTCTGTTCTCTGCAATCGCTTCTTTCTCTTTTTCTAATACTGTCTCTGCCAATTTTGCATCAGCTTGCAAATCTTGCTGACCTGATCCTTTCTCGCGGAGAGATTCGATACCTGCAATAATTTGTCTGTACAAGAACGGGTGTCTAGTAGAAATTTTAACATTTGGAAATGCTTTTTTGATTTCAGTTGTCATAATTTCGCTGGTGTGTAGTGGTGGCTGATGATGCAAGAAAATGTTTTCCCAAATCTTCAATGGATCCTTGGATACTTCAGCTTGTTCTTGCTTCTGATGTCCATGTTGACGCTGTTCACCGTGCTCGTGGTGACCATGTCCATGCTCGTGTTGATGCCCGTGACCATGGCCGTGATGACCTCCATGTCCATGTCCATGCTGCTTACGTCTATCAACCAACACGTTGGCTGAAGATAGTACATCGATAAAGTCAAACAACCATCTCGCGGATGCTCTATCGATCATATCACGTCCGAACTCATCGATAAGCAACAATCCACCTGGCTTTAAAATGCTCTTAATTTTTTCAAGAGCTTTGGTGATCTCTGGAATGTGATGCAATACCAACACTCCAATAACAACATCAAACTTGGTATCCGTTTCATACGTAAGTAGATCTTGTACCGTAGCGTTAACACCGTTCTTTTTTGCTTGCTCGATTGATTTTTCACTTGGATCGAACGCGGTTACATTATATCCAAGTGATTCGAGTTGTTTTGCTACATGACCTTTACCGCATCCGAATTCAAGAATATTTGCTGGTGCAGGTGGTAGTAAGGGTTGCAAAAAGCTTAAAACTTCTTTGGTGTTGACCTCTGTTGCTGGTGTCGTCATGTTTCGGACAAAAGTTGTGGAGTCCGCAATTAAAATAGAAATGCAATTACAACAAGTTTTCCCTTGTGTGGTAACACTTGAAATTTTGAATACGTTTGGATTGCTTGTTTATTCTTCGTGAAGTACAGTTATATCTGTGAATAGTGGACAAGTGTGTAACAATTCAAATGGAGATCTTTTTGGTGCGAATTTCTTCAGCAGCATAGCTGTATCTAGTACCTTGTCGAAAACCATTGAAATAATCGTCTCTATGAAATCGCTAGAGAATGGTCCTATCATTGACTCTTTCATTTTTTTGCGCATTGACGCTGGAGATCTCACGGGCTCAGTCCGTAACAAAACAAAGTTAGTTTGCTGAGAACGACCACTAAAAATGAGCGAGTACAGCAAGAATCCAAATTTCACAATATCTTCCCTCCTCTTTGTTGAATTACCTTCCTCGATATTTTCGAATTCCTCTACTACGACAGTCCACTGCGTGACGTTCTCGTTTCGAATCTTCTTGGAAAGATTCTTCATCTCTAAAGATTTGAAACATAGTGAAATAGGTTGCGAGTGCATGACGTGCATCGCTTCGCATACTTGGTGTGCGATACTTTTAATTATTCTTTCGTTAAAGCTCAGATACATTCTTTTGTGAAAGTATTCTAAAGTTTCTTTAGGAGAATGTTCCAAAATAATAAACGCTTTAAAGTTATAATGGTAAATGTGATACACTCTTTCAATGTATGGCGATGTGAGTTGTCCCATTCGTTGGTATGATTGCACAACTTGGGAAATAGGAATAGCGTGCTGATTAATGTATGGATCGTACTCTATTTGTCTTAAAAGAACACTAGTACCATTCTTTTGATCTTGCACTAGAAAGTCCCACCCTCTTTTTGCTACAATGTTATTGAAATATTATCTCTTACTCTTGCAAATCGGTTTCATCTTTTTGTACACATGGACATTTTCGTCACAAGTAAAAACGTACTCTCCATTCTTATCTGAGAACTCTGGTATGACAGCTAACTTCACCTTGATTGCCTGTACCATCTGCTTGTTTGTTTGAAACTTGGGAGGACAATTTACAACAAAGAGGAAACACAAAATTCTATTTTTTAAATCTAATGCAAACGCTCATGTGTGTTGGCCTCACGTCTGTATGCATCAATACGAGCGGCTGTGACTCCAATAGCTGGTAATACTAATCCACAGATGCATCCAACGGCAATGTAAGAAAAAATCTGTGCTACTGCCCCATCTTGCCAACTTCTTTTTTCGCCATACGTGCTCATCGCAATAGTTGATATGATAGAACTTGTCATGAAAATGACTTGGCCTATCAAAGTAATAATGGTGCAAATGAATTGGTCTCTCTTGTTAACAGTATGCGCACCGCTAGCAATACCAACACAAGTAGTGATCAAAAAGAGGATACCGAATACTGTAGCTTGAATGAAGAAATCTCTGTCAATTCTACCGTTGCTGAAGTCATTTCCCAATAGAATAATAGTCCATACGGTGTAGGTGATGGCGCATAGTAACAGTAAAATGGACAATGCAAGGACACCGTGACCGAGTGTTTTAAAATTTGGTTTGGTGCAACAACCACTTTCTGATACTGGTGCTTGTGGATAATGGTAATGCTGCAATTCGGCATGTACGCGTGGTGCTGTTGGTAAAACAGTTACTGGCACTAAAAATTGAGGATGTGGGTATTTTTGTTGAATAGCAACAAGTTCATTGATGGGAACGAAAATTGTGATCGGCTGATTTACAGTAGGTATCGGCTCGGAAACATACACGCTATTGTTCTCTGGTAGTGTGGTGTAGCCCTGCATTCTTGTTTGGACAAAATTGATTTATGCTTGGCGCGATGACAACTGACAGAAACGCAAACAACCACATTTCAACAAGAAATCCAAATTCTACAAAGCTATACATGCATTCGCGTATTCGAAAGCAACATTAACACTACACAAACGCGACACAGAATATTTTACATACCTTTGCATAACTAATGTTTAACGTATACAATAAGTTACTCACTAAGTGCTAAGTATTATCCCCTCATTCAAACTTAAAGATCTTTGGCGGCACTGTACAAGTTGCCGCGTGATCGTTTTTCGTTAACCGTATTCTTTGGCGCTCTTCCTAGTTGGCTTCTCACGTAGTATAAATAGCGTACAATTTCTTCACCAACCCAACAAAAAGTGGGGAAAACAAGTCAAGTACCATTAGCGAACGACAAAGTACCCACTAACAACCTAGAACAAAAGCCAACGAATACCATCTATCCATTGGTCGCACGACCTTGGAAACTATTCGGCTTTGACGAACAAGAAACAGTCGCTATC
>JAESGV010000515.1_pt1 | contig 17155 bp, 15 predicted proteins | sample 9269781 | NCBI WGS metagenome assembly JAESGV01 (sample SAMN15741586, study PRJNA653496) | algae metagenome | isolation source: Tildeniella torsiva UHER 1998/13D and co-occurring heterotrophs from... | place: Slovakia: Slovak Paradise National Park, Hrabusice, Kosice Region | collected 2000-01-01 | reverse complement strand
GATCTAAAGTCAGACATAGTTAAATTATACGTGATTGCAGTTGACTCTTAAAATTCGTGTGTTGGTCACACAAAATGATGTCTTTTTCTGAATACAGTTTGTACAGTGATAGCATTTCGTTCATATAAATCTGTTTCCACAACCATTTTGCTTTGTTCTCGTTCAAATTTTGAATCAACTGAAAATACTTTTTCGACGTTAGCGAGAACCTATATAGCTCGACATAGCGTAAGAACGACAGCATGTATAGTTGAGTATCTTCATGTATATCATCAATCCACAGTATGGATTCTCTCATTTTTAATTGTTTTGAGCGCGTTCAATAGTTCTTTGTAATAAGAGGGGGGTACCAACTTGCGTTAACTTGCTTTACCCACGTTACCTACGTTACTTGCGTTAACTCAAGTAACGCAGGTCGCTCAAGTTTACCCCGTCTTAATTATCCTCGAGGGAGAAATTAACAACTCTTGTGCCACACGATTGCACTCGAAACCTGAACTGATTCTGCTCCATAAACCAAGCTAGTTATAGTCTCCCGAGCCAAACCTTGGCCGACATGAAGAACCAATAACATTCCCAAGACTGACTCTGTTTTTAAACACTTCTCTGTTAACTTTTACTTGATTTTAGCTTTAAATTGCTTAATAATTAGTGTATCTCATCTTGCTCTTCAAATAATACAAAACTAAGTTTTTTAGATTTTAAAATGCTATTTGGTTGTTGGTTATTAGGTCTTAAAAGTGATAAATATATTATGAAATCATTTATATAATTTTATATTACCTTAATATTATTAATATCTCAACTTGTTTATAGTAATGCATTAATATAGTACAACATTTATAGGCCACAGCTTTAACTATTTTGAGTAAAATGCTTTACAAGCTTAATAATAAAGTAAATCTTTATACATTTTTATCAAATATATTAACAAAAAATCTATTCAGATTAACACTTATAATATTGTTATTATTCATCATTATTAAATTTAAATTATGTAAGTTTAATCTATTAATAACAGTAGTTTTTATTAAAAACTCAAATAGATTTACTTTGCATTAAAATAAAATTTAATGTTTTTTTTTAACTAAAAAATTAATAGTACGAAAAATACATTTATAGTAGTATTAAATTAATATCAAACAGAATGTGATATTGTATTTTTTATAAAACATATTGTTATATTTTTAACTATTAATAATTATTAATAAGTTATATATAAAATATATATTTAATAATAGTGTAATATCTTGAAAAAGACGGAAGATAAAGTTGCTAATTAAACTATTATTTTATAATTTATTATCATATAATAATTTCAGATTTTAAGGCTTTGTAATTGGTAAAAGCTTAGCTATAGTCTTCTTTTTAACTAAAAACTAATAAATTGCATTTAATTAACAAATTTAAAAACATTTTATATATATAGATAATATATATATAAAATTATAACTAAAAAGACTTTAAAAGTTATGTATGCTATAAAGTATGCATTATTAGTACTAAAAAATAGAGAATTAAAAACTTTTAAAATAATTACATCTATATTAGATTTTTTTAAATTAATTACAAGTTTTACTTACAATATATTTAAAAAGCTATATTTTTATCAAATTACAAGAGTTTTTTATTTATCACAGCTAATTATGACGAGTTTTATAAATAGTAAGGTCAATAATTAGTAAAATACCTTTTAACACATCTTAAATAATATTAGAAAATGGTTAATAAACTTGAAAAAGTTTTTAATGTAAGTATTAACTTTTATAAACTAATATTTAAAGATATAACTAGAGAAACAAGAACTAATACTTGAATTCTTCACTTGATTTGTATTTATATTAAAATATGCCATATATAATACATTAAAGCAATTTTAATTGTTATTAATTGCATTATTTTATTTAAAAATATCTTTATCTGATATAAAGTTCTTAATAAAGTGTAAAAAGTTATTATAAACTTTAATTAATAACTAAAATAAAATATAATACTTTATTTTTGATCAATTAAAACTGGTTTTTTAATATAAAAAATAATTTTATCTATAATTTCTGATTTTTTTATGTTTTAATTTCTATATATTTGTTTTATTTTTAGTTTTATGTTTATAAATGATATATTTAAAGATGTAAAAAAATCAATAATTTTAATAGTTAAATACTAGTGTTAATTTTAAATAAAATATTAGTTTTAAATTTGTTATTTTATAGTAAAAGGTTGATGTTTATTATATATTAAAAATAAAATTTAAAAATACTTATTTTCTGCTTATATTTGTTTTTTAACTTTTGATAAAAATCTTTTAAGTTTAATAATTCTCTAATAATTTAATATTTTATTAACAAAATCTTTGTTAAATAATGTTGCAACAGAGCTTAAGCAATTATTAGCAAAAAATAACACAAAAATAAATATATACTCTTTATTAACTATAGCTTATAATAAAGAGAAGCATATTAAGGTTAACATTTTATAAAATAACTCTATTAATTGATGAAGAATTATAAAAACTTTATTGTTTTGTTTTTTTAAAATATTTATTAAATACTTATATATTACTTACAATAAATTTTATTAGTTTGTCTTTTTAATTTAACAGTGTTAATATTACAATTAATAATAAGTATTTTCTTTTTAACAGCACTTTTAAACTTCTTTTTATCACATATGTTAAAAATTAATACAATTTTTAAGTTTTTATTTATAGTCTTATGTAATATATTATTATATTCACTTGTTAAAAGTAATTAATATGCCTGTTATATAAAATCTATTTGTTTAAAATGATATAAATAGCTTATAATTTTTTAATAAAGTTAATTAAAATAAATATTAAACTTTGAATTTTTTATTTCTTTTTGATGTTTTATAACATGAATACACTACTAAAATTATGTAATCTATATTTATAATTAATTAAATATTTGTTATGATAAAAAATATAATGTTTATACTAATTTTTAATAAAACAAAAACTAACATAATTAAAATTATTATTGTCTGTATGTAATAGTAATGTTATACTATTTAAAGTTATAAGTATAACTGTTTTTAATATACTTTTTGATTAAAAAAAATTAACATGTTTTCTGCAGATAGCTTATTATATCTATTTAATGTCTCATCAATTAACACATATATAACATCTTTTAAGTTAAATATAGATTATTATTACTTTTTAATATTTGTTTTACAACTAATAATAATTTACCACTTTTATCAAAATTAAACTACTAATATTATAAATAACAGTTATATAATCATCATTTTTATTTACTTTTTATTATAATTTCTTTTTAATATTAAAATTATCTTATACTATTTTATTTAAAAATAATAGGCTGCTTAGCTATGTTATTAAAGTAATATCTTCTAACTTTAAAATATGTAAAAGCATTTTTATTAGGTAGATGTAAAAAACATACTACTTTTCTTTTCTACTTCCTTGCAAAGTTGTTTGATTATAAAGTATATATTTTATTAACTTTTTTATGTCAGTGACAATTTTGTTTCAATTACTTGTTGCTAGCTTCTAAAGTTTAAACATTGAACTTAATGTGGGTTTAGCCATATTAATGTCAATGTATTCTCAATGTTTAGTTTTCTTGTATTTCTTCTTTTTTGGCAGTGTTTCTTCCTCTTCTTCTTCTTTTGACTCTATTACTAGTCTTTTTCGCTTATTATTAGGTGTTAAAGAAAGTTGTAAGTCTTTTTTCTCATCTTTCCACTCTATTATATGTTTTATATCATTTTTCTTCTTTTTCTCATATAATGGCTCTTTTAAAACATTTGATCTTAAAAATTGTTTTCTTTTGTCTATATATTTAACTACTCTTTTAGATTTTTTCAGTTCTGTTGTATTTTCAACTTTTTTAACACTATTACATATCTCCTCATGCTTAACATATAATTCATAAGAGGCTTCTTTATGTTTTGTATGATTAATACCATTAAATCTTCCTTTATTTCTTTTAACACCACCTTTTTTCCTTTATAAGGATTTTAATAAATATATTTTGCAATATGAGCTAATTTTCTTATGTTTACAACTTTTTTTAAATATGTATCATTGTTAACAGTATGTAATATAGCAACTGCACAACTATATAACTTGGCAATTTTAAAACACTATTAAGTTAATAAGTTAATATATTATTTTTTTACTTTGCAATTACATGTTATATCATCCTAGGTACTATCTTTGTTAGTTAATAATCTTATTTTCTTAGTAATTGCTTTTATTTTTCGCTTTTTAATTTGTATTTATAAAGCCTTTACTACTATAGTATAAATAGCTGAAAATTGAGAAACTGTAGTATTTATATGCATTCTATTTTGAAATATTATTTCTTTAGCTTATACTTTATACAGTAGTGCTTTTTTTAAAGGAATTTCTGATTTAACATATATATTAAAGTTTAATTATAATTGCTTTTCTTTAAAATAATTATAATATAATTTAATCTTTTTAGCTGCTTTTTTAAAGTAGTTACTTAAATTTAATCTAAATGAGATTCTTTCTGATAAAACTTGATTTTTAGAGATCATTGTTTTTTTTGTTCTTTACCAGCATATATTAAATAGTTTTGCAAACTTTGTTCATCAAAATAATCTATTATAGCTGTTATTACTGTCTTTAATAAAAAGCTAGCTATTATATTATAATTGCTTTTAAATTAAAAATTAAATGATTTAATAATAATAAAGTTTTTTCTACCATCAATAATACCCTTAGTAATGCAAGTAATTCTATATATACAATTTAAAAGCTCTTATTTCTTATTCTTTTCAAACCATAGTTGTAATTTAGTTTCTTGCTTTGTATTAATTAGTTTTTTCCTAATTATTAATAATATTACAAATCTTATACCAATTTGTATATGTTTCAGGTAGATATTCCTCAATATAAGATGCTGTTTGATCAACTAGTCCACTACCTGTATTTTTATCAAATAATTCCTCCAAGATTAATCTCTTTTCTATCTTTTTTTGTATCTTTAACTTGTTTTTTAAATACCGTTCAATAGTAGCTTTAAAGTAATTCAAATAAAGCAGGTAAAAGTCTTTAAAAATACATTTTACATTTAAACAGTTCACAATATGTTTTACATAATCTAATGTTGAGCAATTAAGTTCTTACAAAAGCAATTAATGTGTTGTTAATAACACATTGGTATTCTGATAAAATCAGCACAGACACTGAGAAGTACAAGAGAATATCTAATGAAAATATATTTTTATATTTTTTTATAAAAGAAAATATAAAAGATAATTTTTATAAAGGAGACTTATTTAAATGGGAGCTTTTTAAGTATAAGAGCTATAATCATATAAATATGTTAGTATAATATTTAAAGGCTAAAAGTAGATGACAACTCCTCTGTAAAACTTCTTATTAGCTTGAATACTTATTAACTTTAAAGAAGTATTACATAGCAATACTACAAAAACAAATCAATCATTTGTCAAGAAAAGTTTTTTAGAATTACAAGCATTAAAAGTTGGATTATTAACTACAGAGCAAGGGAAAAAAATATCTACAATTAAAGATATTAATGGAGCTACTCAAAAAAATCCATTACAACTATTAAAAATATTATATAAACATCACAATCCTTTAAATTATATAGAAAATATGCAAAAGCAGGTTATTCTTTGAAATGATACTATTTATTTATTATAAGTATGTAGCAAAAACATTTATATACTTGCTGCTACTAAAAACTCATTACGGTATTTACTTTGTGAGGATGTGTGATTTACTGATACTATATTTAATTTAGGAGCATTTTATATGTCTGTAGTTATTACTTATAATGCTGACTTCATTAAACCTTTTCATGTTGCATGTATATATATTCATGATGTAAGTTAAAAATGTATAATGTTATTAACATAAAAACTTAAAAGGATTGTAAAGAAATAACTTATTATAAACTACTTTTAGCTTTTAAAAAGCTACTAAAGCAAGAAAAACTTACTTCTACAAAGATTAACTACTTGAAAAAAACTTTAACACATGATGGTAAAAAAGCTATTTTTAATGTATGAGATAAGGTTACAAAAAGAATTCAACCTTTATATAATTACTAAGTGGACAAAAAGATGTGGGAGTCTTTTTCATATACTGCAATTAGCTAACTGTTTTTATAAGGTTTTGTGGTTCTAATTTACAATATCTTATACTTTATTAGCAATTTAACAGATCATATTTCAAAACTTATTTCAAAATATAAGTTTATAAGTTGGTACAATATCTTCTTTTCAAACAACTAAAGTAAATGTTAATTACTTTGTAAGTTACATCATATATAAGATATAACATATAAGAAAAAAAGTTAATATTTTTTGCTTAATGGTAACAAAAATGCATCTAAAACTTCTCTTTGTGCTGTATTAGCAGCTTCAATACTATAATTTTCAAGTGAAAGTAAAACAGAGTCAGTTAATGCAATATATTTTGCAATATCAACTTTTGTGTCATCTTTCAAATTTAAAAAGTAAATTCTAAAAGAAGATTAAAAATGTTAAAGTAGTACATACATTTGTGTCAATGCAAGAATAGGAAGTCTATACTTTATATTTTCAGTATTGAAGTGGTTTAAAAGCAGATCAGCAAAAGACTTTTAATACAACTTGACTATAGTATAAATATGCTTATTAATTTTAATTACATTAAAAATCTTTAGTAACTTCTTGGAATCTAATAATCTTGCAATGTGTTTTACAATAGTATTGATCAAATCTTAAAAGTTTAAACTTCTTTTTAAGACAATTGTTTGTAGCATTACTTTAATATTACGCAGTCTCAAACATAAACCAAATGTTGCTGTTAGATAACCAATATTTTCTGATTTGAACTTTAGTTCTGTTTTAATATGCACTATTGGTGATATAATAGTAGAAGTGCTGTTGTTGATTGTATTATCAAAAAATTCAATCAGTGAATTGCCTAATACCAAACCATTTTGACAAAATTTAGCCTGTTCTTAATACATAAAATAATATTCTTACATTTAAGCCAGTAGTTGTCTTTTTTTCCAACTTTTTATCCTTTTGACTTAAATAATACTCTAACAAATTTACTTTCTTCTGCAACTATAATGTTAGTATAATACAAAACACAAATGCTTCTAATTTTAGTATTATGTTTTTCTATTTCAAGTATATATTGCTATTAAGTTAGTTCTTTTATAAGTTAATAACTTACTTCATTACTTATGCTATTACTTAACTCTACTGCTACTTTAGCCTTTTTCTTTGTTGGTATATCCTGATTACTGTTTTTAACATCTTCTACTTTTCTTTTTGCATCTTTGCTTTTTGTTTCTGTTATCTTTTGTTGTGGTTTTTTAAATAATACTTCAAAATTACTTTTATTATTACTAGCTTTTAATGTTAAACTGTTTTTGTTATCTTTAATAGCTTTTATTAAAGCTTGCTTTAACTTTTTGTTTGAAGTTTGTGGTGTTATTTTCTATAAGGTTAAAATAATTAATTTCACATACTTTTTAATTACTTTCTTCTGACTATTTTTTTTTTTGCTGTTTGTTTCAGTTTTTTTGAGGTTAAAACTATATAATAACATACTTTTGGTGCAGGTTCTTCTTCTTCTAACTTTTACTTCTTTTTTGTCTTTTGTTTTGGCTAAGTTAATTAATTTTTGACATACTTTTGATCTTCTTCTTTATTCTTAATATCACTTTTTGTATCTTCATCTTTTTTCTTATTATCTGATTTTCTTTCAATAATGTTTTGCTTTGTTTTTTCTTTATCTTCCTCCTCTTTTATGTTTGTCTTCTTCTCTTTTACATTTTTACTTATGTGCTTTTTTTCTCATTTTTTGTTTCTTTGTTCTCTTTTTCCTCTTTTTTATCTTTGCTTTTTTTTTTTTGTTTCACGTATGTTTTTTGGCAGTAATTTTAATTCTTCATTTACATGAAAAGGTTTTTTTGTATCTGATTTTATCTCTTCTATTTTTTTATTTATAATTTTTATTTCTTGCATCAGTGGTTTTCTGTGTTGTTATGCAATAGTTTTTCTTGTGTTTGCCATGTTTTCAAAATCATTAATAGGATTTTTAGTTGGCTTTCATTACAACACATGTTATAACATATAATATTAATAACTTTTATACTTATTACATATATATTTTAAAAATTAATAATATAATACTGTCATATTATATAGCTTGTGCTGTAAATCTTAATTGATAATGTATGATATAATTCATATCACTTTCTAACAATATTATAAGATAAGAAGTTTGCTACATACTTTTGTAAAATTTAAGCACTAAAATGTTTTACATTGTACATATTATGCAAACTTTCCCACTGTATCTTACTTTATAATATGTTTTAATCATCTAAAAATGAACAAAATAACCTTTATATTAACATTAACCAACTATCAGCAAATCAAAAACAGCAAATAGAAAAGTGTATTAAACAATATGAAAGAAGTTTAAATCTTTATAATAATACAAATAAAAAGCCTACTTAAATAATTCTATAAAAATACTAGTTTTTATAATTTATTAAGTTAATATCTTTTATTAACTTGTTTTTTTTATGCTTTTAGTTATTAGTGTAATTTTCTTGTTTTTTTTTGTGACTGTAGTGCATATTATAGCTTTCTTTGACAAAAAAAGCATTATAATACATGTTAGTCTTAGTTAATGACACTATATTTCCATCAAAATTTTTATCTAATAATGAACAATTCAGCTCCATATTTTGTTTCAAATATATTCTATTGTTATTAAAATAGGTTAAAATCATACTTTAAGTATAGAGCAGCAGCAGATATAGCTGTAATAGCCGCTATAAGTAAGGTTAAAACCTTTATTTCAATTATATCTTCAAGTAAAGCATGATTTTCAACCATACTATAAAATTTAGATATAAACTATCCTATTAAAGTATTCCTCGTTGCTGCTTTAAATTTACCTTGTAAATAAGCATGTATAACTTAAACAAACTTCTTTCTTTTACTTCTTACATATCTTTTTAACTTTTTTTTCTTTATTAAACATATTGTTGTTTGTTGTAAAAAACAACTGTGTAAAGTGTAATATCATTTCAATATTCTTTGAAAGATATACATTTAAATTATGTGTATATGGTAAAGTTTTATGTATCGTATTCTTTTAAGTATCTTTCTCCAAGTTTACTGTGTTTTTAATGTATAAAGTTATGTAACTTATTATTTTCTTATCTTTAATAATATCTGAAAATAAGTTAACAGCTGTCAAATCTTCTATTTGTAATACATATTCTTTTTCTTTTTATAATGTTCAAATATTTAAAATTTAATATACTTTTGTACATTAATTAATTGTTAATTGTAAAAATGGTTTGCAAACTTTTTATAAATGTTGCTTAAATTTTAATGTTAAATAAATCAGCATATTTTTGTAAAGTTTAATTTGTATTTAATTCTTTATTACCAACATATTGTTGATACTTCTCATAAACTTCTAAATATTTGCTAAAATCACAAAAATGGTAAATAAAAAAGCATGCTGCTAAAAAGTATCTATCTGCTATCTTTGTAGATATCTGCACCAACTCCTTATCTAATTGTTGTTTTCATCTTATTACAGTTGACTTACTACAATGTAATAACAAAGTAATATATTACCTCATTATCTTTTATGTTAAAAAGTTTTTGCAAATATTTTACATTATTACATTTAATTTCATCCTTTTAAGTTTAATTTAATCATTTTAATAAATAATATTTTTGAGTTTTTCATTTCCCAAGGTAGATTTTTAAGAATTTCTTTGAGTTAACCGTGCTTTTAAAGAAAAAATCAATATAACCAACAATATTAAACCTTTTGCAAGACATTAGTTTCTATAACATGTAGCTGAACTCATACACCAATGTAAAGCAATGAATCAAATCTGTAATTGACAGTAAACTTTTAATATGGATATGTCTTAGCAATACTCGATGCTGTGTGAGGTATGCCCATATGTAACACATGGATAACAACTAGTAAAATAATTATCAAATGAATATTACATTAGTGTAAGAACATAAAGTACATTTTATATCTATCTACAAGCTTACTAGGGTTAAAAACCACAGATTTATGTCTAGTTATGTTAATCAAACCTAACATCACCAAAGCAGTCATATAAGGAATAAACTGCGTCATATGTAAGTTAAAAAGTTATTAACATAATAAGTATTTGTTAGTAATTTTACATCTTATTAACTTTATAATGCTAAAACCTAATTATTGGTTGTGTAAAAATTTCACAACTATGATAACACACATATTATTATACAACAGTTATATGTTTTTTGATAAGGTTTACATTGATAATATCGATATTAAAACTACTGACGACATGCTACTGCAAATAGTTAAATATTTTTATAAAAAGAAAATTGTTGATGTAATAACTATTTGCAGTGTAATAGCTGGCAAATGCAGAATAGCAGCATACTATGATTTTGCTATAATTATTCAACAGACAAAGAGTAATACAAATTAAATTGATATTAGAATTTATATTTGCACAATAATAGTACAAAAAGTTCGTAATATCCATAGATATACAGTAACTGTATTTGATAGTCCTACAAACATTGTATTTAGAAGTAACAAATATCCAAGGTTTATTTTAAAAAATAAATAACTTTTTACATAAATAAAATACAGTTTTTTATTTAAGTTTAATGCTTATTAGTTTTTTAAGTTTGTATATTACTAGGTTAGTTGTAATTTTTTGTAAAATATTAACTAATTAATTACTTTTTGATTACTTCACAACACATTGCGCTATAAGCAAAGCTTCACCACCAAAGTGGCAACACTACCACAAATATTTCCAGATAAAAAAAGTTAAATAGCCTGAATATATCAAACAACAGCAGCTTTTTGAAGATAAAATACCAGAATAATATATCAACAAAGAAGAGCATATTATGACTGTTGTTATTTTTACAAAATTTATTTTCAATAATGCATCTTGCTACCCAGAAATTATTAAGTTCTGCGATAGTACAATCGCCAAAAAATGTATTAAGTAGGCCAAAGTTGCCAACAAGTTGAAAGTTATCATTTATTCTGCATTAAAAAGTTAAGATAATATTGATATTAATATTTTCGTTCTAATATCAATAAGCTAAAAAACAGAAAGGCTAATGCCTAGAATATTTATTAATAAGCACAACAATCTACTTCGTCCGACATGTGGTCTATAACATGTGTATAATGATGTATGTTACATACTTTATATGTTAATAACTTATTTAGGTAGGTAATCTCAAAGAAAAAAGAGATAAACTAAAGTTATAAGCAGTTAAGTTGGAATTAAAAATAAAAGCCAATAACTTATTTAACGTATGTTTGTTTTATTAATGTAAATTTCAGGAACCATTAAGTCATATTTAACCTGAAGATACTCACTACAAGAAGAAATATAATGGGCTAGTAGCAGAGATTCAGAAGCTGGCATCAAATCATAGTACAAGTGCTGACTCCAATGCCATACTACAAGATATTATTACTGTAAATGATGAAAATAAAAGTAAAGAGAAGTATAACAAGCGTTCAACTTCTAAAAGCCCTTTTGGTGACGCTATAATATTTGAAAACATGTTCAGAAATATTAAATTAGCATTATGTTTTACAAAGCAGTTTTTTAATCAAAAAGATATAGATGCATTGTTTAAATATGATGATACTGACCAAAAGTACACTAAAAAAGAAGTAACAGAGATCATAAGTAGTATGCATAGATAAATACAAAATCAGTTTAAAGAAACTACTGGTTATTCACTTTCTAGCTGGAAGTTAGATTACTTTACCCCTTTAATTTGTTATTCATTTATTTTAGCAATAATTTCTAGTAAGTCACTTTTTAAACCAACTTACGCCATTGCTGTTATACCTACATCTGCTTTACATTAACGGTTGCTTATTTTTAATTATACTTATATTCATAGTATTCATAAAAAGTCAAACTTGAAGATATCATTGTCATTGTTAGAAAATGATTTTAGAAAATACTTGAAAAAAGTAAAAGGGACTACAGTGTATTATGACTTAAATATAGCAAAAAAAGCATTCAATCCAAAAGCACAAAGTGTTAAGAAAAAGGCTAAGTCTACTACTAAAGAGAGGGACAATAGCAGCAATGATAAAGAAGATAAAGAAATCATGTTTTAATAAGTTACACATGTATTAATTTATAAACTTATATACTTTTAAATATTATAATTCCCAGTTTATCTAGTCAACTGTTTATTTTTAGCATTTACAATAACAATAATGCTTAAAGACAATCCAATAGGATTAGATATCAAAAAAACTATATCTGTTATGCAAAACATTTTAAAAAGAAACAGATCAAAGCAAATTAAGCAACAAATAGACCTGGTTTTTAAAATCATTGTACTTAACTTAAAATCTAATGATTTAGGTACAGTGCAAAACATTTTAAACCTTGATTCTGAAGATAAATAGGCTTAATATGATAATATTAATGTTTTACTAACAAAGAAGACAGTAAGTAATATTTAGTTATGTGTTTAATACTTTAGAAATAAGAAGAAAAAAAAAGAGCAAAAACTACAAACAATAGCTCTTTGAACAAAGATGTAACTTAAAAAAAAAACAAGTTATCTAAAATCATTAATAATTATTTTATTGTTTCAAATATAGGTATTAACAGACATATTTTAATATAAAAGTTCAACTAACAAATATAAATATTTCAGAAAAAAATAGCTTATATACTGAAGAAATTATAGAAGTAGTTTAGTTGCTGAAGTCATTAAATTGCAATCATACAAGGTATAACTATAAGCTAAAAGGTATATTAAAAAGAGAAAAAAAGTATTAGCAAGATAATAAGAAAGAAATATTGTGGAAGGATTATTGTCTACAAGAATTTAATCTTTCTGCTCATATAGTTAAAAGAGTAAAGTATATGTTTGCACATCTTTCTACTCTTTCAGTGCTACTATGGGTTACAGCTAATACAATATGAATGTATGGAAAGACTTAAAATCAAATTCAAAAAAGTGTTATTAAAAATTCTGAAGCTTATAATAATCTTGTTTAAATAGTAAACCAAGCTTATAATGTAATAGTGTTATATATTTACTAACTTAAATAGGAAAACATATTTAATATTATTAATCTAGTAGCTAGATATTGCTTTGTATAATTCTTATGATGATAATGTATCCTCCTTTCATGTAAATGAAGATAATAGTGCTTTTGATATAGAGAATTTTGAAGCAACAACTAAATATATATTAATATATGGTTTAACTAAATTTAAAGATGAAAAAAATTTTTAGAGACTAGCTGGATGGATAAAGATATATACATTGTATTTCAGCAATATTTTGCTGTAAAAGCAACATTTAATATAAATTATGAAGTAAGTATAAAAGTTTATAACTAATTTAATGTTTAACTAATTTATACTTTCATACAAAAATACTTAATAGTATTTTTTGTGTTAATGCCAGAAAGAAAAAGAAACTTGCTGTAACAGAGTTTATAGACACAATGATTTATTTTTGGCTAATATTAATTAATAAGCATTGGCACTTATTTGTTATATATTTAACAGATAACCTAATAATTATTACAAGTTTAAATAGTTATAACAAAAAATGCAATTTAATTTTTATAAATGATGTTAAAGTGATTAATTTAATAATCAACTATTTAAAATAATGCAGATTTAATAATCAAGAGATAAGACAACAAATCAGAGTAATAGATTCAACTTAAGATCCTATATAAGAAAAATTTACAATATGTGGTCTAAAAATTATTTATTTTACTCAAAAGGTAATACAGTCTCAGTTATTACCACCATACAAGTTTTTAAAGCTTTTTTAAAATGTAAATGCAAGTTTAAAAAGTATTAATGCAAAAGTTATATTAAATACTTATCATAAAGATAATAAGACATAAAGTTATTTAAAGTATGATAAAATTGTTTTTTTAATTTTCTTATAATATTCAAAGTTAATAACTAAGATGTTTATAAGGTTAAAAACAAAAGTAAAATATTAAGAAATGTAGTATGTCTTTTATAATAGCCCTTTTTATTTATACTTTTTAAAACCTTTATATGATGTAAATATTATGTTAATATCAAGTAAAACTACAGAAAAGCTTAATAAAGTTGAGTATATTGAATTAATAATAGGTATTACAGTTTTAAATGTTGCTAATGCAGTTATAATTAAAATGTATGCTATTAAGGTTATAAGAATTAATCCACATAATAACAATTTATAGTTACATAAAACTTATCATCTAAAAATCTTATTTTAAAGCTTTGTATGAAAACTTATATATTTACTTAAATAACAATACTTTACAAGGTGGCATAATAGTTTATAGGTATATTATTTAATATTATTAAAAAATAATCTGTATAGTTACTTTTAAATGAATAAAATAGTTTGTATCTATTATTTATAATTATTACATTGTGTATTAATAAAATAAATTGTTACTATTATTATTTTTATTAATGATAATCTTTAAATTTCTTTGATATTGATTAATAAACTGCTATTAATTATATTAAACATGCTGTTATACATTTAACTGCTATTTTTATACATTGGTAATAAGATATTATATAATATTTTTTTATTATATTTTATAACTAACAAGTTAATTATTTATCAAAATATATAGTTTATTGAAGGATAATATCTTGCATTGCTAAATAAAGTATTATGATTTTTAATATAAGGGTTTTTATAATGCATACAACTTTATTAATACAATTAATTTTACTTTTGTATTATAAAGTGTAACTAATAAAATTAACATAAAATATATTTTTTATTAATTTTAGTTATAATATTATAACTATTATGATGTTTTATAAGCTATTATCTGTTAAAAAATAATGTTTATTGAGTATACTTTCAACTTATATCAAATTTAGCATCATTTTTACAATAAATAACAAATTTTTAAAATAATAACCTTTTTTACTATCAGATATTAATACTTCCATTAAAATCTCTAAAGTAAAATAAAGTACTTTTAGCTTACAAATAGTTTTTTTTGGATAAAACACTAAGATGAGTTAATAATAATTATTCTTTTTGCATTAAGTGGATAATTCTTATATTTAATGAATTATGCAAATAATAGAAAATTAAATCTGTTACATTTACTAATTTAATTTTTTCAAGCCAAATAATAATGGTATCTGTTTTTAAATTCAACTTATTAATGCTAATAAGCATAATATTCTTATTATCTTAAATATTAATAACAAATAAATGCTAGTAACTATTAGTACAAACTTGAAATAATAAAGTGTTTGCTTTTTTAGCAAAATACCCATTGTAAAAAATGATAATCTTAATAATTAATTAATGCTTGTTATATACTTTGATAAGAAAACAATTTAAACAATTAAAATAATATTTTATAAGTATATTACAAATATATGTTGTCATATATATATGGTCTTAAATTGTTAGTTATCTTTTTTAAATTTACTTATATAACTTATATTATAAGTTTTGTTTACTAATATAGTTAAAGTATTATATATACTAGTTATAACATTTGTTGATACTGGTATATACATACTAGTTATTAGTAGACTAAAATAATTAATAGCTTTATATTTTAAAATAAGATTTAATATATTACTTTTCATTATTGGTTAAAAAATATTTACTATTTGTTAAAAGTATTTTATATTCTTTTTTAGGCTTTATAAAACAAAGTAAACTAAAATTAATATATACCTTCTTTTTTTATCATCTTTTTTATTATATAATAAAAAATTGATTTTCTAACTTTATTTAGCTGCTTTTTTATTAATATTTAATTTACTAATAATAAGTTGTTTATTTTGTGTTTTATAACGTAATATTGCTTTTAAAACTTTACTTCTTCATTGATTATAACTTGCAAAATAGAAATCTTATTTAATAATTAAGAAATATAAAGATGTTATTGAAAAAGCAAAAGGATATAACTTATAAAATTAGTTTAAAAAATAAATAAAAGGAATTATTAGAGTGTATATTAAAATCTTAACAATAAGCAAAAAAACAAGTAGATAAAAGAAGAGTTTTTATTAATTTAATAGAATCTAACAATATGCAGTTTAAATTTAAGTTTTAAATAACTGTAAACTTATTATTTAACAAAATTGTTAAAGTAATAATAGATTATTTTGACCAACAAAGTGTTAATATGTGTTAAAAGAAACTATTATCTACAAATGTTATAAAAAAGAGTAAAAACTTTGGATTAAACTTGTAAAACTATAAATAATATAAGTATTATAACTAATATAAGTAGCAGTTTCACATTTTTAAAATATGTAAATATGTTGTTATAGTAATAAAGTAAAAAACACAACATATTTAAGTTATATTAAGAAGACAAAACAGCAACATAGGTTAAAAAGAGTGTAAATAGAAAGAAAAATAAAACAAAAGGCTTAAAACTAAGATAAAAAAGATATAGCCAGTGATTTAAAGGAAATGTAGCTCTAATGTATGCCTTTTCTGATTTAATATAACTTTAAAAAATAACAAAAAAAAGTTACAATGGAAAAAATAAAAAAAATAGATTTAGTAGTAAAAGTGAGAAAATAATAATTACATTGACAGATTCTTCTGATGATGGGTATAAAACAGACTTATTTAACAGATATAAAATTTAATAATCTTACAAATCTTACAAATTTATATAATGCTATAAATGTCAAAAATAAAATTATTTTTCAATAAATTACTGCATAAAAGAATATAAGTAATAAAAGTAATATTAATATAAAAACTAAAATAAGTTGCATATGAAATAATAGTATGTAAAATTTAGATACCCCTTTAATATCAAGATATTATTTATTACATTCTTTTTTTTATATATTGCAAACTAATGTTATGTAATATAATAATATTTTTAAATTAAAGTTCTTTTACTAACATCTTTAATAATATTGATGTATTAAGCTTATAAAATATGCAAAAAATTACAATATAAAGTAATTTATTTAGCAGCTTTTAAATAATACTTATATTTATTATATATTTTTTATACTTTATAAATAAATAGTAGTAAAATTACTATAGTAATGCTATAAAAAATCTAATAAATTGATTTGTTAAATTA
>JAESGV010000514.1_pt1 | contig 17189 bp, 14 predicted proteins | sample 9269781 | NCBI WGS metagenome assembly JAESGV01 (sample SAMN15741586, study PRJNA653496) | algae metagenome | isolation source: Tildeniella torsiva UHER 1998/13D and co-occurring heterotrophs from... | place: Slovakia: Slovak Paradise National Park, Hrabusice, Kosice Region | collected 2000-01-01 | reverse complement strand
CGAAGACTGGACAAAAATTGCAGAATTTTTACCAGGCAGAAGTGCACTCACAATAAGCAGAAGAATTAAAACCGTGTTAAAAAAATACGAAGATACAACGCCTGCGCCAGTGCAAGTACAAAATGATGACGAATCACAAAATGATAAACCTGATGATAAAGGCAAGCAAAAAATCGTCGAACAAGAAGACGAGATCATCGAAGATGCACTAGCGAAAGGTCCACCGAAAAGACAAATTGCACCCCAAAAGAAGCGAAAAGTGACACTTCGTATGTGTACTAAATGCAAGGTCGAAGAAGCATCATTTGGATCGGACAAGAATCTCCTACAATGTACGACATGTCGCATCTGCTATCACACAAGTTGTCATGATCCGAATCTCGACCACGTTCAACAACAGTACCGATTCAATGTATGGAATTGTCAAGATTGCAAACCATGCTCTACATGCAATCAAAACGATGGAGAGATGCAACTCATATGCGACGCTTGTGATCGTTCGTATCACGTTCACTGCCTCGGATTAGAACAAGCTCCAGAGGAAACACCATGGTATTGTCCATATTGTGATGGTACTCATGATGAACCACCTCAAGAAGCATACAATATTGAAAACAATACATTCTTTGAAGATGATAGTTTTGTAGATGAGGTCGAGTATCCAGAAGAGACTAGTGTATTCATAGAGACAGATCAAAGACCAAGTGAGTTACTTGATGGTAACTTGTTCTTTGATGAAGACAGTTTTCTCTCTTTTGAAGTTAGTGGTGAGATCGACTTGGACGATGAGTTTGTGCAACGTTTGCAATCAAAATGGAACGCTAAACAACAATTATTGCAAAATGAAGATTTTGTACAAGAGTATGTTGAGAGAGAAGGATTGTACACACCACTAGAGTTGAAGAAACAAGAAGAAGCGATACAAGCATACTTGAGTAAGTGTACTACCGAAGAAGAGCGTACGAAAGAGAGAACTACAAGAGAACTATTTTTACGTGGTGCAGCTAGAGATTTACGTACAAAGGTTGTACGAGTGAAAACTTTCCACATGAACGTGACAAACCAAGAGATCAGACAAGCTTTACTTGTCTTCAACGATGAAGAGGAGGTGATCAGAAAGCTCATGGCCAAGAACAGTCACTTATTCTTACACGCAATGAGAAAGAAACTAACAGAGAGTCATGAAGACGCACCAAAACCACCGCCGATTGAAGACGAAAGCGAAGAAGAAGATTTTGATGATTCTGGTGATGAAGAGTTTTCTGTTCAACTACTAGTCAATAAGAAGAAACCAACTGTACGCGCAAAAACAAAAGAAGTTGCTGTTTCTCCACCAAGAGTAGCTCGTGTAAAGAAAGAGAAAGGAAAGCACAAAGTGGAACGATTACGTTTGACTGATATTGAAGAACAAGGTCCTATTGATAGTTCTGTAGATATGACAGGATGGTCAGAAGCAAGAAGGTACGCTTATGAAAAACGAGAATCGAAACCAAATTCGTATTATTATCGATTCAATGCACCTGGTGAAAAAACAAAGAAAGGACCATTTACAGAGGAAGAGAAAGAACTATTTTTAGAACGATTGAAAGAGTTTGATCTTACTGGTGGAAGACCACAATGGGGCATATTCTCAATGGCAATTCCAGGACGTGTTGGATACACTTGTAGTAATTTTTACAGAAAGTTGATCGAAGATGGAGAACTTGAAGATGATACGTATGAAAAAGATGAGAATGGAAGATTGTTAGGAAAGAAGACTCGTGTTGAGAACAAAAAGAAACGAGCTAATGGACAAGAGGTTGTACACAAGTCGAATCCTAAAAAGAAGAGAAAAACACAAACTAAAGAGGAAGAATCTGATGATGGAGAAGAAACAGGAGAAGATGAAGCAGATGGAGAAGATGACTCACAATCAATTCGACAAGCATTACGTGGTTCTCGCAATCCACTCGCTGGACTTCAAGATTCTATCACTGGTGAGGAAATTTCGAATCCGTATATTTCAAAACTTGGACACGTACTGTCCTATTCAACATGGCTAAAAACGCTAGCAACAGGGAAATGTCCATTTACCAAACAACCTTTAACTATCAATGATTTAAAAAGATTAACTATGGAGAACATTAACGATTACTGGAGCATTATAAAAAATAAGCTGGAGAAAGTAAAATAAAATACCGTAGCTCCAGCTCGTTTATATTACCCGTTTGTGGCTCGTTTAAACGATCTGTGCTGTTGTACAAAGCTATGAGAAGCAAGTTCTTCGCATCTTCGAACTTTAATCGCCCATACAAAGTTTCCTCGCTCCATGCATTGACCTAGTGAGCAAAAAGCTAAGTACATTTATGGAGTCCTACTTTTTGTAAAGTTTATCTCAGTCCAAATTGGAGCTTCACTATGATAAAAATAAACCAGAAAAAATCATCAACATGCACCGACAAGCCTCGTTGCTGCTATTGTGTGTCCTATTAGGTTCATGCTATGGCGCTACACGAGTTCTATTCGCAAATATGACCGGTTCGCAAGTTTCTGGTTCAGCATCAACAGCAACCGGAACAGCACTATTGTTTTATGATGATGTGGATAAAGTTTTATCATACAATGTAATACACAACGTACAAAATGTAGTCGGCGCCCATTTCCATGGTCCAGCTGCACCAGGAGTAGAAGCAAACATCATGTTTGCCTTGAAGAATGATAATGCTCTCCGAGGAAAGCTATCAGAAATATCCGACTCCCAAATTACTTCATTGTTGGCCGGAACATGGTACATATTGATTCATTCGGCTACATATCCAGCTGGTGAGATTAGAGGACAAATCCTCTTAAATACAGCTATCACATATTCTTCCATGATGGACGCCACTGGGTGAGTTTAGTTGCTAAGACATACTAACAACATAGCGAACCATATCAGACTGACGATGTAAATGCTTTTGGAATAGCAGTTTTCACGCCTGTTACAACTGGCTCAACCAACGACTTTTGGGTAACAGCACAACAAGGTGTAACTGATGCTACAAAGTTTGGAATATTTGGTCCAGCGCCAAACTGTGCACAAGGAGATAACCTCATATCGTGGGCGACAACTACTAACCAGCAAGTCACACGTTTGACATTATCTACAGACCAAGCAACAAATCTTGGAAAAGGATTACTGTACGGCTCTGCTATCAACGCGAAATTCACAAATGGTGTTATTCGTGGTCAAATATTAACAATTGCCAACGCACAAACATTACCAGATTGCGTTTGGGCTACGACTGGCGCTCCTGGAGCAGCCGCAGGCGGAAACGTGGTTGTTGTTGACAGTGCAACAACCAAAATCATTATTGGAGTTTCTGTTCCCGTTGGTGTTGCTATTCTAGGTATTATATTCGTTATCATTTTGGCTACTATTTTGTACCTCGCATATCGCAGAAGAAAGCGTGCCAAAGAACAAGTATGTTTACTTTTTCGATTATTAACAACGCTAGACACTCATTGGTGATAACCGATTCAACAAGTCAGGCAAGGGCATAGCATCAAAGGTCATCGATTACCAAGAGATTCAACGACAATTGGCTCAACAAGCACAAAATATATTCGAACTATTCAAACAAAACAAATTTGGAGAAGCCGTTGTCGTAGCAAGTCAAATGTTGGACACCGCAAAAGAGCACCAATCATTCATTCCCAATCCTAGTGTCATCTTCTTCAGTTTGGTACGCGTGTTGAAGAAACCAGAGTTTAGACATTGCGATGCTGATGATATGCACAAGATTATCGCTCTTCTTCATGCTTTTGCTGGTCTAACGCTCATCGAGAAGATTGGAAAAGATCAACGATTGTCTGAGAAAGAAAAGACTGACTTGTTAGAAGACATTCAAACACTACAACAAATGACCGAAGGTGGATTGAACATTGAACTTCGATTCCAATTGGATTGTATCAAACAGTGCGTAGTGTTAATGCAAGACACTGGAAGAAGTGTAATCATTTTATCACGTGCCATGGGATTCATTCAACAACCAATGGCCATGATTCCAACCATCATTCAAGAAGTCGACAACTTCCCAACTAGTTACTACTTCCGTATGTTAGTCACTAGACAAGTGTTAGCAAAAGCAAAGAAAGACGATCAAGTATGCCACGAGTTGCTGTCACTTGGATTCCAAAAGAAGAAGACCACTGATTGGCACGTATTCTACGATCAAGCAATCATGTTGGGTGAGCTAGCAAGAGAAGGTTCCTCTCTAGATATCTGTTGTATGGCTGTTACTGGTAACCGTGCCGATATCGAGCATCACCAAGTTGAAATTCAAATCGTAGAAGATGTAAACATTCATCGTACACCAAGTATGGGCGGAAACTTGCCATTAGTATCGTTGACCAAGCTCATGGACTGTGACTTTTTACCCAAAGCGAAACACAACAATTGGGTCAAGTTGAAGGCCATTGAAGAAGTTCTCAATACAATCAACTGTGACAAAGCAGAACACGAAGTGAGAAAAGAAGCATTAATGGCACTACTTACACGCAAAGTCGTAGAGAACGACCCAGAAGTACGAAAGTATGTCGAGACAGCACTAGCAAGTTTGCACCGTACCAACGCCTTTGCCAACTGGAAGAGTACCATCGAACAACACTCTGCAAGTTTGGTCAAACAAATCGATACTGAATGGGAAGAGTTACTCACACTCAAACAAACATTGTACCAAAAGAGAACAGATTTGGAAGAGAGAAGAAGAGTCATCAGCAGCAGCGAACTTGAACTTGAATTACTTCGTGAAACATATCAACACGATCTCGAGAATGAAAATTACATCGAACAAGTACAAATGTTGGAAGAGTTCCAAAGTCAACAACGACAAATTGAAAAGCAAGAAAAGTATGCTACAAACAGTGAAGAAATACAAGAAAGTATTCGTAAACGTGTACAGATCACTCGTGCCATGAGTACCATGCCACGTAACTTGATAGATAACGTAGAACGCACAAAGATGCAAATAAAGAACTTGGAATCGATCATCAATAAGAGTAAACAAGACATCAAGGATCTGAGTACAGAAGTAGAAGAATTAAAAGATAAATATGAAAAGGATCGTGAAGAGTTTGAGAATAAGAGAAAGAACTTTGAAACTGTACAAAGTGACTACCACTTGGGTATGATGTTACAAGTTCAAGATTTGGAACGCAAAATGAACAATATTGAAAAACCAGTTGACATTGAAGAAGAAACAATTCCAGAATCACCTGCAAACAGTGCTGCTTGGAAACCAAAGAGCCCTGGTGAAGCAGAAGTGCCTATTCTTGCTCCAAAGAGACAATCAAAGAAAGCAAAGAAGGCGCCAATACTCATTGACGACTCTGGAATGAACAGTGCAGATGTTCCAAACGGTTTCACTTGCCCTATCACTGGTGATGTAATGGTAAATCCAGTAATTGTCGCCGAGAGTGGTCACACCTACGAAATGTCAGCGATTCAACGTTGGTTCGCTAGTCATGATACAGATCCAATGACTGGTGGTAAACTAACATCAAAGATGCTCATCAACAACTTCAACTTGAAGAAGATCATTGAAGAATGGAAGAGAACAAATGAGTTATAAAATAAGCGTTTTTTAGTATCCCACACTGGTTAGCTCCAACGTAACATCAGAATTTGTCGCTGCTAAAGATGGTGTAAACGGGTAATGAACCAGAGGCAACGTAAAATTTATCTCGTTGTCACGAGATCAAGAAAGCTATATTTTCTTGATCCTTGACAAATCTCTTCGTGAACCTCTGTCCTTTTCTTACTTGCTTGCTGTTCGAAACGCAAACCGAAAGACTCTTGGTTGCCCAAGGATAAATTAATAGGATAAACTGATCGAAATGCATCCAAGGAAGAAAAGAAGTTCGGTTTTGTTAATTAGATAAGAATCTCGGATTACTCGAAAAGACAATTCACAAGAAAACAGGGAACGACAGGCAGCAGGTGGGAGATGTGAATATTTCAAAAAAAAACGATGATACAAGATACAGTGGTCGACGAAGTCGACGACACAGAGCTTAGCCGTATGATAATACACGAATTGCGACAGAAACATGAGGTACATACGACAGCAACACCAGTAACAGGTAACACGAAAGAGAGCATGACTATCTCAACAGCAAAGCAAGAGATAATATTCATCGACACTAGTCCTACGCTAACTGGTGAGAAACCAAAAGCGTTGGTACCAAAAACCAGTAATCACAGAAAAAAAACTAGACAATATGACGACCTTACTCAAGAATTTTCGTTCAAATGAATATTTATTTCGAAACAACAGCCATGTGTGTTTGCATGCGACCTGTACTGATGTGTCTGAGAATAATAATCACACGTTCACTGTCTTCTTCATGTACATTATGTACCTTAACGACTTCATAGTCGTTATCAAATAACGTGTGGTGGACGTGCTCTGAAGTCTCAATATCCACGTACGTGTGCTCTGAATTGTTTTCAATAGGAGGTTCCTCTTGAGGCTCACTTGCTTGTTCGCTTAATTGATGCATGTCCAAAATGTGCTGCTTTTCTAAATTTGCCCTAAGCTCGCGTTCATTTTCTATTTCCTCATCAAGACGTCCGATATTCTCATTAAGATCATGTATCGTTTGTTGCGCGTGTGCCAACTCTCGTTTTAAAATCAACGTACTCTTACACTCTTCTTGATAATCTTTTTCCAACTGTATGATGACAGTTTCCAAGTGTTTCGTTTTACTCTCTGAAACAATACGTTGTTCTTCCATCTCTCGAATCAAATCTTCAAGTAATCTTACACGAGCTTCTTTTTCGATTCTTTTTATTGTTTCTTCTTCTAACATTTCTTTGAGAATATTTACTTCTTGTAAGTGTTGTTCGTTGGGTAATTCGACTTGTATGGATTGATCTATTGTTTGAACAATGTACCTTGCCTCTAACTCTCGTACACGTTTCTTACTTGCTTCTAGTTCTGATTCTAGTGAAGTTACTCGCATTTTGAGTATGTTCGTGAGCATTACCGAAGAATCGTTCGCTTTTTTGTGTTGCGTGTATTGATTTTGAAGATCATCATGCAAATGTTTCGACTGTTGTAGCTCTCGCTCAAGTTCTGCTACACGTAACGTACTTTGTCGATATGATCTCTCCAACTTTCTATACTCACCATACAATGGTTCTTGTGTTAAAATAAGTGTATGATGACGTCCAGTAGCAATCAAAGGTATGTTCAACTTGGTTAATAGTTCATGAGTAATTAGTGGAGTCAAACATTTAAACTGTGTTTGCTTTAGCGCTTTAGAGTGAGCTAACTGTCCAAAGTTGTTCGATCCAGCAGAGTAAATTTCAAAATGTTCTGTGAGTACGACAGTATGATTCGCATGTGTGCATGCAACTGTGGATATCTTCTCTTCTGTGAAAGCAGGTACCTTTACGGGTTTTAACTGACTGTATCCTGCTAATCCTAATCCTAGTTGTCCAGATTCATTTTTTCCAAATGCATACATTGCTCCATCTGATAAAAGAATCGAATGATCTCCACCAGCAAATATGTGACTCACTGGTAGATGCGTGATCGATTGTACGAGTAAGAATTGATTCTTATCATCCGTATCATTCTGTCCACATTGTCCAGAATCATTTCTTCCGCAACAATAGACTTGATGTTGCTCCGTTAGAATAATTGTATGTGCATATCCACAACTAACTGCTTCTACTCGTTCGGGAAATGGAACTTGTGTAAGCGTTGCCAAATCATTAGTGTTTTTGTGACCTAGTTGCCCGTACAAACCTCTTCCACAAGACAATAATGTTCCATTTTCTACAGACTTGGTTAATTGTTTTTTTTTGCGTACCTAGCAGTAGAAATGCGTGGAAAGTTCCACAACTGAGCTGTTTTATGCCAAAATATTCAGTATTGATACACGTGAAATGAGTAACATCTTTGTCGTTTCCTACTCCTAACTGTCCGTAAGTATTTCGACCACATACGAACAAATGGTTTCCTATATGTTAGATTGACGGTAATACTCCTACCTGATGCTAAAAGAACATGATATCCGCCACAAGCTATTGCACTAATCTCTTTCCCTTCTAGATCTGGGCTTTCTATAAAATGCAGGTTGTATTGTTCTTTTTCTTCTTGTACACTTCGCGATAGTTGTCCGTACTCGTTTTCTCCCGCTGATAGAATCTCATTATCGCCTTTTAGTTAGAAGTAGTGGTTAAACAAACTTGTAACAACGTAGGAAAATGAATCTCCACATGATAGAAACTTTGGTTGGCAGAATTCTGGTAATTTAATTTTTTGGAGCGTTTTGAACTGCACGTAGTCTGTATTTAGAGCCTACTCAACAATCATTCTCGATGAAAGATATAATTCGTACTAGTTGCCCACTAGAGTTTGCACCTGCTGTGTACAGGTTCATGTCTATCTCGCAAAACGTTTTCTCGCCAACAGATTTCTTGTAAGTCCAGGCAACTAGGAAAAAACTTTCACTAAGGCATCGCATTACGTTCATTCGCATTGTGCAAGAAAATATAATGAGTGAGACAGTACTTGCCAGTTGCGAACAAGATCTAGAAAAAATCAAATCGTTGTATACTCGAGAAAAACTATTCCAAGCAGCAGACGAAACAGAAAAATTACTATTCAAACTAGAGCAACACAAACAAGACGAATCGATCGCGGAACTATGGAAATCGCACGAATCGTTACTAGAAACAATTAAGCGAGAAAATACAGAGGCAAATACTTTGCTACACGAACTACAAAGCGAAGAGGGATGGGAATTATGTGCAAACAAAGACAATATTCAAACATTTTACAGAAAAGAAGCACACGAAAAATTACACACGCTCAAGATACAAGGAACAATAGACAGTCCTATGTTCAACGTTTTATCCATTTTCTATGAAATCGATCTGTACAAGACATGGTTGCCACGATGTCCAACATCAAAAACACTCAAACAATACGGTCGTGTAAGTGTTCTTTATTTCTAACTAACCATCCAGTATCGATTTCTATCTTACTACGAGTTTGAGATGCCGTGGCCATTGTATAATAGAGATTTACTATCGTACGGATACGGAGTCGATTTGATGGACGAATCAAACTCTATTCTAGTCGTCATACACTCTGTTCCTGAAGATGATCACGATAAACATCCAGGAGTAGAGTTTCCACCAGCAAATACATCGACATGCGCTAGAATGGATCTCAAGTTTTCTGGTATTCACATAAGGCCTATAACACAAAATCAAACCTATGTTAGTTTGATTGCAAGTTGTGATCCGCAGTTTTCGTACATTCCAGGTTGGTTCATGAACATGGTACAACACCAACTGTCGTATTTGGTGATGCACAAGCTACGGGACGTCGCTGCAAACATTCCAGGGAGTGAATACGAGAAACGAATTGAAGAGAATGTAACTGTCTACGGCGATATCAGAGAAAGGCTAGAAAAACACTTCCAAAAGTCTGAGGTAGATACGAGTCACGCTCAAATACTACTCTAAAATTACAAGACTATTTACTCTCAATTTATTTGATTTGAATCTACGAAAAACAAAACCAAAGAGATCTCAACCGAAAACCAAACCAGAGTGTCACACCTGGTTTATACTAGGCAACCCTTTTGGAGGTATTACTCGCACTATATTTAGTCTCTAGATATTGCACACCTGAAGCCTTTCTGGTGTTACAAGTCTCAGATACAAATTTCTGCAACGTTTGAACCACAAACTCGAGGCATGCCTGACGAGCCTCCAGCAGAGAGCAACTCACTAGAAACGCTACAAACGAGAAACAGTACATTGGCGCAATGCAACGATGATACAATCTTGGAAGATACAATAGACATAGAATTGGAGGAGGACTATGTCGATATCAAGAAAAAAGATACTCCAACTGAACATTCCATAAATGTTTCACCTCTCCCAGAGATGCACAAAGAAGACAAAGCACGCGCTACTGCGAAAAAATTATGTACCGAAAACTATTGCATCGTTATTGCGATATTTTTTATTCTCGTTTTTGGTAGCGCTCTTGCAGTTGGATTATATTTTGCTGTCCAACAGTCAGAGACACAATACATTAGTAATGCATTAGCTAATTTTGCAGAGAATGAAGCAGCCAAGCTACAGAGAACTCTTGACAAGACGGTGAAAGAGGTCACAGAAATTCGTGCGTTGATGTCTACACTAGGAACTAATTTATCATACTCTTCGTTTTTCTCGTTTACTAATATCGCTGGTTCGCTTGTGAATGGACTGCAAGCAATACAGTTTAGTACTATCGTACAAGATAGCGAAAGAGATGCATTCAACGCACAGCTCACACAACAGTATGTATCATTCTTAGGAAACTCCACAAACCTATACATTTGGAACAATATAAACGGTACGAAACGACCTGCGCTACAATCACCAATGTATGTAGCAATGACCTATACAGTACCTCTATACAATAACGTAGCTGCCTTAGGCTTGAATACGTACGCTATTCCTGCTAATAGAGCTATCATAACAAAAGCGCTAGCGACAGGGAACGCAAGTGTATCCGATCGCGTTCGACTTGTACAAGATCCAGCAAATCAATGGTCAGTTATCATGTATCAACCTGTACGAGTAGTAGACACATCTTCGCCAAAGCACAACCAATACATTGGTTTTGCAGCAGGATTGTTTAGAATTGGAGAAACCGTAACGGCAACGATGACAGATACGGATATACTAGTTGATGTATACGTGTATGATATTCTGAATGAGACAACACCGTTGTTATCGTTACTGCATCCAACAAATCCCAAGTACACTGAACTCGAATACAATAACACTTTGGCCTCTGCTACCATGTCATACTATACGCAAGTGACATTTGGAGATCGTACATGGAGAGTGTATTTTGTACCCAAAAGTGCATTCTATGCACTTACTGCACAACCATACAAGATCATTGCACTAGTACTTACACTATTCCTCGCTGTCGTACTGTGCTTTGTCGTTTTGTTTATGGTCAAACGAGCACAATACAACGTTAAAATGCGCAAGCTATTAAAGCAAAAAGCAAGATTATTAGAGAGAATTCTACCTGCGAGTATTGTAGATCGCATACAGAACGGAGAGAAACTAATTGCTGATATAGAAGATAACATCTCATTACTGTTTTTAGATGTTGTCGGGTTTACTTCTTATGTTAGTGAATGTGAACCATTAGAACTAGTCAAGACACTAGATCATATCTTTATGAAAATAGATGCAATTATAACAGAAATGGGATTAGGTAAATCGTGCACTACAAAACTAACTTTTAGAAAAAATCAAAACAATTGGAGATTGTTATTTTGTAGCAGGTGGTTTATTTCGTAGAAACGAAAAGTTTTCGTATCTTGTAATTAGTCCTGACCAAATAGCTGCAGAGAACTGTCATAACATGGCACTGTTTGCACATCGTGTGATCCAACTGAGCTCAACTATACAGCTAAATAGCAAGCGAATGTTGCAATTTAGAGTAGGAATACACTGTGGAAGTGTGATCGCAGGAGTAATTGGTCACAGAAGACCTGTCTTTGACTTGTGGGGAGATAATGTAAACATTGCTAGTCGAATGGAATCAAACGGAGAATCAGGTCGAATTCATGTTTCCGAAAATGTTTGTCGCTTTTTGAGTAAACACTATTCACAGAAATGGAACTTCTCTGACGTTAGAGAAGTGGAAGCAAAGGGAAAGGGTACTTTACGTACGTACTTTATTTCGCTTCGTGAATCGTAGTAACACCTATTTCATACCGTGTTATAAGTAAGAAGGCACATTGTAGGCCAAGTATCAAGATAAACTGTGTCTTGATTGTTTAAGTTTGTTGTCTTGTTCTGTTGAGAAAAATTACAATGTTTGCAACACCACTGCTGTACAAGTACGTGCTTCCAAAGGTGTGGGGTACAGTAACAATATGACAACTAACCAATAGACTACTTCCAGAAAAATGTTATTAATGTTGGAAGTTCAGCAATGGGAAGTGCGTGTTTCGAAATCAAACAAAAACAAGCTAAAGATGTATCCGATTTATTATTAACTGACGGCAAATCAACATGGACTTGCCTTGCAGAAGAACTACCAACAACATTATTAGTTGATCTTTTCGTAGCATCAAACGTACGAAAAATAGCGCTACAAAGTGATGAACACGTACCCAAACAAATCCAAATTTCATATTCAATGACTGGAAAAAAGAACAGTTTTCGCATGTTAAAAGTAATAGAAAAATCAATGAAACGAGGCGTACCGTTTATCATCGATCTAAAAACACCGGTGAAAGCAAAATATTTTAGGATACGAGTTATAAAGGGAGTACAACAAGTATCCCTCTGTAAAATTGAAATATTTGGCTCTCCGCTCATCACACCGGAAAATCTCGCCAATATCGAGTACAGTAAAGCATTATCAAGTATTTATGAAAAAGCAAAGAATATGGTACGTTGATAGAAGAAGTGTTTTGACCTTGTAGGGATTTGCACAATCACAAGAAAAGAAAGAAAATGAAACTAGTGAGACGACAGAAGGTGTGAAATTCGAAGTTATAGAACCAGACGACGAGAAAGAAACAATAACAGAAAACATGAAAGAACACAAAGATGTAACCAGTACAGCAGGATCGCGATTTAAACATATTAAACTGGTATCTAAACTTTAATTACGCATAGTTAGTATCATCCTGTACAATCTACTACTGTTGTTTCAGTCTTAGTTTTACACCTTGCATAACAAAATATCCGATTATTGATGTCGCCGATTGCACGCCAAAAAGCGACCAATAAACTATCAAGTATGAATTGAAACTATTGTACAGGTCTGGATAGATCATGCAATCACTGCGATAAAATACAACTGTCCATGATATCAAAATAGCCAAGTTCGGTATGGCGTGAAATATTCGAAAAATGGCAACTAGTTTATCCATGACAAACTCTAGTGTTTCGATTTCGTTGGTTAGACCAAACGTAATTACCCCACAACCTATAAATCCAAACATGAGATCAAACCAAGCGTTTGCGATGGCATAGTTACTCAAAGTATATGTGTTGCAGGTCGATGTTGGTTTGTATATTAACAGCGTATCGAAGGTATCGTATAGATTAACAGAAGCGATCCCCAGAGCCAGCGTAATGGTAAATATTGGTATATTGGAACATAAAGACACGATAACCGGCGCAGTGAACGCTGTTTGTTCTTTCTTTTTGCTGCTCATAGTTGACAACGTTACAAGTCGAGATTTGACGTATTTAACAATTTGGAAAACAATTCTCAAAGCAATTAGATTTATTAATAGTAGTAACGTTGCTTTTTGAGTGTTGGTTTAAGGATTTGGAACGAACACATCAACGATTCATCTACACTCATCATGGCTCCCGCGTTATCAAATTCGTTGCAATAATTGGGTGCACTAAATACAGTTACAAGTTGTCTTTTTGCGAAAAATTTGTATCCATCTTCTACAACTTGATGTGCTCTGCATACCAAGTCTAGATCATGTTTCTTCAAAAACTTTTCAACAATATCTGCACCAAAAGTGTAGGAAACACCTCTGTCACTCTCTCCCCACCCATTTACGCCTTCTTCTGGGTCAGACCATAACAAGTCACACAATAGACCAGTATCTGGAACATCTGTTGGTCTTTGAATCTTTCTTATTTGCTCCATAGAGTGTAACTCTGGGCTCAAACCACCATGCATGCAGAAAATTTTTCCATCGACAATGGCGGCGACTGGCATGCTATTAAAGCTCTCTGTAAAGTTTTTCCACAATTTGATGTTGTATCTTCGCTTGCCTAAAAATTGTTAGTTTCTTTAACGCGAACGTACACTCGTCATAGAATCCATAGATTCTGTTTATGGAAGCACTTTCGTGGTTTCCTCTTAACAAGAAAAAGTTTTCTGGGTATTTTATTTTGTATGCAAGTAACAAACAGATGGTTTCCAAACTTTGTTTTCCTCGGTCGACATAGTCACCAAGGAATAAATAGTTTGCTTCTGGAGGGAAGCCACCATATTCGAATAATCGTAGTAAATCGTAGTATTGGCCATGAATATCACCTATAAAACGTTAGAGCTTTTTTAACAACTCTTACCGCAAATTTTTATGGGCGCGTCAAGTTCTAGTAAGCATGGCTGGCTCATAAAAATGTCACGACTTTTAAATATAAGGCCGTTAATTTCTTTTTCAGTTAGTTGAACATTTTTGCCAGGTTTGCTGCCTCGCACTTCGAGGAGTTTGTTGATAACTGCATCAATATCAAAGTCTTTAAAGTCCATATTTTAACTAGATACGCGTTTGGAGAGCTGAGTATTTCACGGTGAGAGAGCAGTTTGATGTCGTACGCTTATGCCTGTGTTATCACACGTCAAAAACGTTTTGTCAATATCAAATCTGTCTTTACAAAACATGACTCAAATTTGATAGGTCCTGAAAGGTTTGATCAAATCAACAAAAAAAGATGACAGCGTCAACACGCAACAGGTATCATGACCTGCATATCGTGTGTACACGATTTTTGTATTCTTGACTGTGAGTGATAGTTACTGTGCTTTACCGTACCTGACCATGGTCAGCATTAGCCTCGCAAAAGAATTTGAAACCATTGCCTACAACTGCCTGCTTCAAACAATACTCTCGGGTTCTAGGTTACAAAGTTTACCACGAACAAAAGGGGACGGTAAATCGCTGCTCGACATGGGTTCAATTGATAATCAAATGAAAAGAAAAGACCCTATTGCATGATATTACGCTAGGTCTTATGCGTGTTACTTTCACACAACACCAAAGCAAGAAGAAAAAACATGACGACTGTGGGATTCGAACCCACGCCCTTTCGGACCACGGTTTTCGTAAAACCTGAACGTGGCATCTTAGACCTCTCGATCAAATCGCCTTTGAAGATAACGAGAAGCCACATGAAAAATGTTTTTACGACTAAAAGATTCATGTTACATTTGCTTTTGCAGATCGTTAATCACGCAATAAAGTCGTTGTTTACACCTAAACTGTTTCTTATCAATGTTTACAGTTGGTATGTTTATACCCAAACTGTAGTGCAAAACATCCACACCTTTGATGTTCCTTACTAGTGTATTATCCAAAAGCCAAAGGTGCAGCTATTCGATTTCTCCACGCCACCGTACTATTTTTCACTTTCTTTCTAGCTGAAAACTGACTGTTTTGTTCGAACTCATGTCACCAGTCACTTCAACTTAACAAATCAGTACCTGGAGAAATTGTTTCTTCCCGCAGCAAACAAAAAGAAATCAAACATGCCAAAGACAAAAGACAGTGCATCTGGTGTAGTTACAGACGATCCTACAGATAGGAGTGATGGAGTCGACAGTGCCAATCACTTCTTTTTACAACCTACGAAGCACGACATTTTGCCTTTGGTTCTAGGTATTATAGTAATCGCCTTGGGTGTAACTGCGGCACTGCTAAGTTTCTTTCTACTGCGAAACGCCGAGACAGAAATAGCTAGAATCGCATTGAATACGAGCTCACAAGATGTATCGAGAGCTTTGTCAAATGCGGCCGCAAGTGTTGTAGCCGTGGTGCAAGCAACAGCAACGTTCTTCCAGGTTTCAAAGACTCCAATAACGCTGTATGATCAATTCTCGCCGTATATATTGTCAAGCGGCTCATTCCCAAAGTACCTGAGTGGAATATCCTACATTCGCGCTGTACCTGTAGAGGAGACCGATGCATTTGTAGCCCAGATGCAGTCGATGGGTGGAGACTATGTGGACTTTGCTATTACTGGAAGAGATGCAGCGAACAAACCTATTCCTCCAATTTGGACACCATTGAGAGGTATTGTAGTACAAACAACGCCAATCGCCAACATGAAGCTATTGAATGGTTACGACATCAACACCGACTACGAAAAGAATCTTACAATGATACGAGCACTAGCTACAGGAACACCAGCTGCCACCGGTCGAATCCAAACTGCTACAAAAAGTGACATTAACGTAGCTACTGCTGTGTTCCAAAGTATTACCAACCAAACTAGTATGAAACCATACGCTATCATTGCTGGAAGTATTGTCATGAACCAACTTATTTCAGAAGCGCTGTCGAGCATTTCGAGAAAGTTCTATGTCAGTGTATTTGACACTAACAGTACATCTGATCCGTTTATGTACTCTACAGCGAGTACTAGTGCAGCTGGTATCTCTTCCAAACAGAACGCAGAAATGATCTCTTCTGCACCATTTGTAAGCAGTGCAAACTTGACATTTGGTGATAGAATACTATCCGTGACGCTTATCCCACAAAATGATTATATCGAACAGTACAGTACAAGTCAACGTTACATTGCACTCGTTTTATCACTCGCATTGATGGTCGTTCTACTCGTAGGGGTTGTCATTTTATACTTTACACGAAAACTGTTAATCGCAAGGCAAAAGAGAAGAGCAACAAGTGTACAAATCGACCTTTTAAAGACCAACCAAACAGCATTACGCGTGTTACTCGATCGTATTGCCAATCAAGAATCAAAAACAAGAGCAGTCATTAACTCGTTACCAGACTTGATTTGTGTCATTACTGCGACTGGAAAAATTTTACAGACTAATCAAGCGTTCGATCACGAATTCCCATTCAACCAACAAGAGATGGAGAAGGGAGTGTATACATGGGATATTTTTACAGAACTTTCAAGTGATTTTTTCCGCGTACCAAATGAGCAAGGAATCAACACCACTGCTGCAAGACGATTCGGAGGTACAATTGATGTTTGTCTCAATGTTCGAAGTTTGGGTGACTTTGGAGGATCGTCAACTCATAGTAACGACCAAGTCAAACAAAGCGGAAGTGTCGCATTACCAGATCTTCAAGAGGCATATGTATTAATTGCAAAAGTTATTTCCCACAAATTCATCACTGCAGAAACGCATGAAGAGAATCTACAAAGACACGAGTTTGAACGGAAATACAGAGACAAAAAATTCCGAGATGAATTGAAACGGTATTGTGAGAAGAACAAAACTGTTGAGAATGTACTCTTCCTGGAACGAGTGAAAGAATACAAGAAAGCAGCGTTTAACGTTCGTGTTGATATGAAAAAACAAATCTTTGAACAATTTGTACAAGCAGACGCACCAATGCAACTCAATTTGGCAAATCAAGTCATTGTTGAAGAGACGATCAAGATTGGT
>JAESGV010000513.1_pt1 | contig 17199 bp, 16 predicted proteins | sample 9269781 | NCBI WGS metagenome assembly JAESGV01 (sample SAMN15741586, study PRJNA653496) | algae metagenome | isolation source: Tildeniella torsiva UHER 1998/13D and co-occurring heterotrophs from... | place: Slovakia: Slovak Paradise National Park, Hrabusice, Kosice Region | collected 2000-01-01 | reverse complement strand
AGGCCAGCATGAAAAAACAATAATTTAAAATTCCATGTTATCATTTTGGTTTCTTCTTTCTCTTGATTGCTCTTGCGTTAGTTCTTGTACAAAATCTTTAAACACTTGCAATCGTTCTTTCATTTGTATGATTGTATCAGGATCAGAATCTTCTATCAAGCCTTTGATATTGGGACAGTTATCTTCTGGATAAAATGGTGTGGTATCTACATCTTGATCAATCTTCAATGGAACGCAAACATATCCAGTACGCGGATGTATGCAAAATGGCGCTTTTAGCAAATGGTTCAAACCTTTGGAAACGTTCACGTCCAAACGTGGGTAGATGAACGAGTACACGATCGCTTGAACTACAGGTGGTACCCATGTTCTCGAAAAGTTCTTCGCATTGGTTAAGAATTGAACAACGTTCTCCCACTTTTCTGTTGCGTTTTTGAGTTCTTTCCAACTCTCCAACTTGGCTGCGAGTCCCTTCTTTGCAACTCCATCGTCAATTAATACGAGTAACTTTTCCCACTTTTCAGGCGTATCTAACAAGCCCATACCTTCAATGTAAACATCAACAAAGTATTTCTCGCAAATCTTGAACACTTCAGAGTTCTTTGATAATGTTGGATGTTGGACTGCATTGATATCAACCTTTCCATGTGCTTTGGATCCTTCTCTGGTTCCTTGGTATAAATGCATGAACTCTGCTACTGCGACACGAGCTTCATTTCCAAGTGAACGAACGCTAGAATCAGCGACCCAACAATGGATACCACGACCACCAGAAAATACCCACAAACGATGTTCAAAACCAAACACTTGTCCTAGTAAGTGATCTGCAACCTTCATTCCACATTGCATGATTGGCCAACATACGCGACAATAGTCTGATCCTCCACATCCGCACAAACGAACGTCATTATAGTCTGAAATATCAACATCAAGTACGAATTCTTTGGATACTGGTATAAACATTTCTGGTGATACTGAGTACTGTTGTGAAGGCTAATGGTCAGCATACAAAAGTTATTTGACGTACTGGTATAGAATAAACACAACCTATTTCGAATCTTTCTGGAATATCTTTGTCGTTTTTGCATAGTCTATCTTTGAGTTCAGTTCCATTCTTAAATGATTGGTATCTAGTGAAGAATTCTCCTCTTGTGAATGCGAATTCACGTTTTGTGAAGTAGGCAGAGTCGCCATACGATAACCAATGATAGAATTGATCTGCAGGGAAGTACGAACGATAATACGACTGAAGAACTTCGGTAACAACCATGTGAACGTTAATTATTCGATTTTTGTTGGCCGCCAAAATTTGTCAACCAAATTACAATAAGTACAAACACTAAAGAAACAGAGTTTTTGCACTTAAAGTTTATTAAAAACGAACCTATAACTATTAGAATGGCTCTCTATATACGTACACTCTTGTTTTGTAGATCGTTGTGGTGATCGTTTATCAATACTTTAGAAAACTCTTGGAAACTTATCATGCCATCACCATCTTCGTCAGCTTCGAGTATAGTTTTGTCGACAATCTGTTGTAATTGCACGTCACTCAAATTATTTCCAACCATCATTTTCAGAACCATAAATAGCTCTCCACTGCTGATAAACCCATCGTTGTCCATGTCGTACACTTTGAAGGCAACTGTTTTGTATTAGCATCGAAATGATAAAAATAATTACACTCTAGTTTTGCGTTCTTGTCACCTGCTGCTCCAAAAACAGATAACGCCGATATAAATTCTTTAAAATCAACTGTTCCGTCACCATCAGCATCGAATATTGAAAGAGCCCTCTTCACGAGAGGATTTTGCGCGAGTTGTGGAATCATAAATTCTTCGTTCGTTATTTTGCCATTGCCGTCTTTATCTAGTTTTTTAAATCGTTTATACAGTCTTTTGATCTCTTTTTGAGTAACTACGAAGATTAGATCGTGCAACTAAAGCACGTACAACGAGTCCCTTTTTGCATTTCTTCTAGGTCCTCAGGTCCTAGTGTACTGGCGTTTGTGCCCATGTCTGTTGTTTGATTTTTTTTAAAGTTGTTAAACAGGTTGAGCTGGACTATCGCTTATGGATGCTGGAAGAGGCTGTTCATTAGTTCTATGGTAGACCTCGTTACCTCGTGCAAAGTTTTGGTGAAAGCTTAGTTTTAACTTTGTACATCTATTGCATTATTCCTGTCTGTTTCATTAGTATATCTTGTTCTTTAGTTATTTCTTTTTGTTTCTCGATCTCTTTTCCACCTTCGCTCATTTTGAATCTGGCAAAGACATCCATTAGATCTTGTTCACAATGTATTCTCAACAATTCTAGCTCATCTGGTTTGAGCTCTGTACTCTCATCGCTCTTCTCCACTAGTTCCGCTAGTTTCTTAATATAATCGTGCATATGACTTGGAAGATTGAGCTCCAAAATGGAATTCTTGTCACAGTACTTATCCAAGATTTTTTTGATCTGGCTCAACTTTCTTGGTGTACTTTCTAGTTGATAATACACTTGTACGTCTTCCCAACATACTTCATATTGTTAAAACTTTTGGATTGACCAACTTACAAATTGTTTCAGGACAAAATGATGATATTGCGTATGTTTTAAACGCTTCTCTGTATTTTTCGTTCATAAGAACCATGCTCACTTCATCACTGGGAGCGACTTGTTGGTAGTCGTTAACTTTTCGGAAAGTTAAAAGGCATGGAAGTGTGCATGAAACGAAGCTATCGAAACAGAACCCAAAGAATAGTATATAGCCTGCAGCAAAATGGTATTCGTATACTGCAGCGTAAGCAGGAACGAAATACATGATTGCGAACACAATCAAAACAAAATCCATGCAGCTGAGACGATGAATACTTCGTAACGAATTCCATAGTTATCGCGTACTCCTCGAATTAGTAGGCAAATGAACAAAAAATCCACAGCGAGATAGATACCAACTAATGCTAGTACTAAATATGCTCCCGCACCGAGCCCGCATCCATCTGTGAAAGTGAAATATTTTGGTTGTGAAATGGAAACGATGCCAACGACCAGTAACCATAGTGCAACACTGATGGCTAGTAGTGTTGCCATCACAGCTGCAATCACAGGTCCCGAAATTAATCGTGTTATGATTCTGATTGCTTTTGCGCGTGTGTCGCTACTTTGTAGTGTCGTTTTGAAGTAACTTAGTTTGAAGATGAGGAACAGTCTATAGCAGCGTACAATATGCGGCAAAAACACTGTTGGTATGGCTACACAGTATGTGGCAGTGTACAATAAACATGGGAATTGGTATCTCCCCACTGCCAATCGAATGGCGTTTATCGCGCATACTAGCCATATTATAACTTGGTAAAACAATATCACAGGTACATAACGAGCTTTTATCGGCTGATAGTTTCTACGTAGAATAACTAGTACAATGTTGACGATAGTCCACAGAGTGAAACACGAGTTCAAAGACACGCAAAACCAAATGTTAAACGGTGTGTCTGGCGGGTACAACAACGTTGAATTAGAGACTGTGGTGTTCATGCTTTTTTCAAATTACCTGTTCGCTAGTTATGTTTCTGACATCATTCCTAATCTGGTACGAACTCAAATCTTACTGAGCTTACTGCTCGCTTTACACAAAGCTTTCCAAGATCCAGCAAGAATGCTTAGCATCTGAAAAACAAATCATACAGATTGAAAATGTTTCACTATTTATTTGCTTAGAGCCTGTTCGCCTAAAAGATAACTTCTGCGTACGTATTCAAAGCTGATAAAAGGCTGCTGGTACATTTCTCGAGGGAAGATTTCTTGGCCAAATTAGACCACTTGTTATTTTCTTCAGTTTGGATAGTCTTTCGGTATCAGAAATCAAGATTGGCTGGTCACTTCTTTTGGATAATATTCACTGTCACGCGAGGATTGGTGTTCTGCTAATTGGTTCTTGTGATAGTTTCTGTCGTTTGTGACTGTATCTGTTTTCTGCATCTGTAACTTGTGCAATAGTTCGCTTGGTAGTATTGATCGATGCTAGTTGGCTTTGCCGCTGTTTCTTTCTCTCAAGGTAGTCGTTCTTGTAACTCACAAACATTGTTTTGTTACACGTTGAACAATCTACCATCAATTGAATCTCATTGTCATCGGCTTCAACGTATTCACTACATTCGCAGATAATAGTGTCAATTGTACTTGTTTCTACACTCAAAACCGAGCATTCAGTTGTTTCATAACTTCCATAATCAATATTGAAGGAACTACTTTCTTTCGCGAGTTGTTTTGCTGCTTGCACACCAGTCGCCGACAATGAAAAATAAGCGTGTCCTACATTCCTCTCTCGTATAAAGAAATCGGAATGTTTCATCGAGCGCGCCAGCAATTTTGTATTTGTTGCCCTAGGTACTTCAATGTCAATCTCGTATGCGCGTTTGTGAATATCTCCAGGTGCCATGCTTCTGTTTTCAAAGTGTAAAACTTGCAGCGCCACGTTTATCATTCTACGTTCATCTGGATTGTGGTACACTCTTTTTCGCTTGCTGCCCTTCTTGCCATAATCTTCATCGTTTGAATCGTCACTGGGATAGTTCTCTTCGTACGGCGAATAGCAAACGTCTCTCATCATCTCTTGCAATCTTTCCGCGGTCGTATTGGGTGTTTGTTGTTCGTGTTTTGATGTTCGTGTAAAATCTTTGTTTGGTGTTGTAATTTTAATCCATCCCTTCTGAATCAGCGATATTCCTGTTTCTGTGAGCCGGTAAAGAATTGTCTTTAGCTCTGTCTTTTTCTCGAAATTGATTTTGGACTGGTTGGCGGCAGAATTTAATATAGTTTGGGTACTAGCAACCGATGTGGTATCTAACCGAATATGATGGCTCTTCGCGTACGTAACCATCTCGGCACTCGACATCCATCTGTTGGCGTTCATGTTTAACACTGTGGCCATGAAGTGTGTGGGGTGCAAGGCGACTTCTTGCATATTAACGAGTTTTATTTGTAAAGATAGCGTTATGTCTATTCTTCGTCTGAAACTGGGTAAACAATAGTGAACTCTGGTAGTTCTCGTAGCGCATTTGTCTTAGGGCGCTTGTTGGACAGAGGTTCTACTTGATCAATTTTTCGTTTCGTTGAATTTTTATCTTCGGTAGTCGTGGTTAAGACCTGTTGTGCGGTTGATATTGCTTCTGTTTTGGTGATTTCTAGTCCTATACTCGATAATCTAAAAGTCATTCCATTCTTTGATTTTTGTTTGTCAAAGATTAGTCTATTTACATTGATTGTGTTGCATATTTGGGAAGATGTGATCGTGTCCTTTTTTGTTTCTTTGTCAACAGCTAGTTCTCTGCCTTTAGCAATAATTTCTTCGCAGGTCATATACATATTGCTTGCTAGTACAAACACTTTTTTCACAAAAGCGATTATTGTAAGTCCTTTTGTTACGCTAGTTGGTTGTTTCGATGTGCTTTGCTTCCATTTCATCCCCACCGTGGATAGATTAAAAGTATCCCTGTCGTGCTCATTTCTACTAAATAGTTTGCTGCTTGTAAGTGACAAGTGCAGAACATCCTCAGGTGGGCAAGACGATGTTGTTTTTAACTTGATTTTCATCTTTTCTCCATGCTCTAGGATCTCTTCACTGGACATGTATACGTTATTCTTGTCCTGCAGCACGGTAACAGCAAATGTAGATGCTTTCAGAAGCTTTACTCCCACCTCTTCTGTGTTCATTGTTGTCACCTTTCGTCCCCGTTGTAACTCAAAAAGAATGCAATGTACACCACTACCACACGACGTCATAACTGATGTAATTTTGGACTTTTATGAGTTGCAGCTATCTAGAATTCTCTTTGAGTATCCTGACATATCGTCGATCGCTTGTATGATGTATGGATACTTTAAAGATGATTCATTAAGAACCTCGTTCTTATTGTTTCGACACATAAATTTTGCAAACCCTGTATACACAGACGCTATAGTATGCGAACACTACAATGTACCGGTGGAGTATGAAACCTTTAGGCTTTTTCCAAAATGTATGAAAAGTATTACGTGCTCCGCAGAATTGAACGCAAACATATTCTTTAATCGAAATCTGTTTCCAAATCTAACACGATTAAACTTGGATGGAAACAAGATAGAGTTCCCAAGCTCCTCTGTTTCACCATTAGTGTATCTAAATGTAAATACAATTACAGCATCAAACACAGTATCGTTTTTGGAGTTTATAACACGAGTGACGACGCTTACACATCTCGAAATGAAGGGAAGAATAGATGATACAAACACCGACACAAGAGAACACCTAAATACACTATTACTATCGCTACCAGAGCTTCAGACACTAAACTTGAGCAACACAACAATCTTTTCAAATTGGTTAGTACCTGAGAATAATCAATCCATCGGTGTGCGATCACTAAAGCTCTGCGACTGTAGCAACATCAACAACACACTCGGTGTCATTGCTCAAACGTGGACAAAACTTCAATCACTGTCGCTGTCGCGTTCTATTTATGAAATGGATGATCTCATAGTCATAGTCAAGAGTATACCAAGTTTAACAGAACTAGAGTGTGAATCGACTGGTCTAACTGATGCAGAAAAGTGGAACGAGCTTCAGAAAGAGACACGTAACTTGGTATCGTTGAATCTAAGTCATTTTTACTTTGTTGAAAGCGAGAAAATGAAATGGAATGGATGTGACAATTTAACAAGTCTACAGTTACTATCATGTGGATTAGCAAACGATGACATTTTGGAAATATCAAAGTTGACCAAGTTACGCAAACTTGTAGTTGGAAAGAACGAGATTATTGATAGTGGTGTAGAAGCGTTGATCAAACACCCAAATTTAACGTACTTGGATCTACGAGGTTGTTCAATGATAACAGATCAAGGATTTTGTGAACTACCTCGAAACAGTAAGCTCACTGCGCTAGATTTATTCTTTTGTGTTCGAGTAAGTGGAGAAGGATGGGTAGAGTACATGGATCAGAACAACGCGTTACGAGAGTTAAACGTTGGATGTACAAGTGTTAATGACTCATTCTTGATCGATATTTCCAAGAATACAAGTCTTCATTCGCTCCAGCTAAGTGGTGCTCAGTATGTGTACGATCGAGGACTGTCGCACTTATTTCAACATAATTCTACACTACAAGATTTGAACCTTTTGGAAACTGACATGAGTGACGAGTCTGCACAGTACCTCATTGAAGAGAATAACTCTATTCGTTCTCTCAGACTTAGTAGGTGGCTGCTCAGTGACGAAACCATAGTGGATCTAATTCGCAAAACGACTATTTCAGAGTTATTCTTATAAAAACATTTACAGTTAGATTAACGAGTATCAGTACGACTGAAACCACGACATGCGTGCTTTTTAAGCAATGTATAGATCCTTATTTTTGTTTCCTCTGGAATGTTTGGTTGCCTACTTGCACACTCAAACGCGTATTGCAGTTTTGGTGTCAAAAAAGTAGGATTCGATTCACAAAACGTCACTAGCTCAAGATACAAATCAGCGGCCTTGCAAAACGGATCATCACTCACCACTATTGGTAAATACGATACAATATCCTTTTCTATACGCTCTACTAGCTGGCGAGCGCTAATTATTTGAAAAGCAGCGTGGAGACCAGTAGAGACAATATCGTCAATTTCATGTAGCTTTCCATACTTGATAGATTCTGACAAGTAGTCCAACATTTCCGTGACATGCTGTTGTCGCATTCTCTTGACATCGAATACTACAAGGAATTCGTAAATTTCCGAAATCAGACAACGACCACACTCATTATGTGCTAATGGTATTTCTTGCTGCCTAGTTGTATTCCAAAACATTTCTGCAAGATTCTTCAGACCAGCTTTGTTTTTCGCATTTAGAAGCACATTTTTGGTGAGATCCAAGAAGCCAATTCGAGCAGCTGTATTTCCTGGATCAGTGATGAGTAATTCCAAAAAGATTCCAAACAAGTGATCTAAATCTTGAAAGTTGTCCAATCGTTCGACCATTGTTCCCGCCAACAATGCAACATCAGAATAAAATGGACCAACTCTGTCTTCTTCTTCATCGGCATTTACTCTTACATCTTCAACGAATGCGAGACTATCGTCGAAAAGTCTAACAACTCGTTCTTCTACCTTTTTTGTAACTACATCACCTGTACTCGCTCGAATTAAACTTCTTGTGTACTCGATAATGGTTGAATGAAGCTTAATAGATTGCTCGATATCGCCGTAAGGGAGTACTAGTAGTGTATCCACTGCTTTGTAAATGTAGTCGTCTTTAGGGAACACAGTAACAGCAGCAACGAGCACTTTGCACCATAATTCAATCAATGCAGTGGATCTGCCATCAAATTGTAAAAATATTCTTCGTGTGGAGTCTAATAATTCTGGCATATGATTCTCTATGATTAACTTGTTCTGAAATAAACACTTGAGCATCTCTCCTGATGCAGTGAGTACACGCATGGCGATTTGTTCTGGATGTTTTTGATTTAGTACATGTTTTAGTGCGAAATACACTTTTTCCGCATGTGGAGCAAATCTACTTTCCATGGAGTTGATGATACGTATCGATGTTTCGATAATCGTTTCAAAATGATCCACATCGGAAAAATGTAGTTGATTAAACAGTAATGTTACAATATGATCCAAATCCTTCTCTACAACTGATAATTTGAGCTTCTTCATGATCATTGAAAAGAATGTCAACTCTTTCTCTTGTTCGACTTGGTTTTTGATGAGTTCAATTAACGATTTGTAGTGTTGCTCCAAGTATTCTCCACTCACGCATGATAGTGTACTTAATACTGCGTCTCTCATGTTAGAATCTTTGCTTTGAATAAATGGTAACAGTTTTGGAAATAATTTGTCCATCAAATCATCGTAATCAATTCTTTCCGTAAACTCTTGTCTCTTGAGTACTATTTCTACTTGTTGCACGGAAATGAGCTGTACTTGCTCTGTGTCGTTCAACGCTCTTACAAATTCATCGATAAGCAACGGCGTTGTTTCTGCGTCATAGTGAAAATTAGTTACAATACCCATGCATTGTATTGCCTGAAAACGTTCTTGTGCTTGCTCCTTTCGTGAACATGCTACTAACACTGGCATAATTTGTCTGTACACAGCTGGAATAATTGAACCCTCTTCTGAAGCGATTGCATAACTTGACAATAGTTGCAAAACACTAGTTCTCTCATTCCATGCTCCACTGAACCGTTGTTTCATCATCAATTCTATGCATTGGTACACTTTTGACCGACTACAAGCTTTGCTTACTGTGTACATAATACAATACGCAACATATGCATATCCTGTTAAATCTTTTGGTGTCCAAAACATGTCGACTTCGATGAGGAACATTTCGTAACATACTTGTACCATTGTTTCGATAAACATGGGAGTGTTACGCATCTTCTTTTGTGCTTTAGCAAGTATTGTGATGATGTCACATGCGCTTTGTGTGATGACAATGTTCAATCTTGCTTTGAGAATCTGGTACATGACACTAAGAACAGTTTGTAGGTGGTTGGTAAAGATTAGACCATCATAGTATTTGACAAGTTCGGTTACTTTTGCCAAGTACATTTCCGTGCATTCAGTATTCCCTGCATTGAGAGCATCTATAATAGCGCGAAGCATAGTTGGGACTAGTGGTTGAAATAATTGCAATTCTTCTTCATGCAATATTCCAATATCGATAATTTGTAATATTCCCTCAAACGCGAGGATTTTCATGTCCACCGACTTAACTTGTAGAGCACACGCTAACATACTGATCATCTCTTTTAGATTATTTGCGATATGTTCGGGCTCAACAACGATGAAGGCTAAACTGCGAATAGCGTGCAGTTTTGTAGTTGTGTGTTGAAACCATGTTTTAATTTGCTGCCATACTCGCTCAAAATGAACCTTTGCAACGAACCAACAGAGAAATTTTGTTTCTTGTTCTTGTACTTTTTCTGATATTTCGTTTTCGATAAGTTTGAACAATTCAGTTACTACATCTACGTCTTCCTGAAGTGCCGTCCTATCTCCAACTCTATTTAACAGTAGCGCTGTCGCATTTCGAATCTAATGAGTGAATAACTGGTATATTCATACCTCTGTTCTTGGATTTTTTTCTAAAATGTTTAACATGGTTCGCATGAACTGTTTGGGATCTGTTTCACATTTTTCTTCAAGAAAAGAGCTGCTTATTTTCTTTTGTTCTGCAGTTGGCTCGTTGACATACAACACAACATGCTCAACAACCTCTGCTTCCATTTGCCACCTTCATTGACAGCTGACAAAATAGTGCCACAACAACGCGGTGTCGTTATTTTGCGAAGGGCAACAGGCAACCTGGAAAACAAATACTGTAACAATGAAAAATATTTAATTTTACTCAGCGCATTTATCGATAACGCGAGCTGTGGCCTCAACAATTCGAGTCCATTCTTCTTCGCTCATGATTAATGAAGGGGAGAAGTTGATGCATAACTTGTTGCCACTGCTGTTGGCGACAATCTTTTCATCTTTAAGCAAAGCCTTCGCGATATCCTCACCGACTTCCTTATGGAATTGTACAGAGAAAATGAATCCGACACCCCTTACTTCTTGGACTGATTCTTTGTTTGCTACAGCATCCATTAGCTGTCCCAACCATTTAGGACCTAAGCGATTGGAACGTTCGATTAAACCCTCTTCGTCAATGATTTCGAGGTTTTTCAAACCAATGGCGCAACACAATGGATGACCAGAGTTTGTATAGTCGTGGAACCAAGGATCATTTTCCGATGGATCGTCTATGCAGACTTTACGGATCTCTTTGGTTATGACAACAGCACCAAGTGGTGCATAGTTGCTTGATAGGCCTTTGCTTACGACGATAAAATCAGGCTGGATTCCCCAATGCGCCAAACTGAACCATCTGCCAGTTTTAGAGAACATTAGTACTTCATCGCTGATCATGAGTACGCCATACTTGTCGCAAATCTTTCTCGCGAGTGGGAAAAAATCGTTATGAGGAATGGTGGCTCCACCATCACCTTGAATAGGTTCGAAAATGAATGCGGCGACAGTATCTGCTCCAGCGTCTATGATAGTTTCTTCTAGTTGACGAGCAGCTGCTTGTCCCATCGATTCGCCTTCTTTGATAGAATGGAAGTCCATGGTTCCGCTACTTGGGAAGTCGATTTGTCTAAAGATGTCGCTGCCGCTACCAGGTTTGCCAGTGAAGCGATCCCAACCGTAAGTAGTGATATTTGGATTCAATGATGCTGGAACGAATGAGCTGCCGTGGTAGCAGTTCTTGAACGAGATGACTCTACGTTTAGAGACCTGCTTCTTTTGTTGCCAATAGCGGAGTGCCAAATGCATAGCTGCTTCGTTTGCTTCTGCTCCTCCACAAGTAAAGTAGGCAGTCGCCATGTCTGGGAAATCTTGTTGAGCAAGAGTCACGAGCTTTTTAGCGCATTGGATCACCTTGAAGTGAGAAGTACCCACTAAATTGCGGGTAAATTCCAAAGTGCTTAATTGCTCAAATGCTACTTGTGCCATTTCTTTTCTACCGTGACCAATACCCACGCTGTAAAGACCGCTAATAGCGTCCAAGTACTCATTGTCGTCAATATCATAGTATGTACATCCTTGAGCTCGTTTCCAAATTACTGCGTCTGAATGGCTCTTTGGGTGGTGAAGACCGTGAATGCAATACTGTAGATCGTCTTTCAAAAGCTGATCGTACGATTCATTAGTCTTTGGTTGTGATTCACTTTCGGTATTTGTATCTTTCTCATTGCTTGTTCCAAGCATGCCTTTTGCTGTGTCTGTAATTGATTCTGCTACGTTCTTGAGTGTCTCCATTGTTGAATAGTTTTGAACTGATTCTCGACGTATACGATCGCTTAAAAGCTAATTTTTAAAAATATAAAAATATTTTATTTAAAAACTCTTGTAACAGCTGATGAACAAGAGATCAAACAACAATTTGAACAGAATACTGTTACTAGTAAATGACTTTTTCGAAAATGCGTGAAACGTTTTCATCTGCGACTTCATCAGTGAATATGGTGACTGGAGATTCTGGAATACCATCTACATGCTCAGCCTCATACTCTTCTGTGATATATTCTACATCTTCAAAAGTTGTTTTGATCGCTCTATCGTTTTCTATCTCTTCTGGTGTTCTTCCAACGAAACAATTGAGCGTACTGAATGCGAATAAACAATCTATCTCCGTGTTGAACACTATAGGATAGTTTAGTGCTGGAATAGTGTCGAAAGTAGAGTCATATAGTTGTTCTTTTTCGCATTTATCAGTCATCTTGGTTAGTCCTAGTTTCGACTCACGTATCTTTTTCAATCCCAACTTTGATAATCTAAATTTGCTTCTTTTTGCTTTTTCTTTTCTCTTGTGCTCGAAAAATTTTGAATTGTGAAGCGAGGCATAGAGGATTTCCGTCAATTTGCGTTCAGATTTTGTTTGTAGTGTTAATTCCATATCTTTTCCTTCTTCTAGTACTTCTTTTAACGTCATCCATTCGTTATCTGCGTTGTGTAGAGCTGCAGCAGCAAAATCAATAGGTCTCAATGATGTCATGTGTGTGGTTAGGATTTTGTAACTTTCCAAGCAAACTTGAGTTGATAGTAAAGTATTGATATTGGTTTATTTGTGTAACATCTTTCGTCTCAGATATACAGTTTCAAATTTGTCTTTATATGTTTCCATGCATCAATAACGATTTCATTTTTTTAACTTTTAGTTCTGTCTCCTTGTCAGATGGCGCTCTTTGCATAACTGCTTTTATGGGTGGAATCATTTTCCACTTTCTAACATACTTTGAACGTTTCATGTGTAAATCGTCCCAAACCATCATGACCATATCATCCACTCTTTTAAAAGACCTATTGTACCCTTTAAATTTAAACTCTACAAGGTTTGCATTTGTTTCAATTGCCGTGACGATGCTTTTATCGAATTGTTCCATGATTTTATCGCACAACTTTGGAGAATTGATCTGTCCTTTATCAACTAATTCTTGAATAGCATTTGATAAAGCGTATCCAATTGTCGACTTGCGAAGAACTAGTTCAGACATTGTAATATTGTTTGAAGTAACTTTTTAGGAAAGGATCACAGAATGTAAACTTTGATCATAGCGCTCGACATGTACCAATGAAAAGTTTCTCTCTAGCTATGTTCTCTGCTTTGCGAACTGGCTACTTACAAAACCTGTCAGCCATCATCTGTACCAAACAAATATGACATCTACTGCAAGCGAAACCAGTAGCACACCTAGAGATCCATACAGAGATAATTTTTCGCTCACCTTTTCGTTTTTTGATAACAAAACCATCAAATGGCGCGAAGACAAAAAGAAATCAAACAATGCCGAAGTACACCCTCTACAAACTGCTAAAATCGTCGGCTCCACTAGCTCAAAGAACCTACTCGTATTCGCAGGTAAGTACACTTCTACATGTTAACTCTATACCTAGAAAAGAATGGAACAATCCACTCTATCGACACTATTCACTACCAACACAACACATTCCAAGCGTTCGACAAAACATGCATGGCAGTTAAAATTCTTACAAAATATGAAGTAGATGAGTCCAAAACAGTCAAGAAAAACTTGTTTGAATTCAGTGGTGAAACACAAACCGCAGATCCTAGTCTTGTACAGTACTTGGTAACCATTGGAAGCGACAAAGCACCAAAAGAAGAAAGACCGAACGGTACGAAATGATACAAACTCTAACAAAACTAGATGACGAAGAAGAAACGTTTGTACGAGAAGATGTATACAAAATCAAAGTTTATGCGATGAGACATGAAGCTTTCCGAACAGTTTTTGATGAAAAATACTTTTTCTACTTGTTACCAAATAGCAAGAACAATGGACCACGATATACTGTTAAAAATCTGAAAGGAGATCTAGGTGTACGTTTCTGAGAACGATATACTAATTATTAGATTTCCTGTTTTGAAGTGAGTGATGATTTTAAACACATGGCAGTCTATTTGAGTAACGCGAAACAACCACCTCTAAATATTTATGGAGAAATTATCTTTTTCAAAATGGAGGGCAATCAAACGTTCTTAGTGGACAAACCGTACGTTCTTACTTCCCATGTCTAACTATCTAGATCCTCTGTTCCTACACCAGTTCAAGTCACAGTCAACACTTCTACTGAAGTAACCAATTTGGGATTCTTACGTAACCCTGCTGGTGGGTACAACCTTTTCGCAACTACACAAAAATCAGTGTACAATTGCATCATTTCAGAACGTTTCGCGAGTATTAACCGTTTGAACTTTGTATGTTCTTAATATTTACATTTTCTAACAATTAAAGACAATCATTGATCCACGTATCGGCACCAACGTAGGTTGCGCTACCATTCGTACGCCAGGTTCCACAAAAATCAAATCCAAACTTACACAATCACCTGCATCGTTCCTCGTTGCAAACAAAGCAGGTTTATTTGCATACGGAGAAGATGGCGCGCTACAACGAAGTGAAGAACGATCCATGGAAGGACTCGCACCAACCATGGTCCTAAACGATTGTAACTACTCAACTCAAGCAAAATGGTTCCGCAATTACCTAGTCCTATCGATCAAACGCGATAACGATCACACACTAAAGGTGTATGAATTATCAAACAAGTATGTTTGTTACGAATATGAGGTTTCGTCATTGGCAAGTTCGTACATGCTTGGCAGTCAAACCAATCAACAAGCAAAATTGAAACCAACTTATCAAGTGTTAGAAGTTGTTCCCATGTTTGATATGGCTGATGTCAACTCTAGTGGCGCAATTTATTTGCTTGTACGAGAGATGCGAAGTGCACAAATCGATGATGAAATTCCACAAGAATCAACCAACTTGTTGATACGGTTACGTGAGAAACCTATTGATGTACAATTGGATTTACTCATCAAAAAGTACAAATTCACATACGCACTAGATTTAGCAAAAGAAACAAGTGCAGGACTCGATGTCGAAATTAGAAAAAAGTATGGAGATTATCGATTTTCATTGGGACAATATCGACGTGCCATCAACCAATACGTTTTGACTATTGGAAAATTGGAACCTAGTTATGTCATTCGAAAGTTTTTAGATGAAACCAATTCCAAGAATCAATACTTGATCCAATACTTGTACGCGTTACATCGTGAAAATGCATTTAATAATGATCACACGACATTGTTATTGAATTGTTTCATGCGTTTGGATGAAAATGTAGAAAGTGGAGAATTCGCACGGGAAATGAAAATGTTACACAAAAAAGAAACAGAAGAAGATGGACTACAAACTCAAGAAATGGTCGACGATTTGGAACAGGCACCAGATGCTGCAACGCAGAATTTGCTCCGATTGGTACAATTACGTGACAAAGTGAACATTATCAAAATGTTTATGGATAGTCATGAAACGTTAAAATATGATCCTGAAACAGTGATCAAAGTGTTACGTAGTAACGGTTACAAACAAGAAGCAAGAAAACTGGCAGAACGATTCGCAAAAGAGAGAAACGATAAAGCGCTACACGATTGGGTTTTACAAATCAATATCGAAGATGCAACAGAAAAGAACGACAAAGCCAATTTGAGAAGAGCGTTGCGACATATTGAATCATTACCTTTAGATTTGGCAAAATATTTTTCCAAAAAATATGCCAAAGTGTTACTTGCGCATTTACCAAATCGTATGACGAATTTATTGATCAGAACGTGTACTGATTTGTATCGACCTATTCCAGCATATGCTGATGGAGAAAATGTGAATGATTTATCACGTGTGTTTGTGTTACCAGAGTATAAGAAAACGTTTTATGAAATGTGTGGACAAAATTATTCCATGGAAGAGTTTGATACTCATGATGTACAACAAGTGAGAGCGACAATTGATCCAAAAGAATTAGCAAAACCAAGTGATTACATTTTCGCGTTTGTGGATCAACCATTTTGGCTAATGGTGTTTTTGGAAGTTGTGGCGACGTACGCGCAAAATGGAAATAATGTCAATCCACAAACACAAAGAAGAACGAACGAAATCGATGGTGTTGTGTATAATACACTATTGGAACTGTATTTACGGTATTGGGATAATGATAGTCGACGTATGAGGAAAATGTTAGATTTTGGAAATGCACCACTCGTAGCGTACGTAGATGCTGAAAAGAATGATCCCACTCCAAACAAGAATGATTTCGATTCCGATTTTTATTACCAAATATTCCCAGTAGAAAGAAATCAATTAGAAGAATCATACGAACAAAAAGCAAAAACGTTAATCGAACGTGATTCTGATCAATACGATCCAAATCACGCGCTCATGCTATGTCAAAGCAAAAATTTTGAATATGGCATTTTGTACTTATACAAACGCATGAACTTGAAATATGATATTTTACAATTCTACATGGAAATGCCAGTCGTAGTTGACGAGCAAGTAGAAGGTGCACAAGAAGAGTTGGAACGAAAAATCACAGAAAAGTTTGAAAAGATATTGGAAACTGCGTACGAGTATGGAGATGAAGATCCAAACATATGGATTCAAGTGTTATCGTTCTTTACAAATGGTCGTGGGTCAACGTACGCAAAGTCAACCGAGTACATTACCAAAGTGTTACTACGAATCAAAGAAAAGGACGTTTTGCCACCACTACAAGTTGTGAAAATTTTATCGAAAAATCAAAATGTGAAAGTCTCGCATTTGAGAGAATATTTGTATAGTAAATTGCATCGTGACCAAGAAAAGACAAAAGAGCAGAACAAGACCATAAAAGAGTTACAAAAAGAGTCTACCAAGTTGAATAGTGAGATTGAAGAGTTGAGGAGAAATGCTCAAATTTTCCAATCGACTCAGTGTTCAGGTTGTGCAAAAACGTTGAATTTACCAGCTGTTCATTTTATGTGTATGCATAGTTACCATCAACGTTGTTTGGAAAATGACCAATGTCCAAAATGTTCTGAAAAGAACAAAATTTACGTGGCAGAGTTGGAAAAGATTAAACGAAGCAAAGATGCCAAGACTGGAGTCGTACAAGAAAAGATTGAAATATTTACGCAACAATTGACTAATCACAAACAAGGATTTGAAGCACTAGCCAATCAATTCGGAACAGGATTGTTCTCTCAGTCACAATTTGAAGATTTCAATGATGACTTTTTACTCAAGAGTGATACTGATAGATTAATGCTGTAAACTCGTTTATTCGTCAATAT
>JAESGV010000512.1_pt1 | contig 17208 bp, 18 predicted proteins | sample 9269781 | NCBI WGS metagenome assembly JAESGV01 (sample SAMN15741586, study PRJNA653496) | algae metagenome | isolation source: Tildeniella torsiva UHER 1998/13D and co-occurring heterotrophs from... | place: Slovakia: Slovak Paradise National Park, Hrabusice, Kosice Region | collected 2000-01-01 | reverse complement strand
GGTCAACTGAATTGTTTGAACTTTGAAAATCATTTCACACGATGAACCCCAATGTATCGCTAGGTAACAAGGCATGGGATGCTGTTACTCCTCGTATCAACGATAAGCTGCTAGATTTTATACGCACTCACTTCAAATTCGCTACAATGTCGCCAGTTCAAGAGAACGCAATTCCTCAATTACTCTCGCACAAAGACGTCGTCGTAGAAGCGTGTACTGGCTCCGGAAAGACATTAGCCTATGTTGTACCCGTATTTCACATGCTACTCGAAAAAGAGAAAGTTGCACCGCTATTTAAAGACTCTGTTTACGTTATAATCATTTGTCCAACGCGTGAATTGGCAGACCAAGTATATGCAGTTGCTGAATTGTTCTCAAAGGTTACAGGAATCACCGTACAAAAAGTTATAGGAGGTCAACAAGTTACATGTATGTTAATTTGTCAAAATCTAACAAAATAGTTGTAGGACATATCGCAATCTGTACACCTGGCCGTTTACTGGATGTATTGAAAAGTAGACAAGCACTAGGACATGGTGTTTTTGAAATCAAAAACTTGGAAATGTTAATACTTGATGAGGCAGATAGAATTCTTGATATGGGTTTTGAAAGACAAGTCGATCAAATTCTTGGATATTTACCAAAACAACGTCGTACGGGTTTATTTTCTGCAACACAAACAAGTCACATGGAAGATTTAATTCGTTCTGGACTTCGTAATCCAGTCAAAGTACAAGTCAAAGTCGTTATGAAGAACGTAGAACAACAAGCAACACCACTACAACTCACCAATTACTACGTAATTTGTCACGAAGAAGCAAAACTATCACAATTGATCCATCTACTACATACATTGGAGAAGGACCAAACAGATATCAAATTTATCGTCTATTTCGCAACATGTGCATGTGTAGATTTTTATCACAAGGTTATGATACAATTGCTAAGAAAGACTGAAAATGTTCGCAAGATTCAACTGTACGCACTACATGGTCAAATGGTACAAAAACGTAGAACAAAGACCTATGAAGAGTTTTTGGAAGAGAAAGGTACAAAAGTCATGTTATGCACTGACGTTGCTGCTCGTGGTTTAGATTTCCCAGACATCAACTATATCATACAATACGATCCACCAGTTGATCCAAACTCGTTTATTCATCGTGTTGGTAGAACTGCACGTATGGGTAAGAGTGGTGTATCGATTCTATTTTTGTCAAAACCAGAAGATTCCTATGTAGAATATTTGAACTTGAAAAAAGTTCCTATCACAGAAATGCCAGCAGTACGAGTAGAAGGTATCAACGATATTTTAGAAGATGAACAAATGGAAGAGGAAGGTACAGAAAAAGAAGAATTAAATTATGAAGAAGGAGTAACAGTTGAAAACGCACTTCCCAAGGTGCTTGACATGGTACTGCACGATCACGATTTGGTAGAGAAGAGTTCTGCTGCATTCATGTCATATGTTCGATCATACAAGGAACATCAACTGAACTATATCTTCAAGTTTTCGAATATTCGATGGAAACGTCTTGTTAGAGCATTCTGTTTGGTTCAATTACCCAAACTACGTGAATTGAAAAAATCAAAAGTTAAACTAGACCCAGAGCTCGCTGAAGTAGATATAGATACGATTCCTTACAAGGACAGTCAAAGAGAAAAAGCACGTTTGGAACGATTAAAGAAACAAGCAGAGGAGAAGCGAGAAGAGGTCGAAAAGAAGGAAAAAGAAAAGTCACTTAGTCAAAAGAAGCAAGAGATTCGTAAAACTAATGACATACGAACAAAGAACAAGAAACGTATCTATGAGTTTTTAGAGTATGAAGAAACGAGGAAAGAAAAGAATTTACTTAAAATGTTGAGGAATGGAAAGATTTCCGAAGAAGAGTATGCAGATCTTTCAGGAGAAGCAGCTTTTGAACAGTCACTACTGAATGGTAATGCTGATGTCGCATCTACTGGAGGAAAGAAAAAGAAACAAAAGTTGGGCACGTTTGAATCTTCGCTTGCTGCAAAACAACAAGCTGAAGAGGAGAAAGAAGAGCCAGTAATAGAAAAGAAGAAACAAGGACAAAGACACAGAAAAAAGAAGGGTAAACGATAAATCTTACCGTTTAGAAATTCCAAAAGTTGTTCGCTACTTGTTTATTATTGCTGCGTTTATTTTTAGAACGCATTCACTAATTTCAAACTCACACAAAGAATGACAAGAACCAAAGCTACGAAGAGAAAAGACTGGGAATATGATGTACTCGTCAAAGTGCTCGTTGTTGGTACGTAGCATATTTGTACTAACAAAATGCAGGCAATTCTGGTAGCGGAAAAAGTTGTTTGTTATTGCGGCACTCTTCAGATTCTTTTACAGACTCACGTACGAATAATTTTACTACGTAACATGTTAGATATGGCAACCATCGGTGTAGATTATAGTATTAAAACAGAAACACGGCACAACAAATTATGTAAAATACAAGTGTGGGATACAGCGTAAATATTCTCTTCATATTGCTAACAATTAACAGTGGACAAGAACGATTTAGGTAGGATGAAAATGTTTTACTAACATCAAAGATCAATAACAGCCGGTTACTACAGAGGAGCACAAGGAATTATAGTAGTGTACGACGTCACCAACGAAGATTCGTTTAATGGTGTAGAAAATTGGTTTAACGAAATCAAACTTCATGCATCAGAAAACGCTTGTGCGATAATAGTAGGAAATAAGATAGACCTTGTTGAAAATAGAGTTGTATCAACAGAGAGAGGACAAGAACTAGCGCAACGGTTAGGAGTATCATTTATCGAAACATCTGCCAAAACGGCTCAGAATGTACAAAATGCATTTGACCTAATTGTAGACAAAGTTTTCGAAGCTCAAAATATTCTAGTGAACACAGCACCAGGTGAAGCTATCAAACCTGGCGTTAAAATTGCGCCCAACCAAGATCAACCTCATAAAAAGCGATCATGTTGTTAAAATCTTCACTTGTGAGTCACACTTGTCATTGGTCTAGCTAGATTTGGTTGCTGTATTGGCGCTATCATTGGTCTAGAAGGTGCCACTTTCTTACTAATCAGTAACTTGGAATCATTAAAGAAGTGTACTTCCTGTTCACTTCCATACCGTGAGTAGATAAAATCTTTTTCTCGCTTAACCACGCTTGGTTCATTCGTAAACAAAATGCTCTGCGCGAAATCTTTGTCTGAAGTATTTTGCTCATACGCTTTTCTTAAGAATCCCTTGTAGATCAATACATCATCAGCAAAGATTTCCAACTCTTCAACACCACGTACAGTCGTTTTAGAATAGTTCCAAATCTTTATCATACTCACAGCTACTGGTTCTTCGAATATCACATACAAGTAGTTAATTTGACCAGGCACGTATGGTGCTAACCACATGTGACGATCATTCCATGTATAGTTTACACCATCGATTAGTTTATCCAATGTTCTCACATCATTCTTGTTGTTTGGTAATTCTTGTATACTTTTCGGAATTGCTTGAATATCTATGAATGTAAGTACGAAAGTTTTACGCGTACTGTTAATCGTTAATGGTATCTTGTTATGAACGGCATCATATAGTTCTATACCATTTAGTCCTACATAGTAAGGATCGCCATACGAAGATATTAAATGGAACTTGAATACGTCTACAATGTCAAATACTGTTAATAACACTTACATCCACACGGTAATAGCGTTGTTTCATAGTCTTGTGCTCTAGGTGTCTCCAATTTGCTATTCTTTGCTCTAAGAATAGCTTCTTGTATTCCAGAATTAAACACATACGAGTTGTGTACACTTTGACCAGTAAGTGGTGACGAAGGAGGTCCCATGAGATTGATTGTATGACCAAAATCAAAACTAGAGTTACCTGGTGCTTTTCTAACCATATGTCCCTCTTCAGGTGAGATGCAACTATCATCAACGTATATTTTGATCTTTTTAACACCTCTAAACGAATCTTCCAAACTCTTGTTATAATTATAGAATCGCAGGGATGCAATAGGTGTTGGTTTACCTAGATCAATACTCAAATAAGGACGTTCTACCATAGTGAGTGGAATTAACCACATGTGCCGATCATCAGTTGTAGTGTTGTTTCCATCAACTAGTTTATCAAGTGTTCTGTAATCTCCACTATGACCACTTATCGCGTTCATATCTTTTGGCAAAGCATCGAGTTGCTTTACGGATAGTGGCAGAGGAGTTCCACTTTTATCTAGTACTTGTATACTTGTTAATCCTACATAGTATAGATCACCCCATGAGCTCTCAAAGAATATTTTGATATGTCGACACGTTATTGGTTTGATTTCTGTTATCGATTTAGTTAATTCATCAGGAACGCCGAATGCTAGAATATTTAGAATCGAGTAAAAGAATTGTTACCTTTTTTCGTGATAGCGCTTGTCATAGGTCTCGAATTAGGATTCATCTTTTGGAAATGAGCATCAGGATTAAATGCAGAAGCAATTGGTGAGTTGTCTGAAGAATCCACATCTCTACTAGCCGTTTTGGGTCGGACTTGTTTGTTGGTAGATGGAGATGCTAAAATCATTAGAATCATAATACGAAACGTACGCATTTCGTCCTGTTCTACTGTGGCTTCTTCCAAACTAGGATAGTTCTCGGCATCAAACTTTTCAATCTTCATTAGTGCACTATCATCTACTGTGAAAAGTATACACTCGGCATAGTTTTCGGCACCCGCTAGAGTTCCTTGTGATTTTTGTATTTCACCCTTGAATATCGCTACATTGTCCAAGGATATTTCCAAATACCTCGCGCCACGATAAGAATGAATTCTCGATTTGTTATAGTTCTAAAATGTTAATTCTGTAACTGTATACTTACCCAAATTCGAATCATACTTATCGTTGTTGGTTCATTGAGTGAAATGAAAATTTCATGTTTCTTTCCCTTTGTGAATGGTGTTAACCAAACATGCATATCGTCACATGTTCGATTCACACGATCAAATAGTTTATCAATCGTTCTAGGATCGTTATGGTACTCTGGTAAAATATTGATATCAGCAGGGTTGGCTCGTACTTGTTTTTTCACATCGTTTAGTTTGACTAATTCTCCTCTTTTATCAAAAATCTCAATTCCGTTTAATCCCATATAATGAGGATCTCCCCAACTCGTTAAAATATTAATGTAAATTTCTTTTCCATGAGGAAGCATTGGTATTTCAAATGTTTCCTCTTCTTGTAACGTTGGTGATGGAGCAATAGTCGGCATTTCTTGAGCTCGTTGTTTCCATTTGTTCACTGGAGCAGTAGCACTGTGCGGTAGTATAGGTTGCGAAGGTATCTGTTTCATACTTGGTGGACGAGAGATAATCTCATACTCTTCATCACTATCAGTTTCGTCTTCTTCCTCGTCATCGCTATCTCTACCTTTTAGCATTCCTGCATGATGTGTTTTGAAATGCATTAACGAGTCAAACGATTCATCCATCATTGTTCGAACTCGAGAGCTTTCTTTAGACATTGGTTTGGGCGCTACTGTTTCTTCTTTTGGTTCAACTAGAGGAGATTCTTGTCTTGAACGAGGACGAGGAGGTCGTACTACTTGATCTGTACTAGATCCACTTCCTGGTCTACTTGTTCTACCAGCACTATTTGGCGCTCGTGTACTATCACCAGAGTTTAATCTAGGTATCGGTGAGTCTTCTTCACTTGCTGCAGAGTTTGCTCTTTTCAGTCTTCTCGCACTAGTTTGTCGAGGAATAGTAACACTCGTTTCACGATCCAAATCTCTTAACAGATCATCTGTTGTAAATTCAACGGATGCATCAACTGCATCTTTAGTACCACTAGATGGTCTCGAATTTGGTTTAGAGTTTGATTCTTCCTTTTTTGAACCTAACCATATTGGTACTTCGTCTGGTCTAGCTTGTTTGTACGCGTCGATGAGTAAGTTACCGGAAGAACCAGAGTTGTTACGTTCTAGTTTTGGTTTTTCTACTGGTGTTGGCTTTTTCTCTTCTTGAGTCTCTTTACTCGCCGATGATAGTCTTCTTGATGACAAATTACCAAGAGTAACTGGTTTTGAGAATGAGACGTTAACAAGATTATTCGTTGGTTTCTCTTCGGGAACTTCTTTGGTAGGTATAAGTTGCTCATTGACAGGTTCAGAATTAACGCTCATTGGTCCCAAATCGATTGTTGTTTCATAATCGAATACATTGTTCCCGCAACCACGGAGTATCGTTCCTTTCCAAACCTGTTCTCCGTTTTGAATAATTTCCATACTCTTCACGCCTTTTACACTCTCCTACAACTGTTATTTTCCAAAATGATTTACTTACATTGACATTCTTATTAAAGTTCCACACCTTAATTTGACAAAGTTTCTCATTATTTGGTAGCGTTATAAAGATTTCCAAATAGCTCAACGTAGGTAATGTCGTTTGCCACATGTGAGCATCTGATGTAGTTTTCTTTTTTCCATCAAACAACTTCATGACATTGGCACCTCCACCTAATCCTCCCTTTACAATTACTTTGTTCTCTGGTACGTGTATTTGTTCTCCATTTTGATTAAATAGTTCGATTTCCGTTAATCCAACTGTATGGTCGTGTCCCCATGTTGATAGAATTCTGAAACAGAATACGTGGTCACCTTCGTGTTGTTTCTTCTTTGTTGGAGTATGAATGATTTTTGGCCTTTGTGCTGGTTCTTTTGGTTCAAAAATGCTCAAGTCGAGTTCAGGATTTTCTGACTTTTCTAATTGCTCCAAAAACTACAAGATTAGAGCATTTAACTATATTACCTTTAGAAGCGCGTTTTGTTTGCTCTGGTCTAGTTGTTGCATTCGCTCAATGATACCTTCTACGCTATGAAGTTCTGATTTTGGCTCCTCTGGCAACGGTGATAACATTTCTGTCATTACACTTGAGCTGCTCATTAAACTTTGTCGTAGTACTGCAATATCATTTCGACTCAACGTCATTCGATTTGTCGCGAGTGGTTCTTCGTACTCGTCTTCATCGCTTTCATCGTCAAACATTTTTGGTTGACCTCCATAGTATTCATCATCTTTTTTTGTATTTGGAGAAGCGCTACCTTTGATTTGTACTTGCTCATTTTTACTCCATTTACTTCTAGATCGAGAATCAAATGGATCTTGTGGTTCGAATACTTCTTGCGTGATTTTCTTTGCCGATTTTTTCTCGTTTGAAGAGCTAGTCTTTTTTTGAGTTTTGTTCGCTCCTTGCCAATTTGTACTAAACGCTTTTTCTCGTTCTTTCATTTCTCTTTCATGAGGATTTAATGATTCCTCTTGCAATCGTTTTTTCTCTCTATTCTTCGCTTCTAGCTGTGCGATATAGTTCAAGGTACCACTCGTTGCCGAAACTTGTTTTCGTTCATCTTTTTGGTCTGGAATGAATGCATTTTGAGGTTTTCCCCACTTCTTTCTGTTATTAGCATGGGAGCCATCGTAATCATCATAGTCATCCATTGACAATAGATCAAGAAAGGCTGAACTACTGTGGTTGACTTTATTAAATTAATCACTGTACAGAGATGCATTAGTGGGTGCCTCTCCTGTTGGTGAGACACCTTCTGTTGTTGCAGGAGAGGCTCTTTTGTTTCGAATACAAACAATATTTCTAGTATCGTTTTCAATGAGTACTTTCTCCCAGGCTCTTGGGAAAATCATTCTTATTCCTGTTTTGATAGCCAAATCAGGTAGTATACATATAGCTACTAGGATAATAAAGGTTAGCCATGCTGTACCACTCTGAGCTAAATGATAAAACTCGAAATAGTACAAGTTGCCATCAAAGAACCATGGTATTGGTGTATAGATCACGCAAAAGACAAAGTATGACAAGCAACTTAACACCATGACAGAAACAGTAATGATAGTCCAGTTCTTGAACTCTAGTGAATGTCGTAGCATGATCGTGACGATTGCAGCACTCATGACAATACTGCCCATGATCCATAGACCATCTTGCTTCTCGTTTCCGAGGAAACCCTCTGACCAACCTGAAAGATAGGTTCCAAAGTACAATACACAAGCATGCCATAACGGTCGTATTAACCATATTGTCATCGTTCTAATGTTGAACAAAGCATCGTTTTTGAAGGTCGGGTATAGTTCTGGTCTAGTGAGTAGTAATGATTCCGGTAGATCTTTCTCGAAAACTCCAATAATCATTGGAGGTAAGAATGTAAAGACCGAATTATAAATAGTGATTACCCACGAGTCAAATAGCGTTTGACCCGTAAATCCATTGAAGATTGCGTACAACAGTTGACAGTACACTACAATCATGTTCTTGTAGAACGACAAATGCAGATAGTCACTATTACGTACGTAACTATAATGACCGTGTACTGCTAGTAATCGAACTAGTTGAGCAAACTTTGGTATTGCATAATCACTAGCTCTTGCTGCTTGTGATCCTTCTCTACCAATGATACCAACTCCAACAGTACACGACTGAATCATCGATACATCATTGACACCATCACCGATAGCCAAACCTTTCTTCTTTTGCTTGGTTTCCACAAGTCTAGCAACTCTAGCTTTCTGCAGAGGTGTACATCGGCAACAAATAGCACTCTTACAGTACGATACTACCTTCAAGAACTTTTCCTGTAGTTGAGGTGTTAATGCATATTTCAATGCTCTTGTATCGATTACTAGTGCGAACTCAAATTGATCCAACTTGAGACGATTTGTTTCTAAAAATTCAATCGCCTTGTCAAACTTTTGTTCACAGTGATCTCTACTGTGTGGTTCTTGTACTCGTATTTCTATTGTTTCTCCTTTTCGTAGTACATTTGCAGAGTAAGAAATATTAACTGCTGTTTCTGTCTTATCACCAGTCAACACCCATACTTGGAATGATGCTCGTAGTAAAAAGTCGATCGCTTCTGGTACACCTTCTTGTAGTTTATCCTCTATACCACTACACCCAAGTAGTTCCAAATTTCTTTCCAATTCATTTGATACTTTACCAACCAAGTACTTTCTATTCACTATAGTGTTGTTTGCTTCTGTATACTTGACCATCCATTCATCAAACTCTTCTAGAGTTAATTCACGGTATGACATGACTAGTGTACGTAGCCCTTCAATACTAAACCTTGACAGTGCATCAGTCATACCTTCAACGTCACCATAAGTACGTTCAAACATGATAGTGTCGGCACCCTTGGTATACAATATAATCTTGCCATCTGTTTGTGATCGTACTATAACACTACTTCTTTTTCTTTCTGAAGTGAAATCCAAGGTTACTAAAACCTCATAAAAGATCTTCTCTCCTAACACTTCTACATATAGACCTGAACTCGTTCTATCGAGTAGCTTGTACCCACAATCGCGAGCAGCACGCAGTAGAGCATTCTCATCAGCGCTTGGACCAGTGTAAACAATACTATCAGGATCATTTGTATCTTTGGTTTCTGGTATTGATGCATGATTTAACAAAATACACATCCAATATTCGTGTAGTACGCGCCTAAAATCAGGTTCGATAACACGTTCGGATAGTGCTGTTAACACTTGTGATGGTGCATTAAAATATGTTCCTGCTATCCATGACGATGCAAATTCCATCTTGTTCTCAGTCAGTGTACCCGTCTTGTCTGTAAATATGATATCTAGTTGTGATAATTCTTGATTCAAATTGGAAGTTTTTGCTATCATTCTAACATACGATCCATCATCTCGATACCCAATCATTTCATTGTCAGCTTCCATCAACTTGGCTTGAAACGCTTTTATAAATTCTAGTGATACAAACAGTGACATGGGAATAACCAAATTCAATAAAATAAAGTAGGTCACCCAATCACTAATAATCGAAGTCGCGTTTGCATAATAGTTCAACAATGGTCGAATGTAAAAACTATTCATAACGGTATTGTTCTGGAACAATGCAGCGAGCGTAACAAAGATCGCGCATATAACTTGTTGAGCAATTAATAGGAATAGTAGTAACCAATTCAACCGTTTGTCGAGTAGTGAAAACTTGGACTTTCCATCACGCATATTCTTGGCTAATTTTGTTTCTTTTCCTGCATATACTACAACACCATAGATACTCCGTGTGTTCCGTAGTACTGTTCCACGCAATAGTAAATTGTCTATTCCCAACGATACTGGGTTGCCAACATCTGTTTCTGTAGTTGTTTCGCCTTCTGTCACAACATGCTTCAGCGACAGTTTTCCAACAAACCGATCCAAGTGTTCATTTGGTTTTTCCATGTCTACTATTCCTCTTAATAGCCCATATTTCCCATTATCATTGTGATACTCTTGGGTCATGACGACGCTTCTTTTTGTTTTTAAATTTGTTTCTCCATCCAAATTGGCTGTTTCTACATAACACGATCCTGAAATGTTCGTACTTGACAACAGAATGATATCGGCTGGAAATGGTTTGTCTCTATCAACACGAACAATATCGCCAATCTCTAGTTTGTACGTTGGTTCTTTCTGCGGGTGACCTTCCAAATTGACAATGTGTATCGGTTCATTATTTGCTTTCCTATCGGACAGATACCGTTGAAAATCTTCGTAACCGTCCTTGAGCATAGTCAATAATAGTATAAGTACAAGTGGTACTATAGTCGTATAAGGATTAATAGGTGATATGTTCGGTATCAACGTGACAATCATTGTCAGTAAAAAGTAAAGATTTGATACTCGTCGAAATTGTTCGAATAAATTATATGGTACAAAATTCCACCACGTGTACTTGGTAGACTTGATATAGTTGTTAGGATACCGCCACCATCCTCTGTTCTTTCGATTCTTTTTGGAATCGTTAATATATACAACGTGTTCTGCTACTGTTTTTCCATCTTGGACTTCTTTCATTTCTTCTAGATCGTCGTCCTCATTTAATTTTTCTATTTGTTCTTTATCGCTTTTTTTATCGAGTTTGATGGGTTGGAACCGAAGTTTTTTGACAGAACTCACTACATTGTCTCGCAGTGTGTATCCTAGACCTGTCAGTTCTTTGTTTCCGGTTTCAATTAATTCTACAACGCTATTGGATCTATTTCTCGTTTTTTCCACTGCATTTTTAACGCGGTCGATATGTAATTTTGAAATGACTTCGTCCTCTTTCTCCGTAGATTGCATTCGCTTTTTTGGTTCTTCTGGCGGTGGCACAACGACTAGAGTTGGAGTACCACAGTTCTCCAACTCTTCTATTAACATTTCAACCTCATGGTTTGTCGTAGGATGTGACGTGTCAATTTTTTTGTATCGTAACCTTGCGTCAATCGGTGACGCTACTAGTACATCGATATCGCCATCGTTCTTTCGTACTGCGTTCACAACATCCATCTGATGGTGTTTTACTGTTTATTTTGGAGCAAGGTTTTGCCTGTTACCGCGAGTCCAAACTTAGTAAAGAGTTACCGAACAAGTTGAATTCGTGTTTAACTGAGAAAACCCCACAGATTGCTTTCCAAGTAAAAAGCGACATTGGAGGGTCATTTTACTAGTACTGACTGACTTGATTTCTTCTTAGCCTACATTGAATTACACCTGGCCATGGCTCTCTAAATTTATAGTCATTATCCTTGAAGTATTGCACCACTGCTGGTTTAATCTTGGCACCATTCTTAGAATGCTTGCCAAGACCAGTAATTACATTAAGCCTATTTGATTTTGCTTTGCTCATCTCATCAGCTTCAGTCAGTCGTAACAAAAACGAGTCCAACTGTTGTAACGCCTCATCTACTCGCAATCCATGCATATCCATCGTTTCTATATTCGTACCATGTTCGAATTTTCTATTCATGTGCTCAAACGTTAACTGCGCTGCTTCTCTATGTGCTTCTTTACTAATTCTGTCTGCTTCTCTACCTTTATCACTGAATTCTTTTGCTTTTGCGCCATCTCCACGCATAAATGCTGTCAAAGCCAATTGGAAGAATTGGTTTCTAATTTGAGCATAATCATGAGCAATAGTGCGTGATTGTTGGATTTCGCTTCCACCATTGTATCTATATGTTTGATGAATTTTAGGCAATTGTGATGGAGCAACTGGTTGTTGCTTCTGTGGCTGTTCGTCGTGATGCGAGTTGAAAGTCACATCAGGATACATTTCATGTAATTTTTGTACTGTCTTACTCACAGTTCCACATTCGCCAAATACAATTTCGACTACTCCTTGTGGTATTCCTGCATCTTTTGTTAGATTTTGCAACTTTTCCAATTTGATGCGTGACGCAAGTGACGATTGTGTACTTTCTGGTGCTCTTACTTTTGGTTGGGTAGATGTAGTTGCAGTTGTTATTTTTGGAACGTTTTCCATCCATCGATTTGCTGTATGACCATTTGCTGCACCTAACAAGTGTTGTGCAGGCCTAAACTTTTTCTTGTTTGTTTTGATTGCTCCTGACTGTATACCGCTGGTTCCTGCTTGTAGTTCCAACTGTTGGAATGCAATTGTCGCATCCCATTTGGCATCTTTAAGAATAAACCGAATCATTTCTATATCAATAGATGGAAATATCTCTCGCAAGTGTGCTATCGATCGTTCTTTCTCTTTTTCACGTTGTTGTCGCTTCTGTTCTTTCTCTTTTTCTTTCTGTGTGAGTTTCTTTTTCGGTTTTTCTTCTTTCTTTGGTTCTGTTTCGACAAAACCTTCGAATTCTTCTGGAAAATCAGAGTCGTCTTCCAAATTACTGTTGTTTTCTGAACAGTCCAGTAAAAACTTCATCGCTTTACTTATATCACGTTCGTTCTCTTCGTAAACCTAGCCATTAGCAATTCGGTAGTAAATAACACACCAATTCAACCACATCAGTGTCGAATGTTTGTTCGTTATATCCAACTGTAAACATTGAACATAAAAAGTCTATATTTGATTCATCTGGTGTTCGGGGTTCGATTGGCGGTGCGTAAGGAGTTTCATCATCAACATACGAGTGCTGTACTCGCTTCATTATCGGGTGTACTGTTTCAGTTGAATTACGTTGTATAATTTCGACCAATTCCTTGAGTGTGACATGAAAATCATTGCTATTCTGTGCGTATATGTTCTGTATTATCGCAGAGTCGAGATATTGTTCAAACTCAAGAATGAGAGTACCTAGTACAGCGTCGTTTGTTTGTGACATTTTTGACGTTTCAAAAGTTGACTAAAAATCATGAATACAAGAAGAAACGTGTTAGAATTGTATCGTACTATATTAAAACAGTCAAAGCTACTACCCATTGAAAAACGTTCGAGAGCAATCCAGCAAATTCGAACTACGTTTCGCGATAACAAAAACGAATCAGATGAAAACGTTATCTCGTCTTTAATACGAACGGGAAATGATAAATTGAGCTTTATAAAAATGCTCACACCAAAAACTGCATCAATGCAACAAGGAAAAACTGTTTATGTACATAGGGAGGGCAGATTAGTAGAAGCTAATCCTGCTAAACGTGATAAAGCAGCACTATCGAATTGGACAGCTGGAAACGTCGATCCAGATGCTCTCGCTCGGCACAACTATCTAACAAGACGACAACATTTTATGGAGGGACCACTAAAACGATACTAATTTGTTTACGCTACGCAATAAACTTCGCATTGTAAGTTTATGTCATTAAAATTAAACCAAAAAGATGTCTGTGGCTAAGACAATAATATGACACTAGAGTGAAAGGTGATAATTGTGATCTCGTCGAAACGACACTAAAGCTACACTGTACCCTATAGCTATACTGATAGTCGATAGCTCACTTGATGATTACCATGTACTGTTCAGGCACGATATCGATTGTATGCAGAAACAACATGAGGTTGAGTGTACGGTTGATCTTCAATACTGCTGCTGTCATTGATCTCAACCCACAATCATGTTACAAAATTCTTGACTGGACGCAAAAGTAACAGTTGATTGTATATTAGCAAGGGCCATCAGGTATAAAGATGTAAGTCGGGATGTGTTGGGGTCGATCGAAGTATGCTCGTGCTGGATCGACGTCTGGGGACACTACCCGGTGACGAGCGCACCTTTTGGCATTTTGATCTATTGGAATCAAATAAAAGAAGCGTACGCTAGCCTTGTAAAGAGGTTGTCAATCCTGTCAAATATTCAGAACTTTTTGCAGAACTGCACATGACTATCGATGAAGACGACAAACTCTATTTGGTGCCACCTTTCGATAACGTGTTTATCTCGAGCTCAGATGGCGCTCATAATATCACAGAGATAGAAAATCATAAAATTACTCACATTTTATGCACTGCAAAATACATTCCACAGAAATTCAAAGACAGGATAACATACTTGCAAATAGAAATGGTTGACGACGTGCGAGAGAACCTTAAGCAATATATGCGGCAGTGTGTTGATTTTATAGAAAACGCACGAAACCAAGGAGGTCGTGTTTTGATCCACTGTAGCGCTGGAGTGAGTCGAAGTGCTAGTGTTTGTATTTTATACATGATGTACAAGAATGATTTTGATTTTGACACTGCATACAAAATGTTACGACAAAGCAGAAAGCAAGTTTGCCCAAACCCTGGATTTGTGAGACAACTAATAACAATAAGAGAAGAAAAGTTTGCATTTTAATAAATGGCTGTCTGCTTTTCGCTCTTACAATCCAAACTTTTTCAAAATGAGCGGTGCTACTATGGAAAACCTGAAAAAGCAGATTGTTCGAGGGACACAATACATTAGAACAACTGTGGGAGGCGCACATCAAACTACCGATCAAGAATACACCCAATGGCGAACAGAAACAGAAAGAATACAACACGCGACAGAAAATCTAACAAAAGACTTTCAAGCGATGATAGAAAACTTACACACGATTACCAAAACGATGAGGAACTTATCACGAGAATTTAATACAGTTTATGATAACGACGTTTCCGATAAATTCTCAGTAGAGGGTAGTGGTGTTAGAAGATGTAAAAAGATCACTCCACCAAAAGAATTGGGACAGTTTAGAAACCTATCCACCGAGTTAGACAGCGAAGTCTTTTCTCCACTGGTAAAAATGCTCACTTTTTTTTTCTAACGTCGGATCAGCAAAATGAAATATTAGACAAGGTTAATGTGCCAATCAAGGTACCAAGACTACTACTATGCTAACTTTATTAGGAGTATTTGATAAAATTCAACTTCTTCGAAGAGATGCACAAAAAGAGAGACAACTTAATTCTTGATGTACGTTGTTACGCTCATTGCTAACATTTTACAGTTGGATTATTATACAGATCAGTTGAAACAATACGAGGGCGCAGCATCCAAAAACAATCCACCACATAAACTTTATATCAAGGTATGCGATGTCAAATAACACTAACCATCAATAGAGAGAACAACAGAAGAATCTTCAAGCAAAATATGATTTTATGACACAAAATAACAAATCAAGTATGAAAGATGTGCTTGTCATTAGAGAGAAAACATTCGATCCATCTTTTGACCATTTCGTGCAAGCATTGCGAACATTTGGAACAGAATTTGAACGCGTTTCAAGCCACTATCGATTCTTCAACGAAACAGTAGATTTTGATGCAATTGTTCAGAGAAAGTCTTCGAATACAAGTACAGGATCTGACCACGATAGACCTAGAACCCCAGTCATCATGAATCGTACTACTGGTTGGTATTACATTCTTGATGGAAGCGAAGACCAAGGTGGACCAATTTCGTTCTCAGAACTGCAAAACTTGTACATGTTTGAAAAGTCAATTAATGACAACTCACAGGTATACTGTAATGCTGTTACAAATGGTGACTGGAAACGTGTTGGCGACATTAAAGAGCTCAGAGACGCACTTAGAGCACTGTAAGAATAAATTTCCAGTCTATTTTAAGAATAGTTGTAACAATTTTTCAAAAACACTCCAGAGCAAGCAGAATGTCATACATGCATAATATTAGAACTGATTCATGGGTTTCGATAGACGATGATGAGCAATTTATGTCACCAGAAACGCCATTATCACCTACCCAATTTGAATCGTCTTCACCAGTACCAGTCGATATCAAGCAACCTACAGTAACGATCGTACAAGATAAACCAGTGGTGGAAAAAATACTAGAAAACAAATATGTGGAAATCCATCACAAAAATGTCATCCGTCAGGTTAGAGAGCAGCCAATAATTGAAATCGAAAAAATTAAAAAGACAAAACATGTAAAAGATGCAGATGAGATCGTCACCATTGTCGAACCAACCGAGTATCAGACAAGCGTTAATGGCGGACCACAAATATTACGCGTACAATCCGATACAAATCAACCAGCTACTCGCGTTGTGGAAAGAATAGCAACAGCAAAGCACTTTTATCTCATAAAAACATAATAGTACAAGTAGTTATTTAATCGTTTTTGCCCAACTTCCAGTTGATCAAATTCTTGACAAACATTTTCTCAGCTGATGAGTTCTTCATGATAGCCAATGGATCTGTACTTTGATTTCTAAGAATATTTGGTGAGAAGACAACAGCCAAATTCTCAATAGTCATCTTTGTCTGGTCTTGAACACGGTCGTCACACATTTTAGCCAAGAACCGAATGACAAAGGCAAGTACCTGTCCATTATGCACTGGTAGATACTTTAGTCTATCAATGCATTGTTCCATATCTTGAGCCACTTCTATACACGTGTTATACAATTCATTTGGTATTGGTGGTTCTGCCAATTCTCTCAACCATAACTTGAAAACACTTGCAATGACATGAGCGTCATATTTCTTGTCAATGGTAAAGTTGCCACTCAAGAACTTATCTTTCAACTCTTCTACTTGTTGTGTGTTTCCCGGCAAACGGAAAATACCCTCAGTATACAGACCATTGATATCTTCCAATCCCTTCAACAATACAGACAAAATGTAAGGTTGAGTTTGATCTGCTTGTGGATATTTTTCTTTTTGCCATTCCATATATTCTTGAATAGTTACTCCAAACACTGGTTGTGGTGGATTTAGATTGTCAATTGAACGTATTTCATGATCGGAAGGCATTGTCTTTCTTGGACCAGAAATCAACGCACGTCGTAGTCTCTTCTCTGCTAATGATACAAAACCATTCACACGTTGATCACATGATGCTTGCTTTGGCAAGTCGATCTGTAAAAAGTATAAAACTGCTTCTTGTAGTTCCAACTTGGCAGGTGGGAACGATGCCAACATGATGGCCAATAGTTGAATTCCCAATAGTACACTATCTGCTTTAGGGTTCTTGGTGCATTGT
>JAESGV010000511.1_pt1 | contig 17210 bp, 18 predicted proteins | sample 9269781 | NCBI WGS metagenome assembly JAESGV01 (sample SAMN15741586, study PRJNA653496) | algae metagenome | isolation source: Tildeniella torsiva UHER 1998/13D and co-occurring heterotrophs from... | place: Slovakia: Slovak Paradise National Park, Hrabusice, Kosice Region | collected 2000-01-01 | reverse complement strand
GATCAAATACGTATTTTTGCGAACGAACCAGTTGAACAAAATAGATATCTTTTCTGTAGTGATCATTATGGATTAATTACGACTTTATCGCATTAAACAAATCCTACTGTTACACGTGGTTGGTATGGCTCTTCTAACGATTTAACCTCTTCGTCTGTTAATTGTATCTTTAACGCGCCAATGACACTGTCCAAATATTCTGGTTTCGACATTCCAACAATGGGAGCGGTTACACCTGGTTTTGATAATAACCATGCGATCGCGATTTGTGCAGGTGTGACTTGCTTTTTACTTGCTATTTCTCTCATTCTTTCCAAAATGGCTTCCTGTGCATCTGTAGAATAGAATCGTGTTTTGATAGCAGTATCTGTTTCTCGTCTTGTTGATGATTCTGTTTTTGCGTTTAAAATTCCTTTGGCTAATGGACTGTATGGAATGATACCAACTCCTTGGTCGATACACAATGGAATCATTTCTCGTTCTTCTTCACGATACACTAGATTGTACAGGTTTTGCATTGAAGAGAATCTAGAGCATTAGAGAGTGAATAGTGCATACTTGACCCAGCCATTCTTTTCTGCTACATTTTGTGCTCTTTGAAATTGCCATGCCCACATAGATGATGCTCCAGTGTATCGTACTTTCCAGAACGTACAAGATCGTTCAGCGCTTCCATGGTTTCTTCTATTGGTGTATCATAGTCCCATCGATGTATCTACTGTGTTAGTATGAAAATAGTCACGTACTTGGTACAAGTCTATGTAATCCATTTGTAGACGTTTCAAACTTGCGTCTATGGCATCAAATATATGCTTTCGCGACAATCCTCCCGCGTTGATTGAAGATACACTTTTTGGTAGGTTTCCACGGAATGTATTTACTGTGATGTCCTCTGCGACTGGAAAATAAACTTTCGATGCAATAACAACGTTCTCACGTGGAATATTTAACTCGCGAATCGCTTTTCCCAATATCCTTTCGCTCTCACCGTTACTGTAGGCATCTGCGGTGTCGAAGAAATTTATACCAGCGTCGTATGCTTTTTTGATCATTGAAATACTTTCTGTTTCATCTAATACCCACGGACTCCACTTACTGCTACCGTATGACATAGTACCGACACATATTCTAGAAACCTTCATATGTTAAAACTATGGTAAGCGTGCTAGAAACCTTCAACCCAGTTGTACCCAAGCGTTTGTATTCCATTTTGTATTTATTTGGTTGTTCAAGATCTTGCGAAAACCATGTTTACCGACATTTGAATCGAGTGGTTTCCCTGTGCACGACAAACATGCTAAAGTGCATACCTCTACTCAATCTTGCTCTTCAGTCATTGTTTCTTCTTCGTCTTGCTCTTCTGGTACTCTTTCTTGTACGTACTCTATCGCTCGTTTTACGGCGTCCTTGAATGCTTTACTTCTCAAATGCGATCGAACACTATAATTCTCCATCGTCGAGTCTTTAAAATGAATGTTATCACTCCATACCGAAACATTCTCTTTCGTAACTACAACGTCATCCATAAAGCACTTTACCTTGACTTGATCACTCATCTCTACAACAATACCAGGTTCAGCAGTGTTATTACCATATTTTCTAGATATCCATACAACATCATCTACTTCAGTTCCAGGTACACCCATAACATACTGACAAGCTTTTTGCTCCCAACTAAACCAGTAAATGTTAGTACCTACAACTCGGTATCTATTATTTCCTGAGCTGTTAAATTTGTACATTAGCTTTGCATATTGTTTATTTCTTGTACCATGCATTTTACTGCATGAAAGTGGATCATATGCTGACGACGAGAGTAGCATCACTGATCGACTAATATAGTTCACAGAATTCACTTCTTTAACGTGGCACCCTTCCACCACTTGTGACCCAGTTGTATCAAATATCGTGAGGTATCGATTATGAACAATTACTAGTAGATTCTCGTTCCATAATAGTTTTGACACAGTACCAGTAAAATGACCAACGGGAAGTGTACGATACGAATTGTCTCTCTTGTTGAAGATTGTAACATGTACATGATCTAGTGTACCTTCTATAGATCTAGTAATAGAAAATATTACAAAGTACGACTCTAAATTGAGTGGTGTGTAATCGGATTGGAATGATTCTGTTTGGTGACCAGTAGGTAACAATAAATTGGTATAAACGAGTACACCGTTTCCATCGTATCGATAAACTGTTCTACTTTTCGTGATAATGTCCAAATTTTCATCATAGTTTAACGCAGAGATGATATCTTCATCGAACTCGATTTTGTACTTCAAAGTACCAGTAGCATAGTCAAGTACGTAACACTTGCTTTGTAGTATTATGACAACTAGTAGTCCATCATTCTCTACAGAGATGAGTTTTTGCATGCTTTCGATAATGTACTCCCATTTATGCGTTGGTTCGTATCCATCGTCATAAATAATATCCAAAATTTTAACAATGTGCTTTTCGCCAACACTATACCCCACCGCGAGTTTGTTCGCAACAATATCAGAGGACAAGCACCGATTTGTTGAATCAGTTGGAAAATAGTCCTCGTATACTCTCCCGATTTTGTAGAACGATTTTTCAACGTGAAAAACAATTACAGAGGTGCTATTAGTGCTAATGATTGCAATCCGGGTGTGATGCTCGTTCACAGAAATGTGTGTCACTTCATCTCTGGGACTATTACTAATGTATTTTGGAATGTGAGGATAACTTGGTCCGTACATTGTAACACGCCGACAGGAATCGGAATGCCAAACGTTATGCTCTTCTAGTCGATATATAAAATCTTCTTTTGGATTGCTTGATGGTTGGTCATGCCAGCGTTGTTCGTACATGGCGCTCCACTGTTGTTCTGCGAGTACATTCCATGTTTTGTTAATTATGGAAGCTTCTGCGAGCGACTTCGGTGTATCCGCTGCGTAAGAAATAATGATTGATATTATTTCATCAGGCAGCGAAAACTCAGACGCTGTACGAGCAATTTTTACTGTGGTCATGGTATGTCAAGTTTGTGGGCGACTTTTACAAGAAATGGGATACAGAACGTTTGTCTCATAGCTTGGAATCCACCACAAACGAGAATAGTAACCTGCATGAGTAAACAAAGTATCTTCGAATTAACACGTGCTTTCCTAGACAATGAAAACGAAATAATTCAACGTGAAGAAAAAAGAGAAGATGATAGAATTCAACGCGAAGAAAAAAGAGAAAAAGAAAGAATCCACGTGAAGAAGAACGTGATAAAAATTGAATGACGAGTTCAATCTAATACATCAAAAATTGAAGGAAATTGATACAAAACTACAGCAACAACAAAACGCAAACCTGATTGTCAAAACAACCAATACGCTGGCTGGAAAGATTCGCTTGCGACAACGGGTGCTTAACGATTAGATGACATTTAATCGTATCATATTATGTTAGCGCTTGAGGCACACTACGAGTGCTATACTGCAATCCAGATTTGTATGCGCTACGCTACAAACTGGCTTTTTACCAATTTTTTCCCAACTTTTTTGTTGTGGATACAAAGGACTGGGATAGCACTGCTTGGTAGAATCGTAGCTAAGGTTACTTTGTCGGTATTAGAATATTTAGCCAAATACGCTGAAGAAAAGAACCAATCTGAACCAGCGAGGCAATACTGTGAATCGATAGTCGCCTTCTCTTGCTAAACATCTCAATAAATTTTGAAATTGTTAAAAATGTTTTGGGCTGCTGGCATGTTTACAGCTCTTATTTTGTTACATAATGCTCAAACAGAAAAATGAATAAGCCTACTCTGCAAAGACCGAACGAAAAGGGGACAAGTTCGCTACGATTTCAAAGCACCGACACAGTTTTGATAAAAGAGAGACAAACAGCTGATAACACCGAAAACGAGAATGACGAACTCGAGATACTGGCACTTATAAATCGAGTACGAACGAAACCAAAAGAGTTCGGTGAGTATCTAGAATCAATGCTTCCACATTTTAACGAAGTTATCTACATCTCGCCAACCACAGGATACCCTAACATTACCAGAGAAGGAACTAGAGCAGTTCTCGAAGCAGCTGAATTCTTAAAAAACAGTGTTCCGATTCCAGCTCTTCGGTACTCTCCTGGTCTTTCTCTAGCCGCTCGTTCACATTGCAAAGACATCGGTCCCAAAGGTACCACTGGACACCAAAGTAGTAATGGCCAAAATACAAGAACAAGAATAAGCAAGTTTGGTCGTATAACTGGAACTACGGGAGAAAACATTGCTTTTGGAAACTCGAGCGCATTGGACATTGTTACTCAACTAATTATTGACGATGGGGTAGAGAGCAGAGGACATCGTGAGAACATTATGAACAAAGTATTCAAAGTTTGTGGAATTGGAGTTGGAAAACACAAAACGTACAAAACTATGTGTACTATTGATTTCGCAGGCGGATTTATAGATGATAAAGAATCAAATATTAGCATCACAAAGGGTGTCGCTCCAGTTTATCAAGGCACTCTAGAGCTTTAAAAAAATCAGAGATAATAAAATGTAACGATAACATGTCTACTGGACAGCAAAATCTGTACAAGTGGAACCAATCTTCTTTTCTTTCAAAGTTGTCATATCGTACACCAATAACTTGTTATTGCTCCAACATATCATATTGTTTCCTTTTATCACTAGCGGCTTGTACATCCTATTTTCAAAAGTATCGTAGATAATGTCACTATATTTTGGTACACTTCCTCCTGTTCTAAAATCGTAAATTGTACAGTACAGCGTGAAGATGTAATCTTCATCCTCTGTATCTGATGTGTTCATAAAATGACATATTGCGACTCTATTCCCGTCAATCTTACTAACTTGGATAACATCATACCACGATGAATCCGAGTATTTGTATTGCACAATTGTTTTTTGTTGACTGAGGTCATAAATTGCAATAGAAGACGCGTACGTGACAACAACTTGATCGGGCTTCCAGAAATCAAATTTTAGTCCAAAATAGGGGAATGGCAATTGGTGTTCTTTGATTACCGCAGCTTCGATTTTGTTTTTTGTGTTTGTTACTTTCCAATACTTCAATGACGATGAAAACACGGCAAATTGTGTATTGTCGACGACTTTGAGATCTTGTATGCTTTCTGCAATAACTATACGCGTGTGAAGATTATTTGGGATGTTCCAAATCACGATATCAGTTCGTGAGATGCTCTGAAAAATAAGATAGTCACCCATACAATCCATACGATCGTAGATGTGCACAGATATATCAAATATATGTTCAGCGACGCATATTTGGGTTCGAGTATTATATATTTCAACTTTTTCAGTTCGCAACACTGCTACTTCGTACTTGGAAAAAAACAGTATTTGGAATGTCTGCTCTGCCAATGAAATTCCTCGTAAAATGTACATAGGTGCAACATGGTTTATGTCGTATATTTCTACTGAATCCGATGTACAACACGCAACAAGAGTTTTTTCATTGTCTTGCAACTGCTTTTGCAAGTCTAGCGCCAACTTGTTCAGATAGGATATTACATTTATCTGTGGCGTAGCACTGAACGAGACTAGCGAGTGCATGGTTAAGTCTTTTTGTGCAGGTTTTGACAGGTGTTACAAATATTTCAAACTACAAATTTACGAGTGTATTAGCACATCGGCAAAACTTTCAGTTCTCTGCAATCTATTTGCTACTTTGCCAAACACTTGAACCTCTCCATCCTCATATATCAAAACAAAACCTGTACTTGACCGAAACATTCCAGTCACCTGCTCTGTTCGAGCTACCATCGCGACTTCACGCTCTTTTGTGTCAACATTATACAAAACTATATTTCTAGATGCACACAAAATGGCAACAATCGATCCACCCATCGCTGCAACTCGCTGTACTCCTTTTTCAAAATACCGCTCATGCAACGTTGCCTCAGCAGTGTCAACAATAATCATAACATGCCTAGCAGAATAGAACAGTATGCGGTGCGGTGAGATCACGACAGGTATCATTTTAGTGAAAGTAGCCACCTCTGATAGTAGACTCTTTTGCTTCATTGATTTTCGGCGGTAAATGTGTGCACTTGATCCAGCAATGCACAGTGCATTTCCTGTGATAACGCAATTCTTGGCGCTTCTTGATGTAGTGAGCTGCACTATGTTATTGTCTTTGGATTTTGTACAAATCAATTCGATACTCCCAGACCCAGCGACCACAAAGCAGCCAAATGGATGTATGCTGTATTCTCTGCCACGTAATATTGCTATATGCTTCTTCTTTTTAGTGCGCCAGTCTACTGTATAAAAGTCTTCATCTTGCACAACGTATCCGATAGTATAATCATCGTACTTGTACACGTAAGAAGGATTATCGTCTAACTCTACTTTTGATAAAAGTTTGTGAGAGTAAATATTCCAAACTGTAATGGAGGTTGTCGCAACTGTTGCGATTATATCTGAGCTTAATTGTATTATTTTGTTGTGTGAACATATTTGAAACGTATGTTTTGATTCAAAATCGATAGTTTGTGGTAAAGATGCTAAAAGTCGCTGTTCTATCGCTACCTTGCGTTGTTCACTCTGCAAACTCTGGACAACTTGCGATGTTTGATTTCCCATGACTATTTACAAAACAAAGACTAGAGAAATTCATACCAAATTGCCGATGAGTTAGTTTATTACTAGTGACTTTATTCTATATTGCTTGTTTGAGCAATAAATCGACAAATGGATTCTGTTCATTCGCTTGGTTGTACATCTTCTTGTGAATCATAGAGAAGTACGTTCCATACTCTTTAGCAGAATCTACGAGTTAGTTTAATAACCACGACATACTCTCAATATAAAAACTTCCCCAACCACACGCATCAATTTCAATAATATATGCACCTTTATCAATCTTGTTGTCCAACAGTCGAGGTTCACCTACACAGTTAGTCACAGTAAAACACATACTTTGTTCAGCATGGAAATCATTTCCTAATTGTCCAAATGATGCATGACCACAACCATATGCCAATCCATCACGTGTTGACATGACTGTATGATACCCACCAGCACTAATTGTTCTCACGTTTGAGATCGTATTAATCTTTCCCATTGGTTGGTGTCCGTCCGTTGGCGTAGCACCTCGACCAAGTTTACCATATGAATCTTGACCACAACTGTACACATCTCCTGATTTTGTTAAAAAGATTGCATGGTAGTAACCAGCAGATGCAGCGATAAAGTGATCATCTATGTCCCACTTTTTAAGTTGGGAATCACCAAGTATACCTTCTTGTGACAAGTATCCAACGTATAATGCACCCTCACGAGTAATAAAAACAGAAATTTCGTAACCACCGCATGCTTCTACAACAAATTCGTCTTTTAAGACGTCCAAGTGTAGTCCACTTGATATATTACCTGCGTAGTGTGCCTTGCCAGTTTCTGTTATTAAAATGGAGTGATAGTAGCCGCAACGAACTTTGCGTACTTTTTCGCGATCAAGGAAATTGTATTTGAATGGATCATTAAGGGTCACGCTACTGTAGTCAATTTGCTCTTCCGAACCTTGATTTGGTTGGAAATTCAACTGTTGCATACCATCGTCGCTAACAGTCAGTATATGTAACAAATTTACCCTAGACCGTAAACGGATACAATGTCTTTGTTTTCCACGAGAAATACTGCGTGGTTGTAGCCGCATGATAAACTCAGTACTTTCAAATCTACCGTTTTTGGTAGAAGAATAGGACTGGCCCAATCTACAGTTTCTTCTGAAGTGTATATGTAATCACAGTTACCAACAAAATGAACTCTTCCACTCTCTAGAATGTTAGTGTGTCCACGTTGGTTACCTGTTAGAATTAGAGCGTGGTCGTAACCCGACGCAACTTGAATCACTCGTGCGTCTGGTTCATGTTTGAAATTTACTTGTCTTGTTTCGTAAACATTATTTCCAGTAGTGAACAGACGTGCAGTGGCATGCGTTGGTATGGTTCGCGCTATGCTCATATTTTTGTTTATGACAACAGACAGGTGAACTTACAAAGCGCTAGCAACCAGACACTTTATTTATTTTCGTAAGTGAGGTAGTATAGCCCACCTCCGTTACCCATAGTGTTTGCGTGGGTCATCTTGCAAGCGGCAACAACGTGAATCATCTTGGGATCATGGACGTCATTTGCAACATCGACAGCAAAAACGCTTCCTGGAGTTGATAAAGTAGCTACAGCAGTTTCATCACCACTAGTACTAAACAATCTTACTTGAGGATTATATTGGGTTTGATTTCCCCAAGTACCAACAACAAACCAATTTGCATCATCCGTGATACTGAGACCAGCTGGTACATCTTGAAGCGCAACAGACTTGCCGTATGGAGCAGTAAAGACAAGTTTTACTGTACCATCAGTTCCTCTTTCGTATGTTTGGACAATTGTTTGCAAATTGTCATATGCTGCCCATGCAACCACAATCTTGTTACTCTTAGCTACTATGTTGAATACATAATAGTTTGGAAGTTTGGTGGAGTAAATAGAAATGTACTGTTTACCATTCCAGAGGGCAACTTCCAAACTGATAAATCCATATACCAAAAGTGTTGCATCCTCGGTTAGATCTAATGCGGTATCAGAGAATTGGACATTTTGTTGCCAACGAGTCTTTCTTTCTTGTGAATCGAACACGACAATGCTTCCACCCAAGTGGAAAGCATAGAAACGTTCTTCTTTGTCATTGGATACTACCAAATGACGACCGAGTCCGTTGCCAACGTATTCTAGAATTTGTTTATCTGCCTTGGCGTCATAGAGTACGAAATGAGAAGTGTTATCTGGTCTATTGAACAAAACGCCCATTCTTGATCCGTCTTGCGATAATTGTAGTGCTGTCTCTGCAGGCCATGCATTGATAAATGTAACTTGGAAGTCAGGTTTGGGAGCAGGTTTGTTTTGATTTGTTGTCCACAAGCGAATCGTAATATTTGAACTAGTTGGTAGTAAATCATGCTCCAAACTTGCAAACTACTGTGTTAGAACTTTAGGAACCCATACTCTGTTGGCATTTCTGGATACAGATACTTGTTGGTTCTGTCCAATGTTTGTCCATACTGGCACCGAGGAGTCAAACGTCAATAACTCTGCGTAATCTGGGTTTTGTTGTGTTTGTGTTTCTGATGTACCAGCAAATATTTGTTTGGTAGTTGCAGATATTTGAGTGGAGGTGTAGATACCTACTGGGCTGTTCTTCTTCCACTTTTGTGTGAATTGCTGAGAGCACAACACGGCTGTGCAGATCAGTAACACAACAGCGGCCTTGGTAAACATTTTCTTGTTGGCTAATCACCCATCACTAAATAGGTTTTATTTACTCGCGAATGTTACTTGTATCGCTAGCCCACTACTAACTTTTTAGTGGATGGAACAAAAGAAACGAAGCAAGCTAGTTTAGCGTTCAAACATCAGACCTACAAGACATTAACCAAGACATGGACTTGATTTACAACCTCCTGGTTGGAACTATCGAGTTCCAGCCAACCAAGAATTATCCGCGTTCCTTTTTAAGAACACCTTCTACAAGTAAAACAACCACAAAGCAGCGTACAAAAAAACAATGCAAATCTTCGTTAAAACTCTAACCGGAAAGACTATCACTCTCGAAGTCGAACCAGGAGATTCGATTGAGAACGTCAAACAAAAGATTCAAGATAAGGAAGGCATTCCACCAGATCAGCAACGTTTGATTTTTGCTGGTAAGCAATTGGACGACGGACGCACTTTATCCGACTACAATATACAAAAAGAATCAACTCTCCATTTGGTCCTCCGTCTACGTGGTGGTATGCAAATCTTCGTCAAAACTTTGACTGGAAAGACTATCACCTTAGAAGTTGAGCCAGGAGACAGCATCGAAAACGTCAAGCAAAAAATTCAAGACAAGGAAGGTATCCCTCCAGACCAGCAACGTCTCATCTTTGCCGGAAAACAACTCGATGACGGCAGAACCCTATCCGACTACAACATTCAAAAGGAATCAACCCTTCACTTGGTATTGCGCCTTCGTGGAGGTATGCAAATCTTCGTCAAGACTTTGACTGGTAAGACAATTACTCTCGAAGTCGAACCAGGTGATTCCATCGAAAATGTCAAACAAAAGATTCAAGATAAGGAAGGTATTCCACCAGACCAGCAACGTCTCATTTTTGCTGGTAAGCAACTTGATGATGGACGCACATTGAGCGACTACAACATCCAAAAGGAGTCCACCCTCCATTTGGTTCTACGTCTACGTGGTGGTATGCAAATTTTCGTCAAAACCTTGACTGGAAAGACCATCACTTTGGAAGTCGAACCAGGCGACTCAATTGAGAATGTGAAGCAAAAGATTCAAGATAAGGAAGGCATTCCACCAGATCAGCAACGTTTGATCTTTGCCGGTAAGCAATTGGACGATGGCAGAACCTTGAGCGACTACAACATTCAAAAAGAATCCACTCTCCATTTGGTCTTACGCTTGAGAGGAGGCAACTAGATGTAATAAAACATATACAAACTTCATCACCTTTATTACTCAATCAGTTACTCTTGTCTGCGGAAATAAAAAACGCCATTTTCATCTTTGGCAAACTGCTTGTTGAAGGGTAGCAATTGATTTTTTGGCACTGGTGTAATTCCAATAGCATCACGAGCCAGAACAAAATGTTCTTCATCGCACTCTAAATCTCTTCTTTGTATCACAACGGTACGCATGTTATCCGTGTATTGAGTGTTGAGGTCGATCTCTTCCCAGTCGTCATGCAGGTAAGAATCAGTGGCATGAATAACTTCGTCTCCTACCGGTTGTGTATTTTCGATACTGTTTATTTTGTTTTTGACGGCCGAGTGTGTAGTTTTGTTATATGCGACCATTATTGTTTTTTACGCTGTGATATTCATTTGTGTTCATGATTGTGCTGTTCTTAACGATAAAAAAATAATGTTTTCATAATAATTTCATGTTTGTTTGGACGTTTCGTTCGTTTTTGAAATGTGTGAAATTCTAACTTCGTGCAAATTAATTTTTACGCTACACAGTGGCGTGTAGTTGGAAACTAGTGGAGTTGAGGACGCTACCAACATTTGTTCCACAGTATCGCTCAACTTGTGCGAAACACTAACCGTGATGCTACTAAAGAAGGGTACACATGGCACAGGTGCATTTGAAGCTGCGAACACCGGTATTAATAAGCTACTGATCAAAATTGCAGCTCATTCGATGCAAGTTTTACTATTATGCGAAGATAATACTGTATATTCACAGGGTGGCGCTGAAACTGGCTTGTTGGGACTTGGTCCAGTCGATACCTGGGACGTTTCACTGTACTGCCGCGGCGACGAACATGAAATAACATTTTCAAAACCACAACTTGTGAGTGCACTGAACAGCATAAAAATAATCGATATTGCGGCAGGAGGTCACGTTAGTTTGTTCCTTGCCGACAACGGTACACTGTACACTTGTGGAGCGGGATACGCTAAATTATTAAGTGAAGATGGAATAGAAGACCAATACTTTACTCCAACTCCTATCCCACGGGAGACGTTCGACAATCAAGATGTCATCAAAATTGCTGCAGGATACGGTCAAGCACTAGCGCTAACACGTATGTGTAGTCATAAAACTAACTCTTTAGGAAGCAACCAACTTTATGGCTATGGTTCAAACTATCACAATGGATTGCTGCAAGACGAAGATGTGGAGGATCTTTTCGAATTTACCAAATTGAATATTCCAAATGTAGGGAGAGTTGTTGAAATAAGTGCTGGAATGCAACACTTTTTGATACTTAATGCTGCTGGTCAAGTGTACGGAGGCGGAAGCAACGCATATTACCAATTATCAGTTCCAGATGCTTCACCTTTCTGTACATTGAGGTTACTAGAGTTACCACCTATAAAAACATTGTATGCAGGTCCATATTATTCTGTCTTTGTACCGTTTACTGGTCATCCCATCAATGCAGGTCAGCCAAACTGGAGAGATTTGGATGTTGACTTGATTGAGGAACCATGCAAAGTGGAAGTTATGAAGACGTTTCCTGAAGATGTAGTAGCTGTTCATGGTATCACACACACTGTTGCTGTAACAGCTTCGAACAAGGCTTATAGTTTTGTAAGAGAATTGAATGGACTTGTAGAGTTTGAGCTACCTGCTGAAGCTAGAGGTCTAAAACCTATACTAGCGTCAAATTATGAGCACATTTATGTTTTATTTGTAGATGAAAGATCAAGTGTGTTAGGAGACCGTCTGTTACAGATATTTGAGCAAAATCAAATGGTAGATTTGTTGATAATTATGAATAATTAATTTGAAGGCCGTTTTGGAATAGCTTTTTATGCAAGTAGTGCAAGAGATAAAGTTACTTATGTGCTGAATAAAGAGCTCATTTTGCGTTAACAAAAGTAACCTGCTGTTCCAAAAGCCCCAACAGCAACTGGGATTATGTACTTGTAATACAATGTAACATCAAAGTGGCAAACAGCTTCAATATTGTTACTGTCTGCATCTATAATAAAAGCACTATAGTAAAACTTGTGATACTGTGGTCGGTACCCAGGAGCACCGTTATCTTTGCCTCCATTCTTGATACATTCATCGTACCACTCTTGTACTTGCTTTTGTGTTTTTGCTGAGAGTGCTACACGTACCCCAGATGCTGTCGCTTGAGGATTTGTACCATTAGGCATTGCATCTCCAGCGATCCAAAACGATGGGAAACTCTTTCCAAAACCGCATGCTTTTTTGTTGTCGTCGCCCAATTCTACATGTAATCGATCGACAAGTTTTGCTAAAGCTTTCGTATAAAATTGTTCTGATGCGTGGTAGTCTTTGCAAAAAATGCCGACATGGTTGATAGACATCTATCAACCTCCACAATTTGTTTACTAACTGCCTTCAAACACAACGAAAGTGTACAGGTTGTATACTACAAGTTGAATATCTTTAATACCATAGGGTCTCTAATTACATCTTCACTAACTAATCCAAATTTCTCTTTCAGGATCTCACAGAACTCTTTGTAGCTCAGCGTCTTCTTGAACTTGTCTGTCTTTGAAACCCACCTAAATTCATTGTTCACGACACATATACGACCACATGGGGTCGGCTTTGCAATGATCATGTTTTGTCTTAGAGTTCCAGGTGTCATAGACAGCAGGTAGTAGTATGTTTCACAGTCTATAGGTAGGACTGGCGCATCGTCAAACGAGTACATATCTTGCCATTCGCGCTCATTTTCTCTATCTGCTCGCTGTTGTAGCACGTGACCGTGCCAGAAGCGAGCGTCGGGTATTATCCTGTATTCTTCATAGTACTGTTGGTGAACTGTTCCGAGCTTTGCCAGTGGTACTGGTTGAGTGAGCATACCTAAGCTGTAAGAAAAAGTTTTGAGCGACTTACCTACACCAGCTCCGAAACCTACATCGCACAGATACTTTCCAACGTTCTCTATCTCAACATGTATAATAGGGTGACCTCTTGGGCGCTTGTGAGGCTCAGGACCTGGTCCGACTAGTGCTCTGGCCATGTATAACTCGACCGATTTGAAACCGATTATTTTTAGTATGTGAGCGAAGAGCAAGTTATGAGCGATGCAAATACCGCCACGTTTGTTTACTACTACTCGTTCTATGATACTATCGATGTCGTGTTTAATTGGAGCACCTCGAAACAAATCGGTTGTTTCAAAAGGTATCGTGAATACGTGAGCTTCATGAAGAGCTTGTAGTACTGCTAGTGTTGGTTTTATATCGCCAGTATAAGAGAGGCGTGCTAGGTACAGTGAGAGCACCTCTTCGTCGTTCATAATTTTTTTTGACTTGGCAACTGATTTCTTCTACGTTTGTGACAAAATGGAGTTCCTAGTGCCCGTTTTTTCAGACGATTCCCCTCATATACATAGCTGTAATAGAGTCTTTTGAGGGATCTGTATGTTATAACGAGAACTGTTTGCTGGTTACTCAGTATAAATCTACCTATAAGGTATTAGCTAAGTTCTACCTGATGTGTAATTAGCGCAAAGAGATAAAAAATCATAAATATAGTGTTAGGACATACGACACGGACCCTATTTGGAATGAAAGATGACAACTATTGGCCCTTTCTTTATGCCTCTAAGAGATAAGCAGCCCCATTGAGTATGTGGAATAAGCGAACTCCATACCCAACAGCCATACACTGCAACAAAATTTTTTGAAACAAACACATGGCAAACGGCAAGCTTAACAGAAGAGCAAGTGTGGAGTTCATAGTCGATCCCAACAAAGAGAAGAAACTACTTCGTGTTGATTTAGTTGTGATTATTCTCTCAGTGATATTTTTGGCGATAGGTCTAGGTGTTGGATTACTATGTTTCTTTTTACTCCAAGCCAAAGAACAGAATAATGCTCGAGCTGGCCTAGATACACAAGGTGTCACACAGACAGAACGCATACAGAAAATCATCACCTCAACACAACGTGTAGTTCGCAGTGTGCAAGCACTGTTCTCAATCTCTAAGACTACTGTTGACTATTATGATCAGTACATCAACTACGTTTCAATATCTCAGAGTTTTGTTCCTGGAATTGTCGCTTTGTCATATAGTCCAGTTGTCAAGTCGGCGGATGTACCAACATTCCTTGCGGGTGTGCGAGCATGGGGAGGAGTAGCGTTCTCAAACTATAGTATGACCTCTAGAGACGCCTCAAACCAAGTTATACCAGCACCATCGCTTCCGGTCCATATTCCAGTGGTATATGTGGCTCCGACAGCCCCCAATTTGGCAGCATTTGGATTCGACTCTGCCGCATCACCCGTGCGTATGGCTGCTATTGCCAAGTGTAACGCTACTGGAGATATTTCTGCTACTGGCAAGACAATAGTAGCCACGGCTATCGGAAAAAAAGCGCCTGGTACTCTACTCTATGCTCCAGTGTACGATTCAGCCAAAAACTTTATCGGTACTGCAGGAGGTGTATTCCAAATTGATGTTTTGCTCTTGGCTGCAGTCAGCGACCAAGATTTGCAAAAACTAGTGATTGTCCTATTTGACTCCAATGCAAATGCGACTGACGTGGAAAACTACTTTTTGTATTCTTCCATCAGAAACGGTCAAGTAGGTTGGGGTAACGTCTCAACCATGACTACTGCCGATCACATGAGAGTTGTATCCAATGCTGCTTTTACATCACGTACATCAGTACAAGTTGGCGACAGAAACTGGACTGTTGTGTACGTACCAACGGAAGCCTACATGAACGACTTCCAACAACCCGACAAATGGATCGCACTCTTCACACCAATCGTTATTTGCGCATGGATTGTCATCGTCATTGTCGTAGTTAGTGTCATGAAGAGATTGCAATATGTGAGTGAAATTAAGAGTTTATCCAAACAAAAGGTAGAACTATTGCAAGAAAGTCAAAGCAAGTTGAACGAATTATTGAATAGAATTAGTGAAGCAGAACAAAATGTTAGAGTCGCGATGAATGAAATGGTAGATATTGTACTCGTTGTCGACGAAGTAGGAAAAATTCTAGAAGTGAACGAGGTGTTTAGAAAACTACTCAAGTACCCAGAACGCGATATAGATTGTTTGGATAGAATATTCCCAGATGTTGGAACCAAGGTTACTCATATGACCGAGTTTGACATGAAATGTAGGACGCACCTGTATGAAGAGATAGAGTGCCACGTAACCGTAACAAAGATGGGTAGATGGGAAGGTCGTGCGTATGAGTCGTACATGATTACCATGATAGCAAATGATAACGGTGCACCACATCAACAAGTACCAGGTGAGAGCACTGTTCCAGTGACAACACCACTTGAAGTATAGATTGAATGTAAATAGATAAATAATCGCTAGTTTACCATGTTTCTGATGTGAAGTAAAACTTGTATGTTTCGATATTGTTTTTTGTCTCGGTAGCTTTTTATGAACAAAGATTCGCGTACGAGTGCCACCATTTGGACAATCCGCATTTTGTTCCTCTTTACAACTGGGTAAAAATACAATTTTTTATTTTTGTTTTACATTTGTTTGGGTTGAAAACTCGCAAAAGATTTCATCACATCAAAAACGAAACAAAATGACCTCGAAAGCAACTACCAGGGATCTTTCCATCTTGCACGAAACAGATAACCTTGTGCCCTCGGAGCATATTGTCAAAGAACTAAAAGAGCCTCCAGCAAGTTATAAAGCCGACGAAAAACCATACGAGCATTGGGGAGGAGGGCTTGATACTTTTGGTTTTGTAGATGACGACGCATCCTACAATACTCAACAACATCATTGGATGAAAGAAAGAGGGCAATTCAAAGATAAACAAGGACAGTACGAGCACGAGTTTGAAACATACGGTTTGACTGAATAGAAATGTATTATATTTTGTAAAAACAAATTTGTAGACAACTATGCTTCGCAAATCGGTCCGGTTCGTCACAACAACTCTCAAACCTATCGCATTGTTTCCACAGTGCCGAAGTTATGCCATTCACCGTGAATCTTTGGAGAAACACATGCAAAAGAACAAACAATCGTTTCAAATAGTAACAAAAAAACCAAAAGACAGTACAGTGACGTTGTTATTACCATTTGCAACCAATGAAAAGTTACGTGAAGTTTACTTGAATCAACAGGGAGGAACACGCATAGGAAGACTATTGGAAGATTTGGATTCTTTAGCGGCAGAAGTTGCGTACAAACATAGTGATGGTTTTAATGAGGCACGTCCTATTAACATCGTTACTGTCGCCGTAGATCGCATAGTACTCAAACGAAATATAACCCCAGACTGCGATCTCAAGTTGGAAGGTCACGTGACGTATGTTGGAACAACATCTATCGAAGTGCGAGTAGATGTCACAACGTTAGTGAATAACAATTGGGAATCAGTTCTAGAAGCAAATTATGTCATGGTCGCACGCGATAAATACGAAAACAAAGGAGTACCAGTACATAAAATTGAACCAGAAACAGAAGAAGATAAAAAGCTATTCCAACATGGAGAAGCAAAGCGAAAAACAAGAAATCACGTTATTGAACAACCAAACCAAGAAGAAGCAAAACACGTACACGAAATCTTTTTAAATTTGGAAAAGAAGCGAGCAGCGACAGAAAATGCCATGCACGGAACGCATATTGGAGAGTTTAGAACAATCAAATCAACAACGTTCACGAAACCAGTGATCATGCATCCACAGTTATCTGCTATTCACAACAAGATTA
>JAESGV010000510.1_pt1 | contig 17226 bp, 15 predicted proteins | sample 9269781 | NCBI WGS metagenome assembly JAESGV01 (sample SAMN15741586, study PRJNA653496) | algae metagenome | isolation source: Tildeniella torsiva UHER 1998/13D and co-occurring heterotrophs from... | place: Slovakia: Slovak Paradise National Park, Hrabusice, Kosice Region | collected 2000-01-01 | reverse complement strand
TCGCGACTTGATCAAGGAAACCTTTTCACACAATGAAGATAAACTCGTACAAAAACAAATGGCCATCATGTTGGGTCGTGCCTTTGTCAAGTTGGACGTAGTTGACGACATGGATGAAGATACACAATCAACTCTACAACAATTGATGGGTAACACCAAGTTGTCAGAACACTTTTTATACTTGGCCAAGGAGTTGGATTCACTTGAACCAAAACAACCAGAAGAAGATATCTACAAGTCACACTTGCAAGACAATCGTTCTACATTGACACAAAACATTGACTCTGCCAAACAAAACTTGGCATCAACATTTGTTAATGCGTTCGTCAATGCTGGTTACGGAACTGATAAACTCATGACCGACGAAGGAAGCCGCTGGTTGTACAAGAACAAGGATCACGGTATGATGAGTGCCGCTGCATCTCTTGGTATGCTATACCTATGGAACGTTGATGAAGGTTTGGCCGAAGTTGACAAGTACTTGTACTCTGGTGAAGACTACATCAAGGGTGGTGCTCTACTTGCACTCGGTATCGTTAACGCCGGCGTCAGAAGTGAAGTCGATGCCGCTTTGGCACTTCTTGGAGAATATGTCGAAAATGACAAACGTGATCTAAGAATCGGTGCCATTCTTGGTTTGGGTATTGCATATGCAGGATCTGCTCATGAAGAAGTAAACGAACAACTCATGCCAATTCTAGCCGATAGCGACCAACCAATCGAAATTGTCGCATTCACTGCACTATCATTGGGTCTAATCTTTGTTGGAACAGCTAATGAAGATATTGCTGAAGCTATCATTCAAGTACTCATGGAAAGAGATGAAAAGACACTATCTAACACCCTTGTTAGATACTTGTGCTTGTCATTAGGTTTCCTATTTATGGGCAAACAAGAAGCAGCAGATCAAATCATTGAAACTACCAAGACTTTGAACGCTAAAATCGCTGGATACTGTCAACTAACTGTTGAAATGTGCGCATATGCTGGTACTGGTAACGTACTCAAGGTACAACAATTGTTAAAGACATGTGGTGAACACTTGGAAGAAGGCAAAGAAAATAGACATCAAGCGCTAGCAGTACTCGGTATCGCAGTTATTGCCAACGGAGAAGAACTCGGAAGTGAAATGGCAACAAGAAGTTTCGATCATTTGCTCCAATATGCAGATGTTAACGTCAAACGAGCAGTCCCTCTAGCTTTGGGTTTCTTGAACGTCTCAAATCCAAAGATGTCAGTAACAGATACTTTGAGCAAGTTATCACATGACTCTGACGCAGAAGTAGCGCAAGGAGCAATCTTTGCTCTAGGACTCATTGGCGCTGGTACTAACAATGCCCGTATCGGTCAAATGCTACGTCAATTGTCAACTTACTATGCCAAGGAGAGCAACCACTTGTTCATTGTTAGATTGGCTCAAGGTCTACTATTCACTGGAAAGGGTTTGATCTCAATGTCACCATACTTTTATGATCGAACACTTTTACAACCAGTTGTACTATGCGGTTTGATGACTGTAATGCACGCATGTTTGGATTTGAAGGGTATCATTTTGTCACAATATCACTACTTGTTATATCACTTGTCATTAGCTATGCACCCACGTATGCTAATCACAGTAGATGAAGATTTGAATCCAATTCCAGCGAGTGTACGTGTCGGTACAGCCGTTGATACAGTCGCCCAAGCAGGTAGACCAAAGACAATTACAGGTTTCCAAACACATAATGCACCAGTTATTCTTCAGTTCGAAGACAGAGCAGAGTTGGCAACTGAAAAATATTTATCTGTAAGCACCATCCTTGAGGGTGTTGTTATTTTGAAGAATAATCCTGATTACGTTGAGAATCAGGAATAAACTTGTGTAGTAAAATTAACATTTATTCAAACATATCTACAAGTACTGTGCCCAATTCTTTCAATCGATCTCCGCAATCCTCACCAATGTAACTGTATCCATGCATGCACGCCAATACCTTTGGATTCAAGTTTGCGAGCGCATCTAACTGCTTGGGAGTAGTTTTGGCGTTGAATCCAAAGTATGAAGGATCTTTGAATACATTGACTCTGATTTCATCAAAGTTATCGGTGACCGCTTTTGTTGGGATACCTCCTTGAGTCCATAAATCACCACACAATAACACTTTAGTAACTTTGTCAAACAGGTATCCGCATTCCCAGTTATGTGGCAGATGAGGACAGTATTGGAACTGCATTACGTGACCTCCTAAATCTATTTCTTCGTGGTGTTTCAATCCGCGAGGTTCTCGGCCATTAGAATCATCGATAGTTGTACGCACTCCAATTTCTGCACAGCATGCGACTGCATCTGGTGCAGCGTCTAGCCATTCTTTTAGCGATCCGCACTCGTCACCCTCAATATGAGAGAAGGCCACGTATTTTAATTGCTTTTGAATATCTATGATTGATGCGACTGCTTCTTTGGTGTATTGAAAATATCTCTTATGATTTGTGTGAAATATTAGACTTGCCTCTGTTCCCACAACTAGAAACATATTGAAAGTAAATCCAAGAGGTAAGTATGGATTTGGTGGCACAGGTGTAGATATCCTATAAACACCGTTTGCTATTTGGGTGATGTTTGTTCCAGATGTCTCATTTGTTACGATAGAGGTGTTGTTGATCTCTTCTATTGATTTCATCGTTATATCTCCAGAATAGCCCTACTAGAAAACGAAAAACTAAAACCGTTGTGGCACTGTAACAAAACCGTTACTAACACTTGGAATACAGATTGAAAAAATGTATGCAACCTGTATTAAATTTGCGAATGTTATACGTTGTATGGATGTAGTCAGTTTTTGACGTTGAGAAGCTGTATCAATGTTGTTGCGAAATTGAGAATGTTACAATTTGTATTTTAGCTGTTAACGCACGCAATAAAGAACTTGTATGTAGACCGTTATGTTAGAAAGTGTATTACCACAGTATTAGTACTGCTGATATGTTTATTCCTGTGACTCTACCGTCAATACAGGTTTCTTCCACCAGCTCGCATCTCTACCACCCTGTTTTCTCAAGTACTTCTTGATCTTGACTGCGTTGTGCCACAACAAGCTTGGACGGCATTGACACTGTCTAAAGCCTGGAAACTCAACCATTAACGTGTAAAAGTCCATGTAGTACTTCAATTTTCGTTCACTTATGTTGCACTTGTTGCTTACGTGTTTGGATGCTGCGTCTTTTTTCCCAACTGCTTTAGGCTCCATTGAGTACTTTGGTAGGTTCGATAAGTAGGCCTCATACATTGCAGAATAAACTCCACCAGCAACATATACGTTTGAAATGCTGAGATGGTTAATCATAACCTGCTTGTCTTCTATTTCTGTTGCGTATTTGCTCAACTCTTCCTCATTCAACTGTGTCAAGTCACGTGTATACATATCTTCATCAAATACGTAATCATCAATAGCACGTGACACTTGAGCATCTTGAAACATTCGATTTTCTAAATACACTAACAATTCAGCAGTTGACATTGTATTAGTGTTTAGTTTCTTTTCTACAGTATCATCGTTTTCAGTTTCCTCGACATCTGCTGCTTCTGTTGTTTCACTTTGTGCACCTTCTTGGTCTGCCAAAGCAAGCGCAACAGCTTCATCGATAGCGTCATCTGTTTTGTTACGTTTTGATCGACGAGGTTCATTGCTTGGAGCTTCTTTTCGTTTAGCGGCAGCTTTTGATGCTGCTTTTGGTTCGACTGATGCGAGTGGAATTATTGTTATTGTAGGTTTGAATCTATGTCCAGGTGGGAATTTGCGGAGCGGTTTTTGTGGTGTGACTGTAGGTTCAGATTCTAACGATTCTTTAGTATTTAATTTTTGCGCATCAACATGTGCGTTCGTGTCTGTTTCTGGTGATGCTTGCGGCGGTCTGTTTTCAGAATTAAAAATAGGACTTTGAGGAATATCCTCATCATCCTTAATAACGATTATTACACGGTTTTTGTCGACATGTTCGTAATAATCCTTGGTACTGCGCGCGGTTTGTTCGACTAATGGTTGTACAATAGTTGAAATACAGCGATTGTACACATCTTTCCCCAAATATGTTATGAGAGCATTTGTTAACAGCTCTCCTGGGTCTGTTTTGTATTTCGTACGGATAGATTTTTGTTGCGCAAAGTATTTCTGCAACAAACTGTTGTTTGTATCTTCTTCGTTCATATTTGCACTGGTGTGCAAATTTTACGTCCAAATTCGGTGGGTGATAGTTGACAGGTCCACGCGTTACAAGTACGCACCACAGTACCTATCGAGCCCATTTAAATCAATAAACAAAAAAAGAAAGTAAATCTAATACTTTAATATCAAAATTTTCTAAGATGATAAGAAAATTTTATATGGAGTTTCCATTTCACGAGACTTCTTACTTTTTCCCTCTTTGACACAATAGCTCTCAGGTAAGGTGATTTCTAATATCGCTCCTTTTCGTTGTATCTGATGTAAGCCTATAAATATCTGTTTTGGCTCAAGCTCAATTGACACCATTCGATATTTTCCAATGTTGTGTATTCCAATGTCTGTATATAATTGTACTGATGCGTAGCCTTTAGAATCATACTTGTAAAACCCTGTAAGAACACCTATTCGTGATCCTGCAGGAACTCCATATATTATGTTCTCATCTCTCTCTTCAGGAAAAGATATCTCTACATGTGTTGATTGACGCTTAATAGGTCGCGTGTATAGTGTAGAATGAAGCACTACTCCATTGATATTTGCACGTTTGAATACTTCTACTTCCTTTTGCCTGAAGTGTTCCAATAAGTCTCTAGAAATCTCCTTTTTCAACATTGGCTTTCCCAATAATTGTTGTTTGTTATTAAGATGATCGAGACAAGGAGTAAACTTCTTGCTATCTTGGGTCCAGATCATAGTTGTAGGATTGCAAAGTGAGGAATTATTCTGTCCTTCTAATGCTTCTAGCACACTATAGATTCTACATGATAATCCTAAAGACTTGTCAACTACATCTCTTCCTGATATTATTGCTCGAACGTAACTTAGAAAGTTCTCAATAGGAAAGCACCAATAGTGTTTCAATGGTCCCATACGCTCTATTATTTTAGGAATGTGACGAAGGGAATGTATCTTGAATGTAACTATCTTACTAGTAAATCTTTTGCCTATATTCTTGGGAATAGACTCACAAAGTTTAGTCATTTTTTCCTTGTCATCTTGATCATATTCAGATAAGCATAATAATTGTACAAGCTCTGCATAATCGCTCCATAGATCTTTTAACCACTTTTTTGACTCTGAAATGTTGCACATTATAGGAACTATATAATGCAGCGAGTGAGTTAGTTGCTCTTCTGCTTTCATGTGATTTATCTCCTGTAAACCTCGATATTTTCTTTTGTGATCGTGTGATGCTTGTATCTTTAACTTTCTAGAGTATGTTTCAACTTGTTTCTTGATATACACATCACTTGCATACGTTCCTTTCAACATAGTATTAAATACACCTTTTACAAAAAAGGTATGCATGATATCCATAGTATACGACTCTACAATATCTACATAGGAAACTAGAGTAATAATAGGCATTTGTTTCATTCCTTGATAGGGATGATTCTCTGATCCACGTGAGCCATGATTACAAATATCATCATGAGTTAATTCTTCTCCAGCTGAAATGTCCCAACTTAATTTTGTTATAGACTGTCCATGTTTGTTTACACCATTAGGTACTGATTGAGCAATACAATTACCTAAAAAACATGCATTTTTGGCACTCCATTGTTCTCTTCCTAAGAATAAAAACCAGGCAGCTAGATCACAGCTTGTATTCACTAAACACAGATTATACCTATAAACTTGATCTCTTTTCTTGTTAAATACTGCAAAATCATTTTTGTGCAAGTATCTAAATTCATGCAATATAGGAATCAATGCACTATCTATTTTCTTTGGTTTTTTAGTATACGTTATCATAGAGGCCATATATAAATTTTGAGGATTATTTCTAATTTTCTTAGAAAGTGACATAGTCTTAACTAATACTGGGTATGAGTCTTGAGTTGATGATTTTGATTTGTTCATTCCATCAAATCCTAGAGAAGCAAAAATAGTACACTTGTAATCAAATTTTTGTAGTAATTTCTGTCCATAAGTTCCAGAATACCAGTCAACACATTCTTCTGGATTTAATTTAATTATTTCTTCTTGAAATAATTCTATTTGATTGCAAAACTCTATACTGCTAGAGAATTGTAATGCTAAATAGGAAGTATATGGTAAGTAATCAATAATTTCTTTTTCATCTTGCCCACAAATTGGACAGTTTTGAACTAGTTTTCCTGGAGGCCATACATACTGTTTGCAACAAGCACAGGCAGTTAATTCATATGGCTCTAATCCAAAATCCTTCATATGGGCTATAAAGGTTTTATAACTTTTTGGCACTTGAGAAAATAAACTTAAAACTTGTAATACAGTGTTAATAGTTTCTGCTGATACACGATGTTTGATTTTTAAGCTAAGTAAGTATAAACAAAGCCAAAGTGTAGTAATTGATGAGTTAGGAACCACAGGCTTTGACCAAAAAGCAGCAGATAGATCTGGTTGTATCTTATGCCTTTTTTCATAGTGTTCTTGAAAAAATTCTTTCCATAGAGATAGTTCTTCAATGTCAAACAAAATATCACGCTTGTTTTCCTCTTCAAAAACTTCTTCACTTATATCTGACTCATCATCTATCTCCATTTCAACATTTTCCTCCAGATACTCATCCTCCAAATCATCATAACTATTATTATAGTCATCAGCAATGTCCATTTCTGAATTATTAGGTGTAAACTGACCCACAAAATTATTAAATATGCTGTGATCTCCATCTTCTGATCCTTCCTCTAGAACATCTGATTTATCAGATTGAGACGAAAAAAGCATGCTATTTAATGCATCTATTCGCTTAGCATCTTGTTTGTGTCGATAATAGGTCGCACGGGACACTGGTTCACCTGTGGTTGCACTTTGCATTTGTAAGTCACAGTTGTCTAACTTTGAAAAATCAACTGCCAATATGCCTGCATCAAAGATGACTGTACCAGTGAAAGAAGAAGGTAGCGAAGAAGAGGCAACGTTAAAAAGAGAAAACTATCATTCAAAAGATTTGGTTATGTTGTATTGTACAATGCGACTTGCTTGGGGAGATCAGCCATACAAAGTAGAAATTATGCAAGCTGTAAAAAGTTTATTCGAGGATAAATGGCGAGATGCACTATCCGTCATTCATAATAATTTTAGAACACAACGTTCCCAGTACACAGGTTACAAGAACAATCAAATCGGGTACAACAAACTTGGCTTCCATTCGGTATATGCAAGTGAAAAGATATTACGTAGATGTGAGAATCCAACCTGGTACAAAGCACTCGAAACATTAATAAGTAAAAGTGTAAGGTGAAATTTATTATTTACTGGTAGGAAAAAGAAGCCCAAAACAAAGGATCACCTAGCAGCGAAAAGAAGCGCAAGAGCGATGAGATTGTCACCACTTCCGCATCAAAAGTATGATTAGAACGATATTTTTAACTATTAGCGATACAAACCGACAATAGACGAAGATGTAACACCAACCGAGCAGACAGAACGACAACACACTCCGGCTACTGAAGATACTACCGCAAATCAGGTACATAAAATATATTTTGTTAACATTACAGACGAATAACAACACAAGCAAGGACAAACAACAAATACCAGCATCAGTAAGCTACTTATGTAATCTAACATTATTATAGGACCCGCTAATATCGTTATCAGTTCCAAAACCTCGTGTACTAACCGCACCAAATCTATCAGCACTTTATGAAGATGATGATGATGATGGATTTAGTCTTGCAGACTCAGTGAAAGAATTCTTGCAAGATTCGAGTTATATCAGCTCACCAAAGCAAAACCATGAAAACAGCTCACCAAAGCAAAACAACGAAGCAGGTACCATTGAGGATGCGCTAAATGATGAAGTACAAGCAGAAGAAGAAGTAAAACGATTGGAAAGAGCACTCCGTGCAGCCAAGGCCAAAGCTGGAAAGGCTCCCAAAGTTAGAAAGGCAAAACAAATACCATCAAAAGAGCAGCTACTCAAGGAGCGAGAGAGCAAGACACCAAAGACAAGAAACACAAAGAAAAAAGATTAAACAGCACTTTTTAACGAAAAACATGTGTTTCTAGCTGTATTTTGTTGGTACTGGAGCTGTTATCACACAGTGCGTTGTTGGTGTTAATAGCTGTTGGGAATCTGTACCAGAGCTGATCTGTATGTCTGCCGTTTGGAAACAGAGTCTCACGTAAAAACGCTTTGGCTACGGCTTGACTACACAACGAAATTAACAGTTTCGCAACGGCAGAGCAAAACCTTTTTTCTGGTAGGGATACCATGATTGGAGAACGTGGTGTAAGTATGTCAGGTGGACAGAAACAAAGAATAGCTATTGCACGTGCAATGATACAAAACGCATCACTTTTACTATTGGATGAAGCAACAAGTGCATTGGATAACGAAGCAGAGACATTGGTACAAGCAGCGTTGGATAAACTCATGGTTGGAAAGACAACAATCGTGATTGCACATCGTTTGAGCACTGTTCGAGATTGTGACATGATAGTTGCCATGAAGCAAGGTAGAGTGATCGAAATGGGAACACATGATCAGTTGTTACAGAACAAGAGTGGATTGTATTACTCTTTGGCACAAAAACAAATGGAATTTGGTCAGTCTCAGGCACATTAATTACTATTTTGGCATAAAAGTAATCTTATATCCTATTCATAAAAATTGCAATTATCTTCGATGCATTATTTTCTTTTAGGCTTCTGGGGCTGTTGTTATTCTTCTCATGGTTGTTTCATAAAAATTATTAAAGCATTTTTTAATGGAAGCTACTACAAGTAGCATTCTATAGTTTCTAGTCGGTGTACAGGTTGACGCATACTTGAAGCTGAGATGATGATGTAGTGAGCGACAGATGCTCTACCAACAATTTGTGATGTCCATGGTAGTGTATCTTTCAATCTATGCAATACGGCATCTATTTGCATGTGATCACGGAAGCGATACATCCAGCAACCAGGGATTTTCTTACCAATTCTTTCTCCAACTGCATTATTGGCTGCGTTTTGGATTTCTGCGTCAACTTGGTCCCAATTGCGAATTACACCAGCTCCATTTACTGGATTCTGATGGGGAGCGGGAAAATCACCGACACCTGCAACTCCTCGAGCGATGATCTCTTCATTGTTAGGATAGAATACGATAATAGGAGATTCCTCTTGTGCTATGGATTCCTAATTGTCAATCTAAATAAGAACATACTTCATACAATATCTCATCTATGTCTATCATTATAGCAGCGTCGCGAATAATTGTATCTGCAAGTTCCATTATGTTAAATGAATCATACTTTGATTTTAATGTTTTACCAACAATCAGGAAGGCGGATTGCTTGATTTTGTCTTCACATTCCGCTCCGAATAATCCTGCATACTTGAGCGCATCTTGGTTTGTTATTGGGAATACAATGTTTTCTTCATTTATGATTTCATTAATTTCTTGTGTAGATGATTGGGTGATACAAACAATCTCAACATGCAGAAAGTACAACCGTTGCTGATTTCTTTGTAATTCTTTTAAAAGTGCGACTGATGATTCATCTTTATCATTGGCAATAAAAATCACGGCGGTTCCCTCTGATTCTAACTCGATCACGAATTTATCGACCTGATCGCCAATATCATATACGATCTTATGTTTCTTTGGCGACACTTCTGATTGCGTTTGGGACATAGTTAACCGTTTTTACGTTCAGAACGTCTCTGCTGCGTACAAAACTGATCAACTTGTTCATGATGCAAATGGGTTATAGCTTCTACTCTTCTAAACATTCTATCATCTTTTCATACCTTCCATTTGTCTCCTGCATCATATTCTCATAACTCTCTCCCACAATTGTAGGATGCTCCAATAACACTTGATACAAGTACATTCTAACATCAACACTCAACGTATCAGCCAAATCAATCATATCATTAACATCTACACTCAAATGATTTACTAACAATCTAACAATAGGATCCTTGTAATCTCTTTCAATTTCTGCCTTGATCGCATCAACCGTTGGAACCATTACAGATAGTAACAAGTCAACTGCCTCTTGTTGATTATTTTTCAACGCCATACGTAGTGCTAAATTTTCTTCACTATCAGCTGGGATTCCGTCATCTAGAAACTTTTGCATGTAGGAAATGGAACCTGTAATGGAAGCTTGCATTAATAGAAATGGACTTTTTGGGTCAACGCGACAATCGGAGAGAAGAATGTTTGCTGTGATATAGTAGTCGCGTTGCAAGAGGTATCCTAGTGCGATATAGTTTTCAAACGTTGGATCGATTGTTGGACTTGTTAGTAATTGTTTGACAAGTTGTGCTGATGCGTAATGTGATTGTACATGCTTTGTATAGTGCGTAATTGTTATAAGCGCTAACGTCGAGTCGTTCATCTTGCATGAGTAACGCGAGAATACGATAGTTGTATTTATGCGGGTTGCAGCATGCCCAGTATAAATACTCGTAAGGATTGATTGGAGTTGGTATTTTGCTATCTGTGAACGCGTATAGTAGTGAAATAAACGGTCTTAAATTATATGTTATGTGTCGTGTTGCATCGTACGCGTAAAATACCATACTTGTCCCTGTGCTTAGTACGTAGTGTGAGTTCATAGACACAAATACAGGCTTTATCATTTTTCTAAATTCTTTTGGGTTTCTGTAGTAGTCTATTGTCGCGATACGACTATCGTTTGAAATGCCAAGTAACGTGTTGATATCGAGCACGTGCGTGTATGAAACAATAATATTCCAAACATCTAATGGTACATATATTGGTGGTTTGCGAGGTCTCTGTCTCTTCATGATGGACGAGTGTTTGAAACAAAATTTTTATAAAACTTGGCATGCAAGGGAAAAAGAGCATCGTAGTAATTATATCCTCTAGATGTTTGAATACCAAAAATTTACTTTTTATTGTTTCTTTGGTGAGAAGCGCTATTTTACTTTAATGATCCCATACCTCTGATTTGTTCTAACAGACTTGGTGCTTGAGGTGCATAGCCGCCATACATTGGTGGAGGTGGTGGAGGTGGTGCATATCCATACATTGGTGGTGGAGGTGGAGGTGGAGGTTGTACAAAGCTGGAGGATTTTGTATGAGGTGGCGCTCTATTTGGCCAGGAATTTGCATCCATACGCCCATAAATACTCGATAACATTTCCAATCCAGAATCTTTTCTATTTTCCAAATCGTGTTGCATCCATGCCCAAATCATTCTTGTACTTGCGAGCTCATCAATTCCTTTTAACAAACTTAAAAATCCAATGAATTCTTCTGCGTCCAATGCTAAACAGTAATCTCTAATAGCAGTGGCTGTGTACAAAACTTTTAATTTTTCTGTAACCATATCTCTAATACGAATTAGACTTGGTTTGGAAAGGATTCCAGATGTTAAAATATCTAGAATTGCTTGCGTGTCACAATGTGGAATTAAATTTGCCAACGCGTGCTCTACTTGCTTGAACAGGGATTCATATCCGTATTTATCAGTCATTACTAATAGTTCGAGTAATTGTTCGTTTTGAACAGTGACAGAAAATCCGTACAATGATTTTATCATGGCTGTAAAAAGTTCTTCTTTGTCGCCAAAGTCAGAGTCGTCGACTTCGCATTCATTCTCGTTCATCTCGCACATGTTGACTGACAACATGGCGTCGAACGTAGAACATGTTGTGATAAGTAGTTTGTGAACGTGGATAATGTTTTTGCTTGACTTGAATTTAAATCTAAAATCAGAAGACTTTTCGTTGTTAAACGCATGTTGTAGGTTCAAAGGTACAGGCGCAAGAAGCGTATCTTCTTGCTTTCGTTTAAAGTTACGTATCTCTGCTAGTAAGTTTCCTCTGCTCATGGAACTACGATGTTCTTTCTGTTTGCAAAATAGTCTTCAAAATAGAAGTCTTACAATGGTGCGCATACTAAACAGAGAACAGGTTCGTGAAACATGCTCTTATCGCGACGCCATAAACGCTATCGAATCTGCATTTGTGAAACATCACGAAAACAAAACAACCGTGCCACAACGCTTAATATTACCAAGCTCAAACGGCGTACACATTAATTAAATACTAACAAATAGCCAACATTATTCATGCCATCGCGTATCACAAACGATGAAAACTCAAGCACGCTTGGAATAAAAATTGTAGGAGTGAGATCAGCCAATGCACAAAAGAATCTGCCAACTGTACCTGCAGTTGTCTTAATGTTAGACGAAGAAACAGGTATCGCAAAAACAATGATGGAAGCATCAGAGCTTACATGCATTAGAACAGCATCTGGCTCGGCTGTAGCAACAAAATATCTCGCTAGACCTGACAGCGAAGTACTAGCCGTTTTTGGTTGTGGTTCACAAGGACTATCACACGTCAATGCAATATGTCAAGTTGCTGAGAACATAAAGAGAATCTTGTTGTGGAATCGAACTGAAAAACGAGCTCTAGAGCTGCTTGATGTGCTGTTAAACCAACAAGATGCAAGATTACCATTTGTATTTGTAAAAACCGTTTCAGAGAGCGACAAGAGATGCATTGTAGTATCAGCAGAATCTGATGCAAATGATGCAGTCAAGCAAGCAGATATTATTTGCACTACAACTGATGCTAAAACACCATTGTTTGATGGTAAAAATGTAAAAGCTGGTGCGCATTTGAATTGTATTGGGTCGTACCGACACGATATGCAAGAAGTAGATTCGTATATTGTTAGTAACTCTCTTGTTGTTGCAGATGACAAAGATCATGTATGGAGCGAAAGTGGTGACCTTCAAATTCCAATGAAAGAAGGATTGATCACTAATGACCACATTTTATGTAATGTTGGTGAGTTGGTTCAAGGTAGAGTTATTCGACAAAGTAACACTGATATCACGTTGTACAAGAGCGTCGGTTCTGCTTTTATGGACGTAGCCGTTGGTGATGTCGTCGTCAAGAACTCTGAAGAACGAAATATAGGAGTTGAAGTGTCTCTATTTTAATAAAGACTATACATGTTTCTATAGTACACTAAAATACATTTTTCGCACGAAATGTGCGCTATGTTACATTGTCCAATTCTCTAGTAGTCTATTCTTCTCGCTTGGATAGGAATCTCAAAGCTCACTCTCTTTTTTACAGGGCAGGGACTAAAACTGCCAGTTTTCATAGTTTTGAGAGAACTAGTGCGGGTCATTGGGGTGCATGGTGTTGCGGGTGTCATAGGAGTTCTTGGGGTACGTGGTGTGATAGGCGTGCTTGGTGTAGTTGACTCCATCTCATCTCTAGTGCTATCTCTGGGACTCTTTAAACTTATTATTTTAGTTGTTTGTAGTTTATGTGCCATCTTGCGCGGCGATGGAAGATTAATGTCCCGATTCACGGAATATTTAGCGAGCATGTTCCTCAACGTTAGATTTTCTGCCAGTAGTTTTTGGTATAATCTAGTTTGTTCGTCCATTCTCGCCAATATATCATTTAAAGAGGCATAAAGGCTTCTGTGGTTTGGATCGTTCGCAGTGTTTAAACTAGCCAGCAGTATAACAATTTCTTCACGGCTTATGTTGTCGGTTGCGTTCATTTTCAAAAATATTTCTTGGGTGAGTTCTCAGTGCCGGTATTTGATCGTGCTAAAAATATGAGACAAACGTCGCTTTGACAGCTGCATCTTTCGCTATTACCAAGATCTGGAAAACTCAGATTCTGTTCTATTCAAGGAATGGGTTCATATCTGCATATTAGGAATTAGGTGTCCAGCTTACTGTCACCTAACCACAACAACGTTTCGCTTTCTTAGAGCAACAGCCATACCACTAGGTCATAAGAAGATGCAGGGAAGTACCGTAGCCTTGAATAGATCCTCCTGTCAAGGACAAAGCACTTTATGTGACCAAACAAGTGGTAAGAGGAGTTTCGAACAAACCAAAACTCTTTTATTGTACAGCAAATGTTTCTCCATGTTTCAATGTTATGAAGTATTTGGGATCTTGTTTGCTTAATTCTTCGATTCGTTGTTTTGGCTCTAAAATTGGTTCGCAGGTAAGTATAAATGTTCCCCAATGCATTCCAACACAATGTTTTGCTCCGATTTCTTTTGCAATCATCATCGCCTCGTCAGGATCAACGTGTTGTGGCTGCATGAACCATCTTGGTTCATACGCTCCGATCGGTATCATAGCAAAGTCGATTCCACCGTTTGGCCTGCTAAACTTTTCTCCAATCTCTTTGAATAAAAATTCATTGTATCCTGTATCGCCACAATGGAATAATACCTTGTTTGGTGAATCTCTTTCATTAGGTTTGTACACGAGAGCCCATGCTCCCCACAACGCATGGTTACGATCGCGACCAGTTCGCATCGACCAGTGTTGAACTGGTAAAAATGTAAGTTCAATATTACCATGAGCAGTAGTAGTTTCGTGAGTGTGAGATTGCCACCAATCCAACTCGACTACACGTTCTATGCCTGGAATACTGTCCAAGCACCACTGTTTAATTCCTAACGGGACATAAAATGTTGCGTTTTTGTGTTTTTCAAATAGATCGAGTACTGCGTAGTAATCCAAGTGGTCGTAGTGGTTATGCGAAATAACTACAATGTCTATCGGTGGTAATTGTTCGACTGTACATGGTATAGGACGATATCTTGCCGGTCCTGCGAATTGTACTGGGCTAGCACGTTCACTAAATACAGGATCAGTAAGGATATTAAAGCCTCCAATTTGACACAGGAATGTTGAGTGTCCAAGCCATGTGTATTGAATAGTTTCGTGTGAAGTAGGTTTGTTCACCAACTCCCAGTCTATTGGAACTACTGGTAATTCCTCTGATGTTGGAATTGTTGGCCTGTTTTTTGCCATGTCCACTTGCAGTGCGAGTAAATCAGTGGCTGATGGAAATTTCATCTCACCTCCCCACTCTAGTGGCATTGTATATGTCCCATCGCCAACGTGATGTGAAGGTAGACCTTCTCTGCTTTCACTAGTAGCTGCGTTACCCATGTTTGAATTTAGGTTGTAAATTATGTACTGTAGTTTTTACGATTGTATCTCATTCTAAGAGTACCCAGGTATTGTTGGTAGCAATCTCAGTTCTGCACTAGTATGAAATCTTTCTTTGTGTTGCGAGTAAATCTCGCTCTTTTGTAAATTAGCGGATTTTTATTGCGTTTCAAACATGACAACAGACGAGACCCGCTCATCTGTGATGAACTCTGCTTCGGAGCTTCTATGTGGAATCTGTCAAGACGAGCTTTGTGATGCAGTAACCACTAATTGCTATCACGATTTCTGTAAATGTTGCATTTCTACTTGGCTCTCTAAGAACAGGAGCTGCCCTATCTGCAGAGCCACGGTAGACCATCTAAAACGTGAGCCTAATTGCGAGGGCTACATTCCATACAGCACAAATACGGAAATACCTGAACAACACAATGTTTCGATATTTTACTACTCGACAGGAGTTGTACTAGAATGCATCCTGGTAGATAACTATCCATGTGGCACAGTCAAATTTATATCTGATGAAGCTGTATGGATTGGTGACTGTTTTAATGGTGACCTAACCAACACTCTATTTACAAACTCTGCAACACAAAGCTCATACAAAGGTGAATGGAAGAATGGACTACGTCATGGGCACGGTGTGTTGTTCACAAAATCAGGCAACTCATACGCCGGTGACTGGGTCAAGGGCAAACTCAATGGACTAGGTACATACGTCTTCAAATCAGGTGCCATGTACACTGGTGAGTGGCGTAACAATCAAATGCATGGAAAAGGCACCTACGAAATAAATGGAAAGCGAGAGAAAGGTATTTGGATAGATGGTAAGAAAAAACCTAAACTGAACGAGGTCATCAAGGAAAAGGTACTTGCAAGAATTGTACGTGTATAAATGTAAACTAATTTTTAACAACATTTAAAAAGTTTTCTGCAATTTGTCGCGCAACGTTCATGTCAGGTTCAGTTGCATCACGGTGGATATGTGATGATTTTCCATCACGTTCAATGGTTCGCAGTACAGCATTTGCACCATCTTCAGCAGTAAACTCTGGATGAAACTGTAAACCAAAAGTGCGTTTGTTTTTGATCTGGTACGCTTGGTTGTCCCAATTTCTTGTTCTTGCAAGTTTATCTTTCTCTTCTGGTATGATAAAACAGTCACCATGAGAAATGGTCGTATAAAAAGACGATGGAATATTTTTAAAAATTGGGTTTTGACTTTCAGTAAGATGCACTTGGATGATACCAAACTCTCCTTCTTTGCCTTTGTTTTTCATAGTGTCGACTGCAGAATCGCCATGTAGTGCTCGTGAAATGGCTTGAGCACCGAAGCATATGCCAAGAGTAGGAATGTCCTTTTGTACTGCTAAACGAATGACTTGGAGAAGTGGTTGTACGTATGGTAGTGTGTCGTCCATGCAACTGTCGTGTGAACCACCAATAACGATACCATCAAAGTTTGTTTCGATATAATCAACAATATCTTTTGGTGATGGTTCTGGTGCATTCATTTCACAAATTGAAACTGGAAATTCGAGATATTTTGTAGGGTCAGTTGCGTTACGTATCGGTGCAAGCTTTTCATCGACTTGCTCAAGTGTAATTCCCGACAATGGCCATTGACCGTATCTTACTGCAAACACTTGCATATTTGCCATGCTAAACATGTCTGCAGTCATTCTACCTTCAAATAAATTCACTCTGTTCGCGCAGTCCAACATACAGGGCCTGCATCTTTCTGTACTGCTCATGTTACAATCCACAACTGAAAATTTGGGTTGAGTGCAACTTGGCAGGACTAATTTGAAAAAATAGAAAAAGTGAAAAAGTACGACTAAGTATACTGCATTCTCACACCAAAGCTATGATAAACAGGTTTTATAAAGTACAAAATCTTTACAGCCATCTAGTCTAACGAGACTTGTATATATATATGAGGCATAGATGGGGAGGTTGCGCTCAGACACTTAGTAGAAAAAGCCATCATCATCGTTCAAATACTCATCATCCTCTTCGTCAAACGAGTCTTCATCGGTTGCATGATAATGAACACCAATATTCTTGGCATTGGAATAGTAGGTATCATAGTCACCATGAAAACGAGAGTTTTT